>Ga0114933_10000006_pt1 | contig 319434 bp, 300 predicted proteins | sample 4SBtaG_FD_89691 | JGI IMG/M metagenome (GOLD analysis project Ga0114933, IMG submission 89691) | Deep subsurface microbial communities from Kolumbo volcano to uncover new lineages of life (NeLLi) - 4SBTROV12_W25 metaG | ecosystem: Environmental > Aquatic > Marine > Volcanic | place: Kolumbo...
AATCTCTTTTAAATAGGAAAATATTATGAATATATATACAAAATTATTAATCGGAATTATCTCAATCACAGGACTCTTGCTGGCGCAAGGTGTTGGGTTTCCATCTAATCCTGATCAAGCACCTATTGGCGGACTTGAACTTTTAATCGGAGCAGGCGGTGCTATGGCTTGGAAGAAATTGAGACCTTTGCAAAATGATTAAACCGCATCCTTTAACTCTATTTCTAATAAAAATTGCAGGTATCTATGCTATCTGGCAATTATTATATGAATTAGTATTGCTACCGGATGGAAGGTTAGACGAGTGGTTAAGTTTTATGGGAGTTTCATTGGCTCACGGCTTATTATCCTTTTTTAACTTTTCAATCGAATCTTCTGGCCGTTTTATTGCAATGATTGGTCATTCGGGAGTAAAAATACTTAATGGTTGTAATGGACTAGAACTTATTGGACTCTATGCTGGATTCATAATTGCCTATCCAGGAAAAGCATTATACCGTATTTATTTTTTGTCTATAGGCTTTTTTCTATTATTTATTTCAAATATTTTTCGAATCGCACTATTTGTTTTAACAAATGGTTATTATCCCGAAATATGGGATCAAGTCCATACATATAGTCCATATATATTTTTCTATCCTATTGTATTATCATTTTGGTATCTTTGGACAACAATGTCAGAAGAAACCGATTTTTTTTCACCATCATGACTCATTATTACATTATGACCAAACAATACTTATCCAAAAATAGTAAAGCAGTTTTAATATTTGTTCCTTTATTTATATCGATGCTTGTTGGTCAACCAACTGGGAAAGGTCATTTTAATTTAGATGATTTGTCATTCAATTTATCAGGACTTTCCATGGATTTAGCTCTAGAAGGACATCCATTCTATGAAGGTCATTTTTCCATTAGTGAAATGAAATATGGATTCAATCATATCCAAGTTACTTCTTCGCTTCAAGGTGAAGATCATTTTACCACTGTTAAATTTGGTGGTCCAGATTATTCATTAGAAAAATTTCGTTTATCCGCAAAATTGAAGACACCTGATATTATATTCAATGTGTTAAGAAATTTAAAGAAAGATCGCATTAGCATTCCTACATTAGGACTAACACTCATTGGTGAATCCATAAAAATCTACATGGCGAATAATTCTGCACCGCCGAGGTCTATAGATACTCTTTTTGAAAATGAGTATCTATATTCAAATGAATATCCTTTTAATCAATGGGAATGGAATTTTTCTATTATTTCTCCGAGTCTTATACGAGCCACAAGTACAGAAAAGTTTGTAATGGGAAAAGGCTTAGTTATCGATTTAGACTTACTTAGTTGGGAAATGGCTGGATATGGCATTCCAAAATCAAGCCAGCAGGAATGGAATGATTGGGATTTTTCAGTCGAAATAAATAACATATTACTTCAGTTTCTTTCTCAATTAACACTCGAATATTCCGAATCAATGAAGAATATGAAATTTTCTTTATCTAGAGGAAAATTCAATTTAGCTGGGTTTAAAATAATCGCCATACCAGATAATAATCTAGAACAAAGTATGCAATTTCATATTGGGCAATATAGTATTGGGCTAAAAGATGCTTCATTTTCATTAGATTTAAATGGAGCCCGCCCAGAATTATCTGCAGGTTCAGCAACCGCTCATCTGAAGAATTTAGAAATAAAACTACCTGAGGAAATCTATGAGCAACCTGAAATCAAAGAAATAGGTGAAACGATTGGTATTCATAATGGACTCATAAAAGTTCGAGCGTGTGAAGTCAATGGATTAATGGAAGAAAATGGAAATTCTATCATTAACATTTCACTTATAACTCCTTTCGCTCGCTTGAATGTGAAAGTACAAATTCATATAAATGAATTAGGTGGCCAAAAACACCATTATGAATTCCATGAAAGTGAAATCAGACTTAGCCATTTATCACGTGGACTTTCCAAACTAATATATCAGTGGGAAATGGAAACGGGTAATACTTTACCTCGGAAAGGTAATTCTATTGTACTCAATATTTACGGAGATTTAGAAAATCCAAAAATTAAAGGGATTGATATTCAATCTCTGCAATTTTAATCTCTAACAAATAGATGACCCATCTTTCCCAACAATACAATGGGATAATTTTTTATCAACAAGGTGTGACCCTTCTAAAATTATGGAATCCTCAATAATACAATTTTCTAAAATAACATTATCCATAACCGTTACGTTAGGGCCTATTTTAGAATGGATGATATGGACATTATTGCCAATATAAATAGGGGGTGTCAATTGTTCAGTTTCGGAATTAAGGGGCATATTTTTTAACATTTGTCTATTTGTAAGAAGCATCGTTTCAGGAACGCCTGTATCCATCCATCCACATTTCCAAGGTTCAAATATCGCTCCATTATTTAACATAATTTTAAACGCATCCGTAAGTTGATATTCATTTTTGTTGTAATATTTTGCTCAACCAAATGTTCGATGGCATTTTTTAAAGTGCGTTGACTCTTAAACAAATACAATCCACTTATTGCGAAATTAGAAGGTGGGTTTTCAGGCTTTTCATGAAATGCAATAATGCGATTATTTTCTAATTCAACAACACCAAATCGACGGGGATCTTTAACCTGTGCGACCGCGATTCGATTGACATGATCAGAAATAAAATCCACAATATTCGTGTCAAAAAAATTATCTCCTAATTGAATGATTAATCTTTCGTCGGTATTTTCTAATCCTTGAAGAACTGCGTGACCAAGTCCGAGCATTTCTTTTTGTTCGACAAAATGGAAATTGCCCTCATATTTTCCCATAAAATCAATCACTTGATTTCCCAAGTGGCCAATGATAAAAGTTATATTACTTATACCTGCTTTTAATAACGGTTCCACAATATGGGCTAGCGCAGGTTTTCCTCCAACTGGAAGGAGCGCTTTTTGGATGTCATCCGTGTGGGGACGCATACGGGTACCATAACCCGCAACAGGAATAATTGCTTTCATAGAGTTTAATTAATGGGCGTTTCTTTTGTCCATGAATTTTTTGAGACGAACTTTCATTTTATCTACAGCGATATCAATGGCTTTTGTTAGATTTCCAGATGAAACTTTCGAATTAAATTTTTGTCCTGGAACAGATAAATTCAATTCAACAATATGAGCATTATGCTCATGGCTAAGAATAATCTGACATTGCGTAATTCGATCATTATACTTCTCTAACCTTTTAACTTCATTTTCAGCATATTCCCGAACGGTATCGGGAGCATGATAGTGACGTGCTGTAAACTCTATGACCATGTTTCCTCCGAGTTATGAAATAGACGGACCTGCGGCTAAAATTGCAGGGTCACCTAAATCGTAGTTTTGATAGTTATTTTGAAATTTTTCAACAAGCATTTTAGCTGTTTTTTCATATTTATTTTTATCTACCCATGATTTTTTTGGGTTTAATATGGCAGAATCAATTCCTTCTAGCGTTAATGGGATTTTTACATGAAAATATTCATCTTCAATAAATTGACTGGATTCAATCGAGCCATCTAGTATTCTATGAATAATAGTCCGTGTTAATGGTAATGATATACGATCAGCCCCCGAACTAGCACTTGCACCAACCCAACCCGTATTTACCAAGTAGGCAGGAACGTTATGTTTCTCCATTTTATCTTTGAGAAGTTTTGCATATTCTAGTGGGTGAAGTGTTAAAAATGGACCTCCAAAACAAGGAGAAAATACTGCCACAGGTTCCGTAATACCTCGCTCTGTTCCAGCAACTTTAGCTGTGTAGCCACTAATAAAGTGATACATTGCTTGTTCAGGGGTCAACTTCGACACAGGTGGCAAAACGCCATACGCATCACAGGTAAGAAAAATAATTTTTTCTGGGTGTCCAGACATACTCCGTTTTCCTTTAGCATAAACTGAATTCTCAATATAGTCTAAAGGATAAGAAACACGTGTATTTTCTGTTTTAGACCCATCAGAGAAATCCACTTTTCGTGTTTTTTCATCGTAAACCACATTTTCAAGTAAAGCGCCATGTTTGATCGCATTATATATATCTGGCTCATGTTTAGGGTTTAAATCGATGACTTTTGCGTAACATCCACCTTCAAAATTAAAAATACCGTTGTCAGACCACCCATGTTCATCGTCACCAATAAGTGGACGTGTTGAATCGGTAGATAACGTGGTTTTTCCCGTACCACTCAACCCAAAAAATATAGCTGGATTTTTTCCATCCTCGTCCACATTAGCTGAGCAATGCATAGCCAATACACCTTTTAAAGGAAGCATATAATTTAATACTGAAAAAATCCCTTTTTTCATTTCACCCCCATATTCTGTACCCCCAATAATGGCAATTTTTTTCTCCATATGAAAAATGATAAAAGTCTCAGAATTCATCCCATGCTTTTCAAAATGATCGTTAAAAACGTCAGAGGCATTTATGATAGTAAAATCAGGTTCAAAATCGACTAATTCTTCTTTTGTTGGGCGGATAAACATATTATGGACAAAATGCGCTTGCCAAGCCATTTTAGCAATCATTCTAACGTTGATTGAATATTCTGGGTCTGCCCCAGCAAAGCCATCAAATATATATGTATTTGAATCATTTGCCTTATTATATCGATTAATCACTTTTTCGTATAATTCGTCAAACACATCTTCACCAATTTCATGATTAACATCACCCCACCACAAATGATCCTGTGACGTGATTTCTTTTACAAAATATTTATCTTTAGGTGATCGTCCAGTATATCTACCTGTATCAACCATTACCGCCCCGCGCATACCAATTTTTCCACTTTTATGTAGTATCGTATCTTCAATTAAACTTTCGACGGGAAGGTTACGTTCAATGCGTTCAATATGTGTTAATCCGATTTTTTCTAAGCCTAAGTCAGTTGGGTGAATCATGATTTTTCCCTTATGCCCCATGAGGGTGTGATTTTTGAAAAGCTTCTTTTATTTTTTCTGGTTTTAGATGAGTATAAATTTGTGTAGATGAGAGACTTGCATGTCCTAAGAATTCCTGAACAGCTCTAATATCAGCTCCATGATCAATCATAGCCGTAGCAAACGAATGGCGTAGTAAATGGGGACCTAATCGACTCCCAACCGTTACCTGTGATAAATAACCATTTATTCTGTTTTGTACTGTTCTAACTGATATTCTTTTCCCCTTTACGCTACAGAATAAGGGTAATTGATTATCAAGTCCTTGAAACGAAATGCCGAATTCGGAACCATAATGTTTTATAGCGATAGATGCACTTTTACCAAATGGCACTAATCGTTCTTTATTCCCTTTCCCTCTTACTCGGATAAGACTTTGTGGAAAATTTACATCCCCAATATTTAATCCTACCAATTCACTCAATCGAATCCCAGTAGCATAAAACAGTTCCATGATAGCCTTATCTCGTAAACCTTTAATATTTGATTGATCAGGAATATCTAATAATGTATCCATTATATTATCATTCATGAATGATGGAAGTTTTTTCCCAATTTTGGGTGTTTTGACATGAATCGATGGATTCTTCATTATTGATTCTATTTGAAATAAATATTTAAAATAGGACTTTATTGAAGCTAATTTTCTAGCGACAGTTCGTGCTGAAGCACCTTCTTCATATTTTTTCCCTAAGAAATGTCGAATTCCTTGTTTATCTACTATGTTATAATCCAATAATTCATTTCCATAATACTCTAAAAGGTATGCATTAAATTCTGTTAAATCTTTTTTATAAGCTTTAGCAGTATGATGAGAGTATTGCCTCTCATCTTTAATATATTTTATAAAGTCTCTTAATTTATCATCAAAGATATTAGCCATCAAAATCCCTTACAGCGTCCATCAAATTTACAAAATCAGAAGGATACGGTGCTGTAATATTTATCGGGTTTTTTAAAATGGGATGCTGAAAGGATATTTTTTCTGCATGAAGCGCTTGCCGCCTTATATTTTTCATAATTTTTTTCATCTTAACGGCCACTTCTGGAATAAATCCTTTCGCCCTATTTAGTCCCCCCCCGTAAGGATCATCACAAACAATTGGGTGATTTTCTTCTGCAGCATGAACTCGTATTTGATGTGTTCGACCTGTTTTTGGCATAAAGATTACTTGAGAGAAATAACGATTTTGGTATGCTACTTTATATTTTGTTTCAGAAATACGACCATCATTAGAAACTGTATAAGTCGTTGGATCCGATTTTTTTCGTGCAATATTTCCACATAAGGTTCCTTCTAATTCTGCCCATTCTCCCCATGTAACTGCTAGATATGTTTTTTGCACTGTACGATTTTGAAATTGGCTCGCCAAATGATTGTGCGCTTCATTTGTTTTTGCAATAAGAATTACGCCTGATGTATTTTTGTCTAGACGATGAACAATACCAGGCCGAGAATTACCATTCACATTCGATAATGAGTTAAAATGGTAAATAAGCCCATTGGCTAAAGTGTTTGTATGATTTCCAGCACCAGGATGGACGACGAGTCCGGCTTGTTTATTGATACATATAATATGCTGATCTTCGAACAAAATATCTAATTCCATTTCAACGGGTTCCATATAAACTTGTTTTTGGATTTCTTCCACAAATTCATATTTAATTTGATCACTTTTACAAAGGATATAGCTCGGTTTAACGTGTGATCCGTTGACAAGTATATGACCGGATTTAATAGATAATTTTAATCGTGTTCGGGATAAATCAGGAAAATAGTTGGCTAAAAATTTGTCTAAACGAATGGAATCTTCCAATTCGTATATGTATGAACCAATTTTCAAGATGGTATTTCAGCAATTGGCGTCTTTTTATTTTCAATAACAAAGGTAAAATATATATAAATAACCATTCCAATCGTTACAGCAGAATCTGCGATATTAAAAATATACCAGTGAAAATCACCCACCATAAAATCTAGAAAATCTACAACATCACCATATACAAGACGGTCAATTAAATTACCCAGTGCTCCAGCTAAGATTAATGCCAATGAAACACGGACGAGGGGATGACTTTTTCTTTCTTGCCAAATATACCAAATCAGCCCAATGGTCATGAGCGTATGAAGTACTTTAAAAATAATAAATCCACCTGGTATATTTATACCAAATGCTATTCCACTATTGGTAACAAAGGTTAAATTAAAAAATTCAGGTATTATCGGTATGGATTGATATAATGTAAGGGAACTTTTAATAGCGTACTTGGACGCCTGATCCAGAAATAATATTCCTGCCGTCAGCCAAAGAACATTCATGTGAAATTATTATATATTTAATTTATCTCGTTCTTTACATGAAACACATTTTGTAGCATTGGGGACTTCTTCCATACGTTCTTCAGGAATCAATTCACCACACAATTTACAAACACCAAAATCGCCATTTTCAATGCGTTCTAGAGCGAATTCAAGAAATTTAAAATAATCAGATTCTCTGTTTAATAATTGAAAACTCTTCTCCCGTTCATATGAATCTGTCCCAGCATCGGCCATATGTACACTATAAACAGAATCTTGAGACAAACCAGCATTCCCTTTTCCTGTATGATTCATTCGAGATTTTATGCTGTTAACATCTCCGGATATTTCCAGCAATTTTTGCTCAATATTCTTTTTGAATTTCTTCAATTTAGCAGCTGTGTATTTTTTCGTTGCCATAATATTTTCCCTTTTAAGTCTTTTCTATTCCTACTTCCATTATATCGTTTCCAATTTGTACTTTTTGACAATAATCACCTGGTTGGTATGTATTGACCAATTCGACAGTTAAAGTTTCAGTACAAAAATAGCCTTCGAATTTAACCATTGCTGTGGAAACTTTCCCTGATAATTCCCAATATATTTTTATACGGTCTTCTACAGCAAATCCGGCTTCTTTTCGCATCATTTGCACTTGACGAATTAAATCACGGATCGTTCCTTCTTGCAATAATTCTTCTGTTAAAGAAAGCGAAAGACCCACGGTTAATGCTGCGTCACTTACTGCGGCAAACCCTTCATCTGCTTTTGTTTCAATAAATACATCTTCTTTAGAGATTTCGAATGTTTCATCATTTTGCGTTAATGGAACAAATTCTTTATCATTTAAATCTTGAATGAATTGAACTATATTTACATCACCTAAAAGTGCTCGGATAGTATTAAGTCCTTTTCCATATTTTCTGCCTAACGTTTTCAAATTAGGTTTAATATGATATTGTATTAAGTCTCCCGAATCGGTAATACGTTGAATAGATTTAACGTTTAACTCATCTAATATAGTGTCTTTATTTTCCTCAATAAAAGCGGCAATAGCATCATTCTCGACCGCATATGATAACTGACTTAATGGTTGACGAATTTTCATATTTGATTGATTACGAGCGGACCTCCCTAATTCGACAACTTTTTTCAATCCATCAACTTTTTCCATTAAATCTAAATCGATCAGTGAATTATCTTGTATTGGATAATCACATAAATGAACACTTTCATTTGAATTGTCATCCGTATTGCGAACTAAATTTTGATAAATTGTTTCTGTTACAAAAGGAAGAACAGGCGCTAATAGTTGAATAGAAGTTGATAAAACCGAATATAAAGTTTGGTAGGCAGTATCTTTATCTGAATCATCTTCTGATTTCCAAAATCTTCTTCTATTCCTTCGTACATACCAATTCGATAAGTCATCAATAAATCGTTCAAATTTCCCCATAAATAAATCTACACGGTATTGGTCCAATGCTTCACGTGCATCTCCAACTAATAGATTCACTTTACTTAAGATCCATCTATCTAAATGTGTTAAGGAATCGCCCCTTAGGGCAGCCGGATTTGGCGTAAACCCATCGACGGAAGCATAAGTGGCAAAAAAAGAATATGTGTTCCATAAGGTAATTAAGTGTTTTCTCGTATCATCTGCCGGTCCATACCCAAATAATAGATTAGTCTCTATATTTTGGTTTGCATACATCCAGCGCATAACATCTACACCCATTTTTTCAGCTGCGTCATCAAACCAAATCGCATTCCCCCACGATTTATGCATTTCTCGTCCAGTTTCATCTTTTACTAAAGCATGGCCTAGCAATGTTTTAAACGGTGCGCAATCTTCCATAATTGTTGATAATGCTAATAATGAGTAAAACCAATTCCTGAATTGGCCGGGAAAACATTCTGTCACAAAATCACCCGGAAACCATTTATTCCAATATTCACGGTCAGAAGAATATTTTAGAGTGGAATATGGAACGATACCAGCATCAAGCCAAGGATTTCCAACATCTGGGATACGTGTTCCAATCAACCCTGTTTCAGGATGGGCTATTTTTACTTTGTCTATCCAAGGTTTATGAGGACTTTGCCCTTCAAATTCATTCCAACCTTCTACCGCTAATTCTTGTAATTCTCTTTTTGATCCAACGACATAAAATGACCCATCGTCAAATACCCAAATGGGTAAAGCAAGTCCCCAAAACCGCTTTTTGGAAATCATCCAATCGCCCATGTTATCAAGCCATTCGTTTTCCCGCTCATTCCCCCACTCTGGTGTCCATTCAATATCATTGACATTTTTTTTAATTTCATCACGCCAATCCATATTGATATACCATTCATCAACAAGCCTAAAGACAAGTTCATCTCCCGAACGCCAACAATGAGGATAAACATGAGGATACATTTCTTTATAGACTAAAAAGCCCGTTTCTTTTAAATGGTTAATAATTTTGTCAGTTGTTTCAATTTCAGTGGCATTCAATCCTGTTAACCAGCCAAAACCGTCTATATATTTAGCTTCAGCATTCAAAGGAGCAATATTAACCAAACCATTTTTACTTCCAATTTTATGATCAATATCACCGCAACCTGGAGCGGTATGGACGATACCTGTTCCCTCACCCGCAACAACAATATCTTGCCCAATACTTGTTTTTCCTCCATCCAGCACTTTATGACAGGATACACCCGTTACACCTTCAGATTCTAATTTTTCATTTATGAGCGGATATCCGCCTGCAACGGTTTGAGCTGGCAAATCATCAAAAGGACCTTCATATTCCCAGCCAACCATTTCTTCACCTTTGATTGTATCAACAATTTCAAATCCGCCATGTTCTTTAAAAATCTGAGAAATCGTTTTTAGCTTTGGAACACCTTCCACCCACTGTTTCTTTTCTTTAAACTGTTTTTCTAATCGTTGGTACTTTAGATTCTCTTTGGCAAAATAATAATAAGATCCATCCACACTTTTAACTTTTACATAGTCCAGATTTTTATTGACCATCGCAGCTACATTAGCTGTTAAAGTCCAAGGTGTTGTTGTCCATACGAGTAAATATTCATTCTCTTTCCCAACTAAGGGGAAACGAACAAATACTGACGTATGGGCTACCATTTTTCGTCCTTCAATAATTTCCATCTGGGAATAAGAAGTGCCAGACTGCCCAGACCAAGGTACTACATCAGAACCACGATAAATTTTATTACGTTCAAATAATTTCTTTAAAAATCCCCAAATAGTATAATTATTCTCATCTGACATCGTATAATATGAATTATCCCAATCCATCCAATATCCGAGCCGTATAGACTGATCCGTCTGAACTTTAGAATATTTTCTAACACGTTCTTTACAAAGGTTAACAAATTTCTCTACACCAAATTCTTCAATATCTTTTTTAGATTTAAAACCTAATTCTTTTTCGACTTCAACTTCCACCCACAATCCTTGGCAATCAAAACCGTTTTGATAACGGAGTTCATGACCATCCATAGCTTTATATCTGTTATAGACATCCTTAAGCGTTCTCCCCCATGCATGATGAACACCCATGGGATTATTCGCTGTAATGGGGCCATCAATAAAGCTCCATGTTGGTTTACCTTTATTTAATTTGACGCGCTTATCAAATATATTATTTTCTTCCCAGAATGCTAAGATATCATGTTCATTTTGAACAAAATCAATTTTTGAGTTAACTTTTTTTATTGCCATTAAATTGTTGGTGTTTTGAGTTTTATAGGGCGGGAAATTAGGTTTTATTGATTCAGATATCCAACTTGGATCATAAATAAAAAACGCTCCAAAAGGAGCGTTTTTTATTTAATATATTTAATTTATAACTTGAGAGTAACAAAACGAGAATTGCCACTTGGTTTTTTTATCAATAAAAGTATAGTACCATTCTTTTTTGATTGTTCAATTAGCCGATTAAAATCCTTTACATTTTTTACCTTTTTTGTACCGACTCTCTTAATAAGATCGCCTGTTGTTACACCTTTATTTGCAGCATCACTATTGGGATTAACATCAATAATCACCAAACCATCATCTATATCACTAATTCCATATTTATTTCGATATTGGGTTGTTAGTTGTTTTACATCAATACCGTATTTTTTAAAGCTACTCGTTTTATTCGTTGATAATGACAATGGATCGTCATTTTCCATTTCTTCGAGTAACACTATAAAGGTTCTTTCCTCACCTTCACGGATTACCTTAACCTTACTTCTCGTACCGGGAGCTGTTAAGGAAACAATGTTTTTGAGATTGCTCGGGTTTTTAACTTTTTCTCCATCAAAAGATATAATCAAATCACCTTCTTTGATACCCGCTTTTTTTGCAGGACTATTATCTACTACATCGCTAATTAATGCGCCATCTCTTGTTTCGATTTCTAATGCTCGTGCTGTCGCATCATCTAATTCTTGAATAAAAACACCTAACCATGCACGGACAACATATCCTTTCTGGATTAAATCATTCATAATTTTAGAAGCCATATTACTCGGAATGGCAAAACCAACCCCTCTATTTGCTTTTTCATATCCCCCAGTTGCAATCGCAGTATTAATGCCAATAAGCTCACCCTTCATATTCAATAACGCACCACCGCTATTCCCAGGATTTATTGCTGCATCCGTTTGAATAAAATCTTCATAGTTTCGATTACTTCCAAGAATATTACTTCTCCCTAATGCGCTAACAATCCCTGTGGTAACAGTATGGCTTAAACTCGCTGAAAAGGGACTCCCAACTGCCATGACCCATTCGCCGACTCGCAGTTTATCAGAATCACCGAGTACAATAGATTCTAAATCATCCGCCTGAATTTTTAATATAGCTAAATCCGATTTTGGATCGGCCCCAACTAATTCTGCATCAAATACGCGTTTATCAATCAATTTAACTTGAATTTCATCCACGTCATCCACAACATGGTTATTGGTCAATATATATCCATTTAAAGCATCGACAATAACACCCGACCCCAATGCATTTAGATGACGCTCTTGTTGCCCATTACGGGGGACAAATGGGTGATTAAATTGAAAAGGGTTGTTCGGGTTGAATTGTTGCATTTTAATCACTTTATTCGTAATAATAGTTACAACCGCTGGGTTTGCTTTTTCAGCAACATCGGCAAAAGCATCACTAAATTGTTGGACGATGGAATTTTGTCCAAAAGTGATAGAACTTATAATTAATAAAAGTATTAATATTTTTTTCATCAAAATCCTCATTGTTTATTGATCAATTCTATGCACAAATATTGCGAAGGTTCCATAATAAAAAAGCCCCAGCAAAGCAGGGGCTTTTTTATAAATCCACTTATCTCCTACTTTAATAGGAGCATCTTACGGGTTGATTTAAATCCTTTGGATGTAAAGGAATAAAAATACATTCCTGAAGAAACAGATTGACCATTCAGATCTTTTCCATTCCATTCAATTTTATGGAATCCTGGCGCTAATTCGCCCGAAATCAATGTGTTGATCTTTTGACCCATCAAATTGTAAATAGCCACTTCAACTATTCCATTTTCAGGTAAATCAAATTGAATCTCCGTCTTTGGGTTAAATGGATTTGGATAGTTTTGATGTAAAGCGAAAGATCCAGGAATCAGTTTGAAATCAACTGAAGTTGATCTTGACACTGTTGTAACCATATTACCAACTACATCGGCAATACCAACTTTATCTAGTTCTATGTTCGCTACATCAGATTTGTTTCCATGAAATTCGATCGGGAAATACAATAAAGCATCATCTGCCTTTTCAATGGATCCCCCAACAAGGTTTGCAATAACAAAAGAAATTGTACCTGGAGTTTTTTCTGAACTTGTTACAATTACATTTTCTTGAACAAATGATAACTGTGGAGACTGAATTGAAATAAGGGTTGGGTTATATTTAATCTCAAACTGTGCACCTCGAACCAAATTATCATAATCCACATTCAACCATAATCTTGATTCACTGTAATCACTCATAAGTTCAACAAAAGCAACACTATTAGGGTCAAATCCTGCAATACGAGCTCCATCATTTCTTCCGTACATAATGTCCACCATCATAACCACATCAGCAATATTGATTTCTTCGTCCATATTGACATCACAATTTCTAAACTGGTCTTCTGAAGGAGCTGTTAATTCAAGAATAAAGTCAACAACGGACAGTAAATCAGATACATCAACATCACTATCAAAATCAGCATCACCCATTGTATAAGGTACTGTACAAGATGTATTTGATGCTTTTGATTCTAGCACTCCATATGAGTCCGTATTCCACACTGCTTTAACATTATAACAATATGTTTCATAGTTTGCATCTACTACAATTGTCGCGAAAGTATCAACAGTCGTTGCCACCAATGAAGGTTCATCACCACTTACTTCATACACATTGTATTCCACTAATTCATCATCACGACTTACATTGTTTGATAAGGGTGAAGGTGTTACAACAACATTATTTTCTGAATAGGTAAAATCATTTGCATTTTCATACTCGATTAAGGATTGAACAGCATTTCCGCCAGACATAATTGCCATTTGACGTTCAGATCTACCTTCTGGCTCACCATCCAATGCGGCAATGGCTCGAATCATATAATTCCCAGGAAATCCTAAATCGCCAGTCTCAATCCATTCTCCATCTCCAAATGAAACAAAACTGTGGCCATAAACATATCCATCAGAATCTCTTGCTATCCCAGGTCCAGCATCACTCGTAAACCTAAATCCTAGAAGGAAACCACCTTCATCAAATGGAACTACATCTGTTAGGTCATAATCAAGCCAAGCATCAAATTCCGTTACTTGCATTAATTCTTCACCTGTATAAACCAGTGAAGGAGGTTCAGTCTCACTTGTTGTATAGACTCTAACTTCAACGGGTTCCATTGCATAACCAAAACCGTCAATATCTGTGAATAAAATTCTTGCAGAAAGTAATTCACCTGCGACATTTGGTGAAAAATAAACCGCAAGTTCAATTTCGGTGCCTCCACCCGTAATGGATGTTTCATATGTCCCATCATCATAGCCAAGTTCATATAGTTGCATGCCACCTGGTGTACGCCACATGAGGTCAACTTCATGATCACCTGGATAAGCAGCTAATCCACCTGGATTTGGCATATCGGGTGCCAAAGTAAAATCTAAAACAGTCGGATCTGCTTGAGCAACAACAGTCGCTTCTGCATCTGAGGCATAAAAGCCTGCTCTACGTGCAGTTACATTATGCGTACCAGGTACTAAATTCCATAATGTGAATGTACCGTCCGTTCCTGTAGTATCTGTAATGCCACTTGCTGAAACTGCAACACTATCAAGTGGGGCTCCATTTGGATCCACAATCGTACCAGAAATATCACCAAACAAATATACGGGAGCATCTGTAGCTGTAATCATGACACTTTCATAATTCGGATCACCTTCATACACAGCAGTAACACCCAATTCATAGGACACTTCATTGGATAATCCGGTGACTGAATAGGTCGAACTTACAAGAATATCAGAATTAACCTGTGATCCATCAACATAGACATTGTATCCAAGAAAATCATATTCCGTATTTGGTGTTGGTGTAAAATCATCTTCTTTATTAAGCGTGCAATAATCGTATGAACGACCACCAGTCATTGTAATATCTAACTGATATTCGCCATTTTGAGATCCGTACCCATCAACAATAACATAATAAATGCCAGACCCAAGTTCTATCCCTTCTAATAAAGATCTAAAAGGATCTCCTGCTGCATTGTTACACGCATCATCATTACAATCAACTACATTACCATCTCCATCATAAATATATAATTTTGTATCATAGCCAGACTCACAAATACTAAAATCATACGTTCCACCTGATGTGGAAAAAAGATAAACAACATCATTGGATTCAGAACCAGTATAAGGACATTCTTCATCATAATCATCGGTGAATCCTTCTGTAGTGCCATTATCGGTAAAGGGAACGCCCGTAACGATAAATGGGTTATCCATATTATCACCTTGAGTCCCACCTCCGCCACCACCACCTGGAGGTAACCAACTTAAAATTATTTGTTCATCTCCTGGAAAGGACATCAAATTTGTGGCAGGTTCAGCAGTCCAATCTGCTGGTGTAGCACATCCGGAATTTGATGCAACAGATTCACCTTCAGCGTACACAGCAGTCACAGTATAACATACTTCTGTTCCATTGGTTAATCCATCATGAGCAAATTCAAGATCTGTGGTTGTGCCAAGTGCATTACCATCTCCATCATATACTTGATAATATGAAAAATCTCCACAGACTTCTGGCACATCACGCGTCAATGGTATTTCAATTTGTCCTGACTCAATAATAACGGGTGCATTTGTAGGCCAATTATTTATAAAAGAAATATCTACATTTTCACCTTTTTCAAATGGAAGTGGATTTGTAAATGTTACGCTTGAAACTTGAAAACGACCCGTTGTAGAGAATTCAACGATTTCTTCTGTACCAGACCAACCAATACTGTTGGCAATTTCATTTCCGCCTAATGTTAAAATATATCCACCTGGATCATAAATGCCATCGCCATAAGAATCATGAATTGTGAATACATAATCTCCATGAGCTAATTCATAATCCCAGGTATACTCAGAGCCACCTTCGGTCAGTTCGCCTTCAGCTACTGATGCTACGATTTCTCCTGTATCCACATAAAGTAAATCCCAAGATGTTTCACCTGGCCATGAGTCTGTCCCCAGCCAAATGTTAAAACTGATGGTAAAAGGATCAATCGGCTCATCCCACATAACAATATTCTGACCGTCTCCTGGTAGAACATTTAAATTTTCGGGTGGGCAAATTTCTTGTGCAAAAAAGTTTGTAGTGAAAAACAGTAAAAATGGTATGACAAATAATCTGCTTTTTAACATGAATCTCCTCCTGGATAATTATCAAGTTTTCTTGTTACAACATCGACGTAGTCGAACTAACATATCAGAATTTAGTTATGGTGATTTGTTATTCAATCACTTTTGTTGTATATAATTGGAACGAGTCATAAAGAATAATTACTCAAATAGAATCAATTTTTTATATCCCTTTTTGAAAACTAAAAACCCATTTGTTTGTGTCGATTAAAATAGAGCTATCCATATAAGTCATTATTGGAACATCTATCCGAAAATAAAAATCTTTTCCAAACCATTTATTTTTTAATCGAATTCCGACTCCTGCATCTGCTAAAAAGTCACCATTAAACCCTTGGTCTCCTGATTCATATTTACTCCCCCAAAGAAATCCAGAATCGAAAAAAGATGCCAATTCAGCATCAAATTCAAAAGGCCAATCAAACGATTTTTTATAAAATAATTCTGTTGATTGAGTCACCAAAGCTTCAACACCAGATAGTGGAATATCTGAATTCATAAAACCACGTAAATTTCCGTCTCCAGCAACATGATACTGACTCCTTAAATCACTATTACCAAATAAACTAGATTCATCTCTTAAATATGATTTTCGGAAATAATCACCCGCACCTGCACTTTCAACCGTAAATCGTTCCTGTGATGGAACGCCCCCAATTTCGCTCCAAATTTTTCCACCAATAAAACGTGTTCTAATTCCGAGTTTCCCTTTGCTATATCCGCCACGAGCATTCACCGAAATTCGACTAAATATCCAATCAGAGACTGATCCTGGCGTTGATTCTGCTGTCAATTGGAAAGAATTGTTTCCTAATGAAAAATCATATTGACCCATTAGGATGCTTACTTTTCCTTCATCGAACATATGCGTTCTAGAACGATCAATTGATTCAGTAACCCTGAATCCAAGTGTCATATTTTGATAAAATGGAATAAAGTTTTTTGGACGAATAGTCCATTTCAAATAAGATTGAATTTCATTTATTCCAGGAAGGATTGAAATTCGACCTCCAATAGATGTGTGAGATGGTAAATGTGTTGGACGTCTCCATCCTTCGATTGATCCATAAATCTTTGATGATCCAGTGCCAACCCCAACAAAACCGGATGTTTTTTCGTACAAATTATATGATTTATCTAAATACAATCCAGCTATCCATTTATCTTTTTCATTAAACTGAATAGATGGCATCCATTTTCCAACATAAGCATCAATAGGTTGATATTTCCCTTCTTGTAAATCGATCATCCATTCTGTAGGAATTGAAGATGAAGTATTATTCCTTCTATCAATATCTAATAAAGAAATTTCTGGATCAATAATAACATTTATTGGCTTACTCGAAACTTGATAATTTAAAGTATCACTATATCGCCAAAGGTGGTTTTCCCATCTTTGATTGTGATTCTCTCCATCCTCTAGAATAGTTTCAATATCAAGTGGCATAAAACGATTTCCATTTTGTTTAACCACCAATTCAATATCCCAACTTCCATTCGAATTTTTGGATTTATTAAATGATTCTATGCTATAGTCTAATAGGCGAGTATCGTGAAGCCATGGGTCGAAGAACCAATCTAATTTCTTTCCAGTTGATTCTGACATGATTTCTCTAAACCTTTGCTCATTGGTATGCTTCAACTTCCATTGTTCATAATAGGTTTGCATCCCGGCTAAATATGTCTCTTCACCAAGAAGGTACATTAATTCTCGATGCATTTGTGCCGGTTTACTATAAGCGTTATACCGATATCCATTACCTGCTTTGAATCGATAAGATGAGCGCGAGATAGGTTCATCATTTCCACTTGTGATATATCGAATCATCGACCAATGACCTCTATCAATTTGGTTCGTCATTTTTCCATATTTTTTCATCCAATCACTTTGATTTGACTTATCATTTCCACCTTCATAATAATGCTGCATATACCATGCGGTTTGAAATGTAGTAAATCCTTCATCTAACCATGCTTCATCTACTTCATTATTTCCGATAATACCATAAAACCAAATATGACCTATTTCATGAACAATTAAACTTTCTCTATCACTTCCATTCATCACTAGCATTGGATATTCCATACCGCCACTTCTTAACCGATCTGTTACAGTGATTTGTGGATATGGGTAAGACCCAAATTTTTCTGATAACCAGTCTACGGCTTGGATTGATTTGGCTAATACTTTTTTTGTCCAATCTTCTCCCCGAGATGCATTATAGAGTACATGTATTTCTGTTCCCAACGTTTCTCCAGCTTCATATAAAAAATCTTCTGATGCGACCCAAGCAAAATCATGTACATCATCAGCTACGAATCGAACTTCTCGTCTTTCCGTTGAATCAATTTCACCTTGATTCTCTTCAAAAATATCCAACCAAACATTATAATCAATGGAGGTATCTACTCGTACAGATTCCCAGCCCGGATCACCAGAAACAACTGTACCCGTTGCGCCAACAATATAACTGGCAGGAACATTTAAAGTGACGTCGAAAGAACCAAATTCTCCATAGAATTCACCTGATGCGTGAAAAGGATCATTATGCCATCCATTTTCATCATAGACCACCATCTTTGGGTACCACTGAGCCATATTATATTGTCCATCCACGTACCCTGCACGTTCTGCCATTTTCCCAACATGATGAATCCAATCTAAATTAATAATTAATGAATCTCCCGGAGGTAACGGCGAACTTAATGTTGCTTTCAGAATGGTATCATCAATGGCCATTGTATCAAGAACATCCTGACCCTTTGCGGAAATTTGGAAATCAGATACTTCAATTTTACTTTCGTATCCTTTCAATCCGCTTTCAAACATTTTGGCACGCCACCGGCTTCCTTGCCCCCCCAAATATTCCCTATATTTCACTGAACCAATTTGGAAAGCATTGGGGTATAAATGCATATAAATTTTATCTAATGAGTCAGGAGAATGGTTTATATAAATGATTTCAGACTGGCTATGTAGTTCTTGGGCAGGATGACGGAGCTCAATATTCATTTTTGTATTAACTTCTTGTTGCCAATAAGATTGACCCCAAACGAATGACATTATGAAAATAATAGACGTACTTGTCCATCGGTAAGAATAGTGCATTAAATTTCCTTTTATGTTACAGGTAGGGTTTTAAATCATTATAGAAAATGGCTTCGGATCTTGGACCCACATATCGCTTTACAATATAACCATTTCTATCGATAATGAAGGTTGTTGGAATGCCATTAATTCTTTCACCTGTTACTTCACCATAACGAGAGGTAACCGCTTGTGTTTCGTTATTATCTATATCTGTTAATAGAGTATAATTCATTCCATTTGAATCTACAAACTGTTGAATTTTCTCCGCACTTCCAGACGTTAGCGTTACCCCAACAATTTCTAATCCGTCTTTGTTATATTTTTCCATCAATTTGATAAAATCAGGAATTTCTCTTCGACAAGGTGGACACCAAGTACCCCAAAAATTGAGCATAACGACTTTACCTTTAAAATCGCTTAACTTAAACCACGATCCATCCAATTTAGCCAAAGTAAAGTCCGGTGCTTTTACCGCATTTTTTGGAAGGGTAGGTTGCTCGGAACTTTTTGCAGTCTTTGTGGCTGGACTATCACTTTTTTGGCTACACCCAACCGCAAGTGTTACAATGCTTATTAAGATAATAGCTAATATTTTTTTAATGTCATTCATCGTGGTTTCCTTATTGATATTAAATTAGTTGTCTTTAGTTGAAAATTCTTTTAATCCCTGATCCAGGAAATCTACAAAAGTATCAGGGATGTATCCACCTTTGGCGGCAAGAGTGGACTCATCTTCTGGATCCAAAATTACATAGTAGGGTTGGCTAGCAACTTGATAACGTTCAAATTGCATTTGGGCAAATTTTCGACTTAAATCCGTATTTTTATCTACATAAAGTCGAACGAGGACCATTTTCTCAAATCGTGCTTTCACTTCATCTTTTGGGAATACGCGCCTTTCCATTACTCGGCAATTGGCACAATATATTCCAGTAAAATCTACAAAAAGCGGTAATCCCTTTTCTTGAGCCATTGCGAGAGCTCCGTCATAATCATCAACAAACCACCCTTCTGCTCGAGCAATTTCATCTTCACTTGGTGGTGGCGGTACTAATGCTTCGATGACTTCATCAACAAAGCGTGGCAGGCCATCGGCATGATAGGTGGGTGTAGACATCATAGATGAATAAATAGGCCAAAGGACAATAAGGGTAAGGCCTACACCTACATATCTGCTTTTAGCTACTTGAAATGGTTTCTTTTTCTCCCCATGACCAATGGAGTAAAAACCTAATAAATAGGTAACTAAGGCAAAACCTACTATTAAAAATAATCCTAATACCACATTCCTTGGAAGAAACCCAACATGCCATTGCATATCAGGAACCCATAAAAATTTGATCGCTGCAGCCAATTCAATAAACCCGAAAATGATCTTCATTGTTTCCATCCAATACCCAGAATTCGGCATTTTCGATATGGCAGATGGGAATAAAGATAAGGCAACGAATGGCGCTGCAAATACAACACCATAAACGAGCATTCCAAATAAACTTGTCATAATACCACCCGCCGTCCCTGTCGCTGCTACTACAAGGAGAGATCCTACTACCGGAACTGTACACGAAAATGATGTAATGGCAAATGCTACTCCCAGAAAAAAGGCTCCAAGAAACGTACTCTTTGACGTACGACCTGCTTCATCTGTTTTATTTACTAACCAACCGGGAGGTATAATATTTATCAGTCCGAACATCCAAAGAGCAAAAAAGATAAATACAACGCCCAAAACCAAGTTTACCCACGGATTTGTAGCAATGATATTTCCTAAATTTGCATAACTTGATTTAGAAGCAATGTCCGCCACGCCATAGGATAAACCACCCACAATTAATCCAGTAAAAATAAACGTTCCAATAATCCCTAATCCATAAAAGGAGGCAACCGCAACTTTACTCGAATCTTTTTCTTCAGCATGGTGACCAAAAAAGGAAATAATGATAGGCAGCATTGGATAAACGCATGGCATAATCCAGGACAGCATTGCGCCTCCAATGGCCAATAAAAATAAACCCCATAAGGAAAACCCATCTTTATCAGAATTACCCTCATTGTCTTGTGTGGTAAAAGCAACTTTATCTTCTCGCGAGTTTCCTTCTTCTACAACTAATATTGCTGAGGCAGTTTTGGTGGTAGGAGGATAACAAATCTGAGCATTACAAATTTGATAAAACACATCTGCAGATATTTGATATTCTCCAGGTGTTAGTGATTTTCTTAATTTAACTTCCGCCGTAAAACGTGTTTTACCAGCATGAAAATACGTTTCAGTATCAAACCCGGGATCATATGCATGATGAGGTTGATCCTCTTTAACAGGTTTACTTTCAGCAATTGCATCTCCATAAACTTCAATGGATGTGGGCAAAGGACCTTCACTTGTTTTATAAATGGAATAAATATGCCATTCCGTGTCCATTTGTAAAATGATTTCCATTTGAACTACCTCGCCTGCTCGTGCGGGTCCATTTATTGACGCCGATATTGATGCAGGGCTTTCAAATTGACCCCACAAAAGACTTATTAAGGGTAGTATCATTTTTAAATATTTCATTTTATCTCTTTTTTAATCTTTTTAAGCACGCGTTATGGGATTTAACCATTGATGAAATTTATGTTTCCATCCACTCCTTTTTTGTATCAGTTTTTTAATATCTTTCAATGCGTCTTTTGTTGCTTTTTGTCCATTTTCTAATAATAAATCAAATTGATCAAACTCAGACCAATGCAAGCCTAACACGTTTGGGCGAATTAATATGTCTGCTTCAAGACTTAATTTACTTTTTAAAGCCAATGATGTAATGGTTTCTGATCTTTTCATAATATCAATCATATTTGGGTCTTTCAGCTCATCTAAATCTCTACGTGAAATATCTACGGCAATTGTAATGTCTACCATTGGTTGTAAAACGGGTACCGGGATAGGCATACTTACACCGCCATCAACTAACATTTGCTTATTTGATATTGTAGGCTCTATAAAGCCGGGTATTGTTGAGCTTTGCACGATAGCTTCAAGTATATCTCCAGAAGTATAGACAACACTCTCAGTCGATTGAAGGTCCGTTGCGATTATATGCATTGGGATTTTTAAAGCTTCAAAAGAGTCAACAGGAATTAAATAGGATAAAGCTTCTGCCATTTTATCTTTTTTTAATAATGATACTCTATTTAGGCCCATCATAATAACATAATGATCTTTCACTTTTTTAGCGACTTGCGAAAAAAGGGTATCAGGACTTCGATCAGCTAACAGAGACCTTTTTTCGAGTTTATCTAAAGCACCCGAATCAAGAAATTCTCTAAAACGTTTTTCAACCCATTGAGTATCCAGCGAAGCAGAATACATGGCACCAATAATAGCGCCTGCACTTGTGCCTGCAATTCGGTCAATGGGAATATTTTCGGAATCCAAAATCTGCAGGACACCGATGTGGGCGGCGCCTCTGGCACCGCCTCCACCTAATGCTAGTCCAATCGTGGGACGAGGCATCTTAATCCAGCATTTCGCCTTTTGTGGACATTTTCGCAGTCATTTCTACGCGATCATGTGGATTATCACGAGCATCTCTGGGAGAGTTAACAATCATATCTACAAATTCCATCCCTTTGATAACTTTACCAAAAACAGTATACTGATGGTCTAGTTGCGGCACATCCGCTACACAAACAAAAAATTGACTTCCGCCACTGTTTGGGTCCTGTGCTCTCGCCATGGATAAAATACCACGTGTATGCAAACTATCATTGAATTCTGCAGGTAACATCCAGCTTGTGGAATCCGCTTCATTTCCCACACCAAAATATTTTGCTGCATGGCCACCCATACCGTGCATGGAACGATCTTCTGATTTACTATTTGGGTCACCACCCTGGATTACAAAACCAGGTATAACTCGATGGAAGATCGAATTGTCAAAGTACCCATTCTCAACATGGAGTTTAAAACTTTCCACATGTTTCGGTGCTACTTCGTCGTAAAATTCCACAACTATATCACCAAATTTTGTGGATATAACTGCAACTTCTTCATTATTATTCATACTACAACTCACTGTTAAGGTTAATAAAAAGGTTATTAATAAAACGTTTAATTTCATACGATATGTCTGCTCCCTGGTTTTTGTATTGGAATAATTGCCAGTTCATCTGGAATATTATCCGAGGAATAGCTTTCACTTTCCAAAGTAGTTATGGCATATTGGTTAGAGTGAATTTTTGATTTTCCGTTACTACGATCCACTAATATGCCTGCACCAACAACGATGCCACCTTCATTTTCTGCTGCTTTAATAGCTTCTTTTACGGATCCACCCGTTGTAACCACATCTTCCACAACAAGAATTCGTTCATTTTTTTCAATGTGGAATCCACGTCTTAATACCATTTTTCCATCTTTTCGTTCCGTAAATATAGTTCTAGCACCTAATTGGCGACCCACTTCAGTTCCTAATACGATTCCACCCACCGCTGGTGATAAAACAACGTCTACATTTTCCATTTCATAATAAGCCACAATCTCCAATGCAAAAAGAGTTAAATATTTGGGATATTGTAATACTTTAGCGCATTGAAAGTAGGAAGCACTATGTCGGCCAGATGTTAAAACAAAGTGGCCAGATAATAAAGCTTCGGTCGATTCAAATATTTTTATTATATCGTCTTTTTTCATGATTCCATTATTTTTCGCATTTTATCTACATAAGATTTTGCTACTACCCGAATGGATTTTTCACTTAAATCTCCTGCAAAATTGATACTCCTTGAAACATTAATGAGACCAATACCCTTTTGGTTCCCTACTTTCATACTTGTTTCTAAATCACCACCTTGTGCTCCAATCCCAGGAATAAGAAATGGCAAATTGGGTGTAACATCACGAATCATTTTTAATTCATCGGGTGCGGTTGCGCCAACGACTAATCCAACATTATCGTTTGAATTTAACATATTTGCCCATTGTGACACTTTCATGAATAATGGTTGAGAATCAATGGTCAAATTTTGAAGATCTATGGCAGATGGATTTGATGTTTTTGCTAAAATAAAAGCACCTTTTTCAGGATTTTGTATAAATGGGTTGATAGAATCGCTACCCATATATGGACTTAAAGTCACTGCATCAAAACCAAAATAATCAAAAATGCTTTTGGCATATTGTTCAGCAGTACTTCCAATATCGCCACGTTTTGCGTCTGCAATCAACAACGGTCCCTTTGGAACCATTTCTACCAATTCTTTTAACCAATCAAATCCAGCTCCACCCCACCTTTCGTAAAAGGCAAAATTCGGTTTAAAGGCTACTGCCAAATCAGCTGTCGCGTTTACGATTTTTTCAGTGTGTACCTTCAACACATCCAATGATGTTTCCGACGAAAGAAATCGTTCTGGCGCAACATCTAAGCCAACACACAGCCAAGATTCAATCTTGTTTATTCTATTATGTAATTGTTGATTAAATGAAATCATAGACCCGTAATTTACCGAGATAAAAAAAAGTGACCTAATGAGAAATAGGGAAAGATTTGCATAAAGTTTTGTCCGTAATTTTCTTTATGGCTGAGCCCACTTTACAACCAAAAAAGGACTCCAAAACTCGGATTATTGCGTCTAGTGGTGTTTTTCAAATCGAATTTATTAAATCAGTTGGGCTCAATGATTACCCCGCATTAATCCATATTTCTGAAGCTCTTGCAGAAGATTTTGGTAAACCGGCCATTCTTACTCACGGCACAATTCAACGCTATTTTAATCGAAAAGGGTCTCTCCCCTTTATAGCAAGATATCGTGGAGAGATTATTGGGTATATCATTGGTGTTCAGCTAGAAGCACTAAATAAAGAATCTTGGGCACGGGTTGATCCAAATTTCGGACAACTCAATACATTATATACTTATGCTTTTGTTATACAATCGAAATTCAAGAGAAATGGTTACGCCAAAATGTTAAAGCGAGTTTATTTGAATTGGGCAAAAAAACAGGAAACACTTCAATTTGTAACAGGTCATGTTAAATTAGGTATTTCTTCCAAATTCAGTGGAAATATTAAAATAATTAATCGTATAGAAAATTGGCAAGGAACCGGACATACATTCGAATATTATCGACGGAATATTGATCCGGAAAACCTTCATTCGAAAAAGAATCGTTAACGCTTATTCGGGTATAAAATACTTCCACCAACTAACGCAATAATTGAAACAAGAATTGCAGGCAACACTTCATCAATCGATTGATACATGCCATTGGGTAACATTGTTTGAAAAAATGACACTTCTTTCCATAATAATGTCATTACCGTGCCAGAAATAATAGATGCAACTGCTCCCGTAGAAGATGCTTTTTCCCAAAATAATGCTGCCACTAAAGCAGGCGTAATCGCAGCACCATATATTGTATAAGCGTACAAAGCGCGTTCGAAGAATCCTGCTGATTTTGCAAAACCCAATGATACAAAATAGGCAAGAATACCTAACCCTAAAACAAGAAGTCGGCTCAATAGGACGGCTTTCGTTTCATTTACTTTTGGGTTGATATATGTTTGATAAATATCTCTCATTAATGTTGTAGCCGGGACCAATAAATATGAATCGGCAGTTGAAATTATAATACCCACAATTGTTGTCATCATTATGGCACCAATGAACGGTGGTAAAAAGGAATGAGCGGCATAAATTAAAACATGTCGTCCATTTACGGCATCTGGGATTAAACTAGAGCTCACCCAGGCAGAAGCAATAATCATAATTTCAATAAGTGCAATAACAAAAACCAATACGGTTGTAGCTTGCTTTGCTCCTTTTGCATCTTTACTGGCAAAAAATCGTTGATACATATTTGCATCGCCTAAAACCAATAAAAATGGCGGTAAACAAAAATTCAAAATATCCATTCCTGAATACACGCCCCAAAATTGCATATGCTCAGGTTTTCCCATTTGCGTGAATGAATGTTCCATTCCATTCCATCCACCCGCTTTTAACCAAAATATTGGAAATGCAATCACTAATGCAAGTGTCATAATAATCCCATTAGCTACGTCAGTATAGGCGACACTTACAAGTCCAGCTAACATTGTATAAGCTATAATGAATATTGCTGCAATGACGGTTCCCGTTTGGGCTGAAATGAGTGAATTCCCCTGGTTATCTTGCAACACAGTCGTTAGAACGGCTCCCCCAGCATTGAATTGATAACTGACGATAACCATATAAGCCATAACCAATGCGATGACACTTAAGATTCGTGCTTTCGATCCATATCGATCGCCAATAATTTCAGGAACAGTAAATTTTTCAAATGCTCTCACTTTTCCCGCAATCTGTGTCAGGATTATTATTCCCAATACACCACCTAATGGTAACATGAGTGCTGCAAACCCCGTTTGATATGCTTTTCCTGCATTCCCTAATATGGAGCCAGTTCCAATCCAAGTGGCTAACATCGTTCCAACCAATACCCACGGAGTCAAGGTTCGCCCAGCAACAGAAAAATCTGATTGTGTTTTAATTTTCCGAGATTTATAAACACCTAATCCAATAAGTGTAAAGAGATAAATGGAAATGGTTATGAGATAAATCATATCAAATACGATATAATCCTTGTGAGATAAACCAAATTATTTTTTAATAATTTGATAATCCAAAGAACCGGAAAATACATGTGCATTAAAAATCACTTTCCTTGGAAATCGAGTCCATTGTGCCAATGTATCATTAAAAAAAATGGAACCACTGCCACTTACTAAAAAAGCCATTAATACGGTGTCTGTTTCCGTTGTTAAATGAATAAAAGATGAATCAGTTGCTTTGCCTGTATAATCAACGCGCAATGTCGTATGTAGAATTGAATTTGTATCAGGAGCCATGGTTAAATCCCATGATTCTTCAGATGTGAATTTTTCACCTTTTAAAGCGAGTGAAAAGAAATCCGTCTCATTCACAATAGCAGGAATATCATCTAACAATCCATCATCATATTCCGGTGGATCTACACAATTTGATAGCATCATTATAGATAAAAAGATAAAAATGTAATGGTGTTTCATTCGTCTAATTCTTTCGTTTCGTTATGTTGCCCCAGTTGCAATTCATTGATTTTATCCATGGGCTTTTCTAAGGCACGTAATCGTGGGCCTGTCAAAGATTCAAAATGGGTTGTAGCCGTGCCTAATGTTTTGCCTAATGCTTCTAATTTATCCACGAATTTGGACCATTGTTCTCGAAATTTTCCTACTTGCGCCTGCATTTCGCCTGCCTTCTGCTCCATAGCAAAATTTGAAACCGCTTGGCGAACTAACGATAAAATGGCATATAGTGTAATGGGTGAACAGAGTAAAATTTTCTTTTCAAGAGAAAAATCGATTAAATCATGATCTTCCTGGTTTAGGAAAGCGTAAATACTTTCATTCGGAATAAAGAGTAACACATAATCCACGGTCCCACCTTCCGTATTAATATAGGTTCTTTTTGCTACTTCTTTGACACGTTCACGAACATCTTTAAGGAAAGCTTTTTTTTCTGATTCTTTTTCCATGTCACTATCAGCCGCAATAAACTTTTCATAATGAGCCAATGGAAATTTTACATCCATATTGATTATTTTTTCATCCGGAAGGAAAAAGGTAAAATCGGGACGATCCGAACCCGATTGAGATTGTTTGCTATAATTAATCCCTTCAGATAGACCAATAAAATTCAATATATCTTCTACCATCCGTTCTCCCCACTGTCCGCGTGCTTGAGAGCTGGATAATATTTGTCGAAGTTGTGATGTGGTATCGGCTAATTGGGAAATGCCCGATTGAGACTGTTCCATTTGTCCTTTGAGTTCGCCGGTTCGCTTATTCAGGCTTTCCAATTGATCTTTTAATTCTTTCAAAGATGAATCAATAAGTTTCTTTTTATTATCCAATAGATCATCGGATGATTTTAAATGGGATTCCAATTGATTTTTGGCTAATTCCATAAATGTGCTCTGAACTTCGCCTAATGCTTCCTTAGATAAATTTCCGAAAGCATCCTTCATTTGTTCTGTATTTGATTGAATATTGTCGATTTCTTTTTGTCTGAGAAACCAAATCACTCCGGCTCCTGCGGCAAAACCTATGATAAAAAGAATCATTCCTAAAGATGTAGTCATGGGCAAACCTACAAGATTTCTTGCAAAAGGAAAAAGTGAAACACAGTTATTTCAGTAAAATCATTTTATGGGTTTTGACATAATCACCTGACTGCATTTTTATAAAGTATACACCACTGGAATAATGTGTCCCATTCCATTGAAATTCATGGGAGCCGGTTTCTAACTCACCCTGAAAAATTAAATCAACCAAACGACCCTTTATGTTATAAACAATTAGAGATGTTGCTTGTAATGACTCTACCATAATGTTTATGGTCGTTGTTGGATTGAAAGGATTGGGATAATTATTCAAAATGGCAAAATGTGTTGAAATTGAATTTTCAATATTGATTCCAACATTAGGATCCAATGAAAGATCAAAAACACGTGGTAAATGGTCAGATGCTTCTTGTGTATCATTCCATTCCAATCCATTTTCAGCTAACGATTCTGGACTCATAGCTAAAGTATTTACCACAAAATGCCGGCCAGAATCAATGGTTGCGTCTGAATAAAATATATAATCCAATTTCCCCGGATTAAATGAACTTCCATCACTTCGCCAAGTATATCCCATACGTTTTTCTGTATGTCGGGAGAATAAATCAATAATGGGTGACTCATCCCAATCAGGCAGATAATCTGCACCATAAGTATTTTCGTCTAGAATGTCTCCGTCTCGCAATGTTTTAACTTGCTGATTTTGTCCTACAAAATTGAAATCGCCCACATGAATAAAAGGTGTTTCCATCTCTAAAGAAAATGGACCATTTCCGCCCAGTCTCCAGTCTCGCCAAATAGATGCAAATTCATCCACTTGTTGCTGACGTGTTTCATCATTATCACAACAAGATAAATGAGAATTCATCATTAATAGATTATGTCCCAATTCATTTTCTGTATCGAGTAATGCACACATTGTCCGTTCAGAGCTAATTAGATTTGCATCATTCATGATTGGAAATCGAGACAAAACAACTAAATCTCGGTACGTCCAACTCGCAGTCCAATTATCATCTGGAAACCAGGATTGAATAATCGTTTCAATTTCATCCCATTCACTATGCTCTTGCAATGCAATAACATCTGGATCGATGGCTTTTATAATGCGTTCAAAATGTGGTTGGCGGTCTGGCTCCACAATTCCAGTATATAATGTATTGTAGGACAAAATGCGTATATCATTTTCATAGCGTCTTTCGAATGGTATGGGTTCAGGATATGGCACAGCATCTTCGCCCAGCGAAAAATAAATACCTCCAGATTCATTTGGGACAGTATCAGAATTGGGTGGCGCTTCTTCAATAATAAGGTTTCCTTCAACAATTTCACCACCAAATACGTTACAATATCGGGATACGGCAATTTCAAATTCATTGGATGTAATGGTTGGCCCCGTTCTTAAAGTAATATCATTTTGCCAAATAGATATTTGACTTCCATTACTATGCCACGTTCCTTGTCGTTGACCAAAAACCCAATGTAATTCTGCTCCAATGCCATTTTTCTCTAAACCTGTTTCTGGATTATGATCACTATCGATATATAAATGGAAAGCATTATTATCCTGTAATAAATATTCACCTGAATGAAAATTGAAATAAATGAATAAAAAGTCCATATCGTATGTGATTTTAATATTAGCAAAATCAGCACTCATACCATCCGCTTGTCCATCCGCATAAGCCACATCCACATTATCCCAATCTTGAAATTGGCCATCAATCGTAATCGGATGACCCGCAATTAGAATTGAACATAAAAAAGGGCTACCCAAAATATGGAATAGCCCTAAAATGAAACCCTGTTTCTTAAATCCTTTTACCTTCTCCCTTTTTGTAGGGGAGAATTGAAGTGGGGTTATTATAGTTTTAAGCATATTTATAAACCCCTTTCTCTTCTCCCATTGCCCCTGATATCCAACATAGGAAATCAATAAGGACTCCTTGAAAGGTTTAAAATTGAATTGATTTTTTTATGCATTCAATAAATCTAGAACAAGTCTAACGCCCCATCCGGTTGCACTTCCTTTTGGGTCAATACTTGTTGGTTTTCCACCCCAAGCTGTTCCAGCAATATCAAAATGAATCCATGGAATATCTTTTCCAACAAATTCTTTCAAAAAGGCACCTGCAGCGATGGAACCAGCCTGGCGAGGTGCACCCAAATTTTTCACATCGGCAATATCCGATTTAATCTGTTTGCAATATTCCGGCCATAACGGGAAATCCCACACTTTTTCATCCGTATTTTTAGAAGATGATTTTACTTGGTCCATTAATGCATCATTCGTTCCCATCACTCCAGTGGCTTCATGGCCTAATGCAAATAATATTGCACCGGTTAATGTAGCAAAGTCTAAAATAAATTCTGGATCATAATGTTTACTTGCATAGGATAATCCATCCGCAAGTATGAGTCGCCCTTCTGCATCAGTGTTTAAAACTTCAATCGTTTTTCCATTATAGGCCGTTAAAATATCTCCTGGTTTATACGCTTTTGCTCCGAGTAAATTTTCCGTCGATGGGACAATCATGACAACATTAATTTTTGGTTTTAATGATGCAATCGCATGCATGACACCTAACACAGTGGCAGACCCACACATATCAAATTTCATTTCATCCATTTTTGCGCCGGGTTTGATGGAAATTCCCCCAGCGTCGAATGTTAATCCTTTCCCCACAATCACTTTGGGTTTCTCATCTTTATCTTCTGCACCAAAATATTCCAGAATAATAAATTTAGGCGGTTCATCCGTTCCTTGAGCAACGCCGGCTAATCCACCCATTCCCATTTCTGTGAATTCGTCTCTTTCAAAAATGGTTATTGACATATTCTCTTCTTCAGCAATCGATTGAGCCGCATGTGCTAAATGGGTTGGTGTGGATGTATTGCCAGGATGATTCCCTAAATCACGGGCGAAACAAACACTGGATCCTATGGTTGCCCCTTTTTGTACATTCTCATTATTCCCACCTAAAACAGTGACTGAATTCAACTCAAAGGAATCTTTCTTTTGTGTTTTATAGGTTAAAAATTGATAACTCCCTAGGACAATCCCTTCCCCCAAAGCTTGAGAATAAGTTTCACCGCCAAAACATTCAACGGCAATTTGGTCCACTTTACGGCTAATGGCGATTCGACACGCTTGTCCAGCCGCTTTTCGGGCTGCATCTGCATCAAATTGTTCTTTCTTTCCTAATCCTATTACAACAATGGTTTTTCCATCTAAATAAAAGGTTCGATTTTCGCCTGTTTTCCCCTTGAAATCTCCTGATTCCAGAGCGGCAATTAATGAATCATTAATCGCATAAGCCTGCGCTGATACTGGTTCATCTTGAAATTGGCCTAATACAATAAATGCATTTTCAATTTGGGCCCAATCTTCACTGGAATGAGTTACGTTTGATACATATGACATGATTGATTTCTTTCTTTTAATGTTTAAAAATTGCCCGGGAAATTACTTTTTCCTTTTAATGTGTTCAATTGTTATTCATACCTATATCAGTTAACTATTACTGTGGCGATGGTTAATCGTAATTTTTATTTTCTTTCATTATTTATAACCCATATAAATCCCCCTTTGTCCATTTATTGAGACCCCCTTGCATCCCCCAAATTGGGGGAATAAAAAGGTGCTGGGGATACGTAAGGGAATAAAATCAAAATTACTTACCTGTCTGCGTTCCACTACGAACAGGCAGGCGACTATCATCCGCCGGATTAGTATAAGCGCCACCACCATTACATTTTCATGGTAGTCCATTCTCCAATGGGAACGATTTATTCATTTCTAGTTCCACGCACTATAATCCCATGACTGCCGTCATATCCCACAGTAACAACCATAGATTCTGTAACATAAGTTCGTAGATATTCACCATTCCAATAATAGGGCATTTCACCCCGTAACCAATAATGTCTCCACGATAATCCATTAAAATGAGAAATATCTCCAAAGGCACCCACAACGAATAGATTATTATATGCAGTTCCTTTTACATCGTTTGTGTAAGGAACATTAGAATGGGTTGTTTCTTAATACCACATATCCTCATCTTCATTATATTCAAAAACACCAGCCCCACATACAATATAATGGGGCCAATCGTCAGACCAAATGCCATGGATGCTATAGCTTATGCCTTCATCATTCATGTAGGATAAATTGCCACCTTTGTTGATTTGAATGATTTTCAATTGTGATGGCGCCCAAATAAGATTCCCACACCCCATCGTAATGAGAGATTCTCCTGTAATATCATCGGTTACACCCCATATATCTCGGATATAATAATCTGTACCACTCTCAATAACAGTCCAGTCATTTCCATTATAGTGGACGATAGACCCTTTATTTCCGGCAAAATATATATCGGACGAAGACGTGCCCCATATACTATGTGCACCACCTTGATCCTCATTCAATACACCCATATCCCATAAATGGTACATAATCCATTCTTCTCCATTCCAATGTTTTGGTACACCACTGGTAACCCAAATATCATTTTCATTAAAATAATGAATGCTGTTAAGTAGAACACTTCCTGAAAATACTTCATCTAATACCCACACGTCTCCATTCCAGTGAGCAATATTATATTTTTCTCGACCATCATTACTTGTGGAATCCGCAACCACCATTTCACCCACGACCCAAATATCATTTTCATTTACAACCCAGACATCTTCGATTACACTACCATATCTCCCTAATGTATCAATCTGCCAAGTAAAGTTATGGCTAGTAGTATCCATCGTTGTAACGGTCAAAGCATTACTTTCTCCAATCCGTTCTGTCCCATCCATCCAATACACTTTGTAAGTATAGGACACATTAGCCTGCAATCCAGTATCTTTTAATATTGTGTCTGAATGGATGGATAATGTTTGAACGGTAGAATCATTTCGTGTGAGTTCCATTGTAAAATCTGCCAATGAATCTTCGGGGATAATATTTAGTTTTATTTCGGTTACAGCTATAGCTCGATGCTGTAATACAATATTTGTATTTATATCATTTTCAACCTTATCATCCTTTTTCATCTTCAAAAAGAAAACAAGCTGAAAATAAGAGTAAGATGGGAGGGGCTTTTTTCATAATTCACCACCTGAAGTTAAAGGTGGCTCATTCCAAGCAGGTCTGAGCCACCATGGATTCATTGAAACGATTTAAATAGCTGGACGTGATTCGATTAATTTTTCCACAGCCCTTGGATCAGCTAAAGTAGAAATATCTCCCATACTATCTAATTCATTTTCTGCGATTTTTCGAAGAATTCTACGCATGATTTTCCCAGAACGTGTCTTCGGAAGCGCCGGAGTAAATTGAATGACATCCGGTTTAGAATGGGGTCCAATTTCCTTTGTTACTGAAGCTAAAATGGAAGCTTTAATATCATCACTTTCATTCACGCCTGTCATTAAAGTAACATACGCATAAATGCCTTGTCCTTTAATATCATGTGGAAATCCAACTACAGCCGCTTCCGCTACACCATTTGCTTTCCCAATAGCGCCTTCTACTTCTGCCGTTCCAATCCGATGACCCGACACATTTAATACATCATCCACGCGTCCCGTAATCCAATAATAGCCATCTTCATCACGACGTGCACCATCTCCCGTAAAATAATATCCAGGATACATCGCAAAGTAGGTTTGGATAAAACGATCATGATCCCCATAAATGGTTCTCATTTGTCCCGGCCATGATGCTTTAATGGCTAATAATCCAGACACATCATTTCCATCAATTTCTTCACCTTCTTCAGTCAATAAAACAGGTTCAACACCAAAAAATGGGAATGAGGCAGAACCCGGCTTTAATGGGGTTGCGCCAGGCATGGGAGTTAACATTATACCCCCCGTTTCTGTCTGCCACCAAGTATCCACAATGGGGCAAGCTCCTTTACCCACAATTTCATGATACCATTTCCATTCCGGTTCTTTAATCGGTTCACCCACAGATCCAAGCAATCTTAAAGAAGATAAATTTCGTGATGTAACATGATCATTCCCTTCTTTCATTAATGCGCGTAAAGCAGTAGGCGCTGTGTAAAATTGATTGATTTTATGTTTATCCACCACATCCCAAAAGCGACCATAATCAGGGAAATTGGGTACACCTTCAAACATAACGGTTGTTGCTCGATTGGCTAACGGTCCATACACAATGTAAGAATGACCTGTAATCCAACCAATGTCAGCTGTACACCAATAAATATCTCCCTTTTTGTAATCGAAGATTTTTTCATGAGTATAGGATGTATAAACCAAATATCCACCTGTAGTATGTAATACACCTTTAGGTTGTCCCGTAGAACCAGATGTATATAAAATAAACAGCGGATCTTCCGCATCCATTTCAACCGGTTCACACACTGGATCAGCTGATGCCATGGATTCGTGCCACCACACATCTCTGCCTTCAGTCATTTCGATAGATTCTCCTGTGCGCTGAACAACAACTACATGTTGGATGGATGGTGTTTCTGCCACAGCTTTATCTGCATTACTTTTCATGGGAATATTTAATTTTGTTCCACGAACACCGGTATCTTGTGTAATCAAAATTTTACAGGAAGAATCATTAATTCTGTCTCTCAATGATTCGGCACTAAATGCACCAAATACAATGGAATGAACAGCACCGATTCGTGCGCAAGCCAACATAGCCACCGGAAGCTGGGGAACCATTTGCATATACATACAAACACGATCACCTTTTTCAACACCTAAACCTTTAAGAACATTTGCAAATTTTTGGACTTCATCTAATAATGCATTAAAGGTATACGTTTTATCTTCTTCAGGATTATTTCCTTCCCAAATGATCGCCGTTTGATCGCCGTGCCCATCTTCTACATGACGGTCCAAGCAATTGTAACTAACATTTAGTTTGCCACCTTCATACCATTTGATGTGCCCTTTGACAAAGTCGAAGTCCCTCACAATGTCCCATTTTTTGGACCATGTAATGCGTTCTGCGACTTCTGCCCAAAAGGCATCCGGATCTTTGATCGATTTATTATAAAGATTCTGATAGTCATTCATCGACGACACCAACGCTTTTTCAGAAAATGCATTTGATGGTGAATAAATTTGGTCAGACATGAGTGTAATTCCTTTCTTATTGGAGGCCCTTGCAACCCCTAACGCACACATGAAGGAATATTATTTCCTTTACACGGTAGGCTTTGTAAAGGTCTTTATTGGATTATGATAGATTTAAGCCATGCTCCACACTTTTAAAAGTTCCATCTTCATTTTTACAGACAGATACCATTGTAAAAATTCCAGAACATGCTAAACGTTTTTCTCCGCCTATACTTTCAGCATAAGCTTCTACTTTTATATTAAAAGAAGTTTTTCCTACAGTGATAACTGTACTCTCAAAGTTAACCCACTCTCCCATCTGAACGGCTTCTCGAAATTCGATGGATTCCATTGCGCGCGTTACAATTGAATCTGCTTCTACATCTTTAAGGCACCTATGAGCAACTTTAGCTGCAGAAATATCCATCCAAGAAATCATTTTTCCCCCAAAGAGTGTTCCTAGAATATTGGTGTCTTGGGGCATGACAAGTTGGGAGTATTTGGCTGAATATTTCATAAAATGGTTAGTTGAATTTACAACGAAAAAACAAATAAGCCCTGTTGATTAACCCTCGAGAAAAACATTTTTCTCTGAAGAGCACGCCATATCAACAGGGCTTATTCTATTTAAAGTTAGGTATAGAAGTATTTTTAAGGCAAACTTTTTCCAAAAATACCTAAAGAGTGTCTATGATGGATTAAACTCCTTTGCCATTTGTTCGCCTTTTTCCATATCCACTTTTGATAATAAATAGCTTCCAGCAATGAATAATAGGGTAATTGAAAAAATACCAATTCGAGCATTTTCGGTCACAAGTGTTACCCATCCCATCATGATAGGACCAATAACGGCAGCGAATTTCCCCAACATATTATAGAACCCAAAAAATTCCGCTTCTTTGCCTTTCGGAATCAACCGAGCAAATAAGCTCCGACTCAATGCTTGGAGACCGCCCTGAAAAATGCCAATAAGTGCTGCTAAACCATAAAAATGGATTTCACTAACCATAAAGGTCCCCAGAAATGTCGCAACTGCATATCCTCCAATGGCAATTTGAACTGCCTTTTTTGTACCAATTTTACTCGCAAACCAGTTATAGACTAATGCCGCTGGAAAGGCAATAAATTGAACCATCAATAATGCCGTTATTAATGTGCCAGTTTCAAATCCTAATGTAGAACCCATCTTTACCGCCATTTTGATAATGGTGTCCACACCATCAATATAGAGCCAATAAGCCAATAGAAATAATCCAGTGACTTTTAATGATTTGAGGTGAGAAAAAGTTATTTTTAATTGCGCCCAGCCTTGGAATACCGCTTTGTTCAATTGGATTTGATCGGGGTTTTCCGGCTCTTTTACATAGAGTAAAATAGGAATAGTGAAAATACCCCACCAAACGGCTACAGATAAAAAGGATAATTTTATTGCGGTGGGTTGATCGACAATCCCAAACCAATCTGGGTTCTGATACATTAAAACATTCACAAGAAATAACAATCCACCACCAATATAACCCAGAGCAAATCCAAGAGAGGAAACAGTATCAACTGATTTCGGGGTCGTTAAGGAAGGGAGTAATGCATCATAAAATATATTACTTCCCATAAACCCAACTGTAGCAACAATATACAGGAACATAGCCATTTGCCAATCGCCCTGACTTACTATCCAAAGGCTCCCCGTTGTTAAAACACCCATAAAAACAAATATAGACAAAAACTTCTTTTTTGCAGATCCGCGATCAGCAATTGCACCTAAAAATGGAGCTAACGCAGCAATTATGATGGATGCGGCAGCATTCCCCATCCCGAGCATATAGGTACTTTGAATAACATCATCCGGATTAGACCAATACTTTTCAAAAAATATGGGGAAAAATCCTGCCATAACGGTTGTAGAAAAGGCTGAATTTGCCCAATCATATAATGACCAACTCCAAATCTCTTTATTGTATTTCATATATTCCTTTACCAATTTTGAAAATAAAAGGTTAGACCAAACCCTCCTGTTAAGCCAGACCAAGTATTTTTTGTACCTACGGGTAAACTAAAATACGTCATAACATTGAAAGGAATGGGCCCTATTTTAAACCGAGGTTGATTATTATGTAGCCATAGTGAAAAGTGGATTTTCCCTGCATAACTTTGAGTATCATACCCACTATGAGATTGCATCCATTGATCCCAATCGGAATCTAAGCTCACAAATGAATCCAGATTCTTTGAAAAATATTGATATTTTAATTGTATCGATAATCGCTGTTTTGCATCAGGAAATAATTCAATTCCCGTCTCCAATAAAAAAGCATTCCCCGGTTTAAACCTGTATTCACTACCAACAGATACAACATTTGAATCTGGATGAGAATGGCCAAATCCAAGCAACCGAATGGGTGTGGGTAATTTTCCCGCGATTGATAATCTAGAATCAATTGTACCAAACCATCGAGGATTTAAATCATGTTTTAAATTAATATTCCACCCAAAACCCATTTGGTATGATGTAACTCCTAACCCAATAGCCATGGACGAAAATTGCAATCGTTTATTTAATGAATCTTTTTGAGACGAATATAATTCGAGTGTTTTCCCTATAGGAATAATGGAAGCAATATGTCCAAAAAAGGCATAAGGTTTATTCCCTGACCAGGGCGCATCTCCATAGATTAAAAAAGATACACCAACTGAAATATCGCCAAGACCAACGGCACTATAGGATTCCGGATAATAGTAAGCCAATAGATCCGAATAAGTAACACTATCTTGTTGGGTTGTAGGATTAAAGTCAGATAGAAATAATCCATGCGTCAATGGGTCTTCTCCACTATCCAAAGCCCATACCACCGATTGTTCACTCCCTTCAGTATAAAATTGGTCATATATGTATTGAATATTGGACTGATCCATTACTGATAAATTTGCATAATCATTCGATAATAGAAATAATTCAAGATCTGTTTTTGCATTTTGATGATAAGTAATAAAGTCGCTTAATCCTTGAATCTCATTACTCATCCAGTCAAAATATTCATTCGATACTGTTTGCTTTTGAATAACGGGGATGGATAAATGGGCTGTGAAAATGTCGGTTAAACCATAATCCACCCTATAAGTATTTGTTGCTACTATTTTAGATCTTTTTTCTGAGATTAAACCACTTACATCTAATGCTTGAGTGGTGTCAAAATATTCACTTGAAAAATTAGGTAATGAATAACCATTTGATAGATTTAAACTATCTAAATATTGGCTAATTGTTTGAAGGGTATCTAAAGGTGTTTTTCCAAGTTGAACAAAATCTGTCATACTAGAGAAAAACCCATTTTCATCAATAGTTTGATTATCAAAATATCGCCGACCTAATTCCCTGAGATTTATAGGTTGATTTGGGATATTCCAGCTATAATTCTCAAAATCTGAATTCACAGAAAAGCGCCAAACATTCATAGGGACTGTTTTATAATTTTGACTAAACCCTAAAGAAAAGTTTAGAATAATGATTATAATAAAAAAACGCAATGAGCTTTTAAGCATCACCATAGATAAGAAACGCATTTCGGAAAGTGCTGAATTTTAATACATCATGCATCCACATAAGCGGTAAATGAGACGGCGGTTTTTTCTGCGCAGCAAATATTCTAAAAAAGTTAGACCCATAGAGTTTGTCAACATATCCATTCCCTATCCATTGAAACTCTCTTGGATGAATTCTTTCCATTAGAATGATAATGGATGTAGCCACTACAATTGGATTACACATTGTAAAATCTGTAACAACAATATCAATGCCACTGCAAAAAGATTGATCATACTGTGGCACTTTCTTCTTCCCTTCATGTCCCATCGGCTTATACTTCACCAATTTATATGAAACACCCGGGATATTTAAATTTTCCAATTGTTCTATTAAATATCGGTTAGATAACCAAGGAGATCCAAATCTTAAATAAGGCTTATCCGTGCCAAATCCCACATTAATATTGGTTCCTCGAAATAAATCCATTCCCACATACATTAATGTCGATTCGACATCATTCAAGAAAGGAGTCGGGTTGACCCAGGGCAATTTTGTTTCACTATATGACATTTGACGTTTATAATTCGCCATAGGCATAATACGAAGATCCACTCGTTTTAAATCTTTCACCCACCCATTTTCATTAACCATAATCGCATATTCACCTAAAGTTAATCCATGGCGCATTGGGACTAAATGATATGCTTCAAAAGATTGATATTCCGGGCGGGGAATTGGCCCGTCAAATATATCAGCGCGAATAGGGTTTGGGCGATCCAAAATCATAACTGGCACCTTATGATCACTCGCAGATTCCATTAATTTCGTAATAGATGTCATAAATGTTGTATGACGAACACCGGTGTCTTGAATATCAACAATAATATAATCTAATTTTGAAATGGCCCAATTAGGTGGCACTTTATAACGTTCAAACAAATCAATAATTCTTGCACCATGAACCGGATCAATCTCATGTCCACCCTTCAGAACAATTCGATTATCATCTGCCCCCCATAATCCATATTCAGGAGAGAATAATACGACAACTTCAATATCTTGAAATGGTTTTAGTAAATCTAGAATATGTTTACCATTATGATTTACGGAAGTTTGATTACAAAGGATTCCAATTTTTTTACCCCGGATAGGTTTAAAATCCATTTGTTCCAAAATATCTAAACCGGAATACACACGATTTAAAAAAGATAAATCAGGAATTTCTAACAGGGTTGAATAGGTAAATCGAGAAGAATCGCTTTGGCTAAAAGCAATTTGTAAGATGAAAATAATTATAGAAAATCTTTTTATCATTTTTTCCGATTAAGCAAACTATCCACTAAAAAAGTAAGTCCAATATTAGTCAATGTTGAAAAAGCAATAAACCATGTCCAAGCTAATCCATTTGATTTAAGAATAAACACTGCCACTAAACTGCCTATTAACCCAACAATTAATGAGGGTGATGAGAATTTTCGATTGAGTTTTGTTAAAATAAATAAGCCTAATAATCCGCCATAAGTAAAAGAGGCTATTTGAAGCCCTACAATTACAATCGCAGAATCCCCTTCATCAAATACTAATGCAATTATAATAAGAACAATTGCCCAAAATACACTAAACATTTTTGAAAGAGCCAAACTCGCATTCTTACCAAACCAGTCAATAACAGTCGATGAAGCTAAAGCATTGATTGAGGAACTAAGGGTGGACATAGCCGCAGATAATATTCCAGCTAATAATAGACCTCGAACACCTACCGGCAGTACCGTTGTAATAAAAGTAGTGAATTCACGATCTTTCTGAATTTCTACTCCACCCATTTGTAAATATATTAAAGAACCGACTAAAAGGAATATAAAGAACTGTAGAAGTACAAAAAAGCCACTCCCAATCATGGCTTTTTTTGCTGAGCGTAAATCGCGTGTACCGAGTACTCGTTGAACCATCATATGGTCTGCACCATGAGATGCAAATGACAAAAAAGAACCCCCAATAAATGCACTTCCAAATAGCCATGGGTCACTAAACCAATCCCATCCCAAGCGAAACACTTTAGTTTTTCCTGCTTCTGATAGTGACGTTATAATTTCTGGAATGGATCCATCCAATGCTTGCAGGCTAAAAGAGATGGCTAATAAGCCACCTCCCAAATATAAAATAAATTGAAAACTATCAATCCACATAACGGTTCGAATTCCACCCGAAAGTGTATATATCAAGGTTACGACCCCAATGAGTAGTACAGCTGCCCAAATGGGCCAACCGGTAACAGCTTGCACAACCACTGCCGTTGCTAAATATCGGATTCCATCCGCTAATAATCGTGTTACAAGAAAAACACTAGACGCTGCTTTTTGTACAGATGGCGAAAATCGTTCTCCAATCACTTCATAAATGGATGTAACACCTGAATTATAAAATTTTGGAAGCAAATATATAGATACTATTACACGCCCCATAATATAACCCATGGCTAGTTGTAAAAATGTCCAATCGCCTCTATAGGCCATTCCAGGTACACTGACAAAAGTTAAAACAGATGTTTCTGTTGCAACAATAGAAAACAAAGCAACCACCCACGGGAGGTTTCTTCCACCTAAGAAATAATCTTCAGTGGTTTTATTAAATCTTCCTGAGTAAATCCCATAAGCAGTTATGCCACTGAGAAACAGGATTATTATAGTGATATCAATCCAATTCATAAGTATGTTAATCCTTTAATTTAGGGGATTTATAGTTTCCTCTTGCAGTAAAAAGAAAATATCGCCATCTTTCACTTACAATATGAGCGAAGCAAACAAAAAGACAGAAAAAAAAGCCAGTGGGTTTGCCAAAACCACTGATTTCAAATGGTTAGGAATAGGTTTAGTTTTATTTTTTCTAATTGGAATTGTTATGCCACTTCCAGAATCGATGCTAGAAAAAGCAAAAGAACTGTTTGGGACAGAGCCCAATGTTGATTTTCTTCTTAAAGCACATCATATCCAAATTACAATAGCTTTATTGGCTACATGTGTTGTCTTTTTTGCTACCGAGGCAATTCCAATGCCTGCCGTGGCTCTCATTATTGGTCTGGTACAACTCTTTTTTGGCATTACAGAACCTAAAGGAATTGTCGCTACGTATGCGCATGATGCGGTTTGGTTTATTGCTGGTTCTTTAGCGATTGGAGCAACACTCGTCAAATATGGGTTAGACAAACGTGTTGGAATGCTTGTCATCAATTTAGCCGGAACGAAAACACGTATGATTGTAATTGGGATATTACTAGGAACAGCCATTCCTACAGCCTTTGTAGGTGAACATGCCGTTGCTGCCATGTATGTGCCTATCGCAATGGCACTATATACTTTAACGAATAAACATACTCCTGCTCCAAAGTTAGGTACTTTATTAATGGTAACAATTGCTGTTGGTTGTATGATTGGTGGTCCAATGAGCCCAACTGGAGGTGCTCGCAATGCTTTAATGATTGGGTTTTTATCTAATATTGGGATTGATGTTTCCTTCGGTCAATGGGTCGCAATGGGAATTTTTTATACATTCGTCATGTCTATTGTTATGTCCTTTTTGTTACCCCTTTTATTTAAACCAGAAGTAGATGATTTAAGTGGTGCTGTTGTAGAATTAAAACACGATTTGGAAAAACACGGTCCAATGACACACAAACAATGGCTTGTGGCTTTTGTCATGTTTATGGTGGTTATTGGCTGGATTGTTGATAAATCTTTAACAGTTCAAGTTATCGGATTTTCATTAGGATTGGGTGGCGTTGCAATAACAGGAGCCGTCATTTACATGATTTTAGGATTAACATCTTGGCAGGATTACGAAGATAAGGTGAGCTGGGGTGTTATTATTCTTTACGCTGGATGTATTAGCCTAGGAAGTGTTTTTAAAGCAACAGGCGCCTCAAGCTGGTTTGCTGATCAGATTATTAATTTAGTCGCCCCTTTAGGACTTAATTCGGGTGTTGGGCTTGTCATTCTTGTTGGTGTTATTGGTGCCACTTTAACCAATCTCATGAGTGCCGGTGCTACCGTGGCTGTGATTGGTCCTGTTGTTTTAGATATGGCACAAACATCAGGAACTAATCCAATTTTAGTCGGAGTCGGTTTAGCCATTGCCACTTCGATGGCTTATTGGCTTGTTATTGGTACGCCTGCGAGTTCTATTGTTTATGCAAGTGGTCAATTAGAATCCAAAGATTTTATACGAATGGCAAGTTTAGGATGGCCAGTGGCTATCATGGTTTTGGTCGCTATGGTTATTTTTTATTGGGTGGGCGTTCTAGGAATCGATCCAACCGGAACCGGATTTTAGGAGGGTCTTCTTATGGAATTATTCTTTTTAATCATTATTCTCGTTATTGTTGGCCTAGCATTCTATTTTAGCCGAAAAGAAAAAACATTAACAGCTCAAAATAAACGAGATACGAATGTTCACAAAAAAGAGTCTTATGCTGAAGAAGATATTATGTCCTACGGTCAAGTTCAGGATAGACGTAATATTCTATTTAAAGTCATTGAAAATAATTTATCCGATCATCCCGAACAGTCTGAACAATTAAAACAAATTATAAATGATTGGGCAGATTTGAAAATTAAAGTCTTTGAAGAAAGACGTTCTTGGGTTCGATCACCCAAAAAGAAATCATAATTTATTATGAGTAAAATATCACAGATTCATGGAAAATGTTTTTGTGAAAAATATCGATATACTATCAGGGGTGAATTAAAAAGAGTCGTTCACTGTCATTGCAATAATTGCCGACGATCCGTTGGCGCACCGTTTGTTACTTGGATCGTAATAAAATGGGATCAATACTCTATTCAGCCTGAGCCTAAAAGTCATACGGCAAAGAATAAAGCCATTCGTACCTTTTGTGAAGAATGTGGAACGAGTTTAACCTATGCGCACCCCAATCGATCAGATTTCATAGATATAACTGCCGGAACTGTAAATCATCCAGATTCACTGAACCCTGATTGGCATATTTGGGGAAAACATAAAGTGGAATGGGTCCGCATGAATGATCATCTTCCCTTTTATGATATTTTCCCAGAGTAATAAATCAATTTATATAAATATATTCTGTTCGGCCGCCAATAGCTGTTAATAAAACATAGGTCGTAGATTCAATTGACTTAGCAATTGTTTCCACAGGAATATGGTTATCTTTTGTCATACCAAAGAATAAAACTTCATCTCCGATAAGAGGCGTTTCCTTTTTAAAATCTATCATAAAAGAATCCATGCATACACGTCCGGCAATTTTATATTCTTTCCCTTTATACCCGACAAACCCATTTTCGTACCAAGGTCGTGGAAACCCATCCGCAAACCCAGTTTGAACAACAGCAATGGTCGTATCGTTCATTGTTTTATACACGCCACCATAACTAATTGAAGTCCCTTTGGGAACGCGTCGAACATTTACAATGGTTCCTTCATAATTCATGACAGGTTTAATAGGTATATTTTGAGGAACTTCATCGGATGGAAGTGCGCCATACATGAGCATTCCAACACGAACTAAATTAAACCTCGAATCTGGAAGATTTAATACAGCACCACTATTTGAACAATGGATGTATTTAAAATGAATGCCTGCATTTATTCCTGATTCTACAAGTGAATTAAAAAGGTTTAATTGATAGTGGGCATAACTCAATTCGCCTTCATCTGCCGTTGAAAAGTGAGAATATATACCTTCACATCTAAGTTTCGCGTTTTCGGTTATAACCTTAAATAGTTTATCTGCATCTTGAGCATCTAGCCCTAGACGTGTCATTCCTGTATCAAATTTGATATGAAACCTTGGAGAAACGCCCTTATCATTAATGCATTGTACTAAAGCAGGGATATCATCCATCGAACTTAAATTTAGAATAAAGTCATTTTCAATCGCTTCAAATAATCGATTCGGACTAATTTTAGAAAATATCATTATATCAGACTGAATGCCGACCGAACGTAATTCCAACGCTTCATCAAAAGAGAATACTGCGAAAAAACGAATACCTTCTTTCTCCAATGTTTTTGCAATCGGACCTGCTCCATGCCCATAAGCTCGTGCTTTTACGACACAACAAAGGGGAATATCACCAATATGGGTTTGAATATTCTGAATATTTTCTCTTAGGCGATTAAGATGTATAACTGCTTTCGGTCCAGGATTATTCATGAGAGTAAAGAGATAATAAATGAGACTTTAATTGATCAAAATTATCAAACATATCCGTTTTACAAGCTTCAATCCAGCCGCTCAGATCACCTTGAGCTACATGATTGACTAAATAAATGGGTTTACCTGCATAATAGGCTAAAGTGACTTCTCCGTGTGTTCCTGCCCCCTTAAAAACTCCTTCATTCCATAAACAAATTAAATAATCTGCTTTATTTAAAACGGCATCAATATCAAAATCTACAGCTTTACGAATAAAATCAATGTATCGCTCATGGTCTTCTACTTTCCATTTGCGAAAATTTATTGCATTTTGTTTTTTGGCTAATTTTGCAGATTCAATAACAGGATTAATAACAGTGTGACCTAAATGTTGTTCTAACCAAATCGTCATATCATGACGCCAATCAGCTCCTTCTCCATCTGCAAATTCCATGGCACCGGATAAATAAGCTATCATTGTATTAACTTCTTTCTTAAAAGCATTCCATTGCCAATCGTCCATAAAGCGATTATAATTATAATTGGAACAATGAGTATCCATTCTATGCTATTTGAGAAAAGAGCTAAATGCATAGCTTTGCTTAAAAGACTTAAAGGTAAAAGTGATAACATAAATTCCAAAGAAACAGGAAAATAATCTAACTCGAACAAAAGTCCTGACCCAAAAATAATGAAACAGTAAGTTAAAAATGTGGCTAATAAATAAATGGTTGCAGATTCAATCCATAAAGCCATCGTAATAAATATATTTCCAATCAGACCATAAAAGAGTATCAAGAAAAAATATAGTCCGAACATTTTTCCAAAAGTAAAGCCAGTTGATATAAGATTAACAAATAAAATGCTCGTCCCAATGGATACAATCATAGCTTCTAAGACAGCAACACTTAAAAATGAATGTACCATTACTCTCTTTGAGAATGGAGCTAAAGCGACTGTTTTCAGAACTTTTCCATGTACTCTTAGATGATAATAATCACGATAAATAGGCGGAAAAATAATCATAGACCCAATGATGGTTATAATACCTGGAAAGGCCCATTGATCGTATGGGATTTTCCCCAAACTTTGAATTATTATATTTCTCATGGATAAATCAAATAATGAAAAAACGGCTATAGGAAAAATAAGAAAGAGAATCAATAAAGGAATAAATTGGTTTTGCCATAACCAGAGTCGTCTTTTTAAAAGAGCTAAAATCATGTTAAACCATCCCCAGCAAACTCAGAGTCTAGCAAATCTCTAAGACCTAATTTTTTCACATTTAGGTCAACCATAGGAAGACCGCTGGCTGCAGTTAAAACATCAAAAAAGACACTACGTGTTCTACCATAAAAGTGGAAAATATTTCCTAATCGATTTGGAGACACAACTGTTACCACCTTGCATAAATGGTTAAACAATTCATCTGTTAACGTTTCGAATTCAATTTGAAATTGGTGGTATTCGATTGTACTTTCTAATAGTTTGTCCAAATGTCCATCTAAAATAATTCTGCCACCATTAAAGACAAGAATCCTATCGTGAGATTGTTCCACTTCACTTAAAGAATTGCTAACATAAATAATCGTTTTATCGCCTTTTAATTTTTCAATTAAATCCCACGTTTTTCGGATAGATGATGCATCCATAAAACCCGTTGGTTCATCCATGATAAGCACATCGGGATTATGAATTAAACTTCGAATAATCATGGCTCTTTTTTGAATTCCTTGACTTACGCGACTTGCTAATTCCTTTAAATAAGGTTCTAAATCTAATTGAGCCGCATAATGGGTCAATCGGCGTTGTATTGTTGCTGAATCCACACGAAAGAGATGACCATAGAATTTTATATTTTGTGCAAGGGTGAGCCATGGATCTAAATCATTTTCATGAGGGACGTATCCGACCATTTTTCGTGTTTCTAATCGACGTTTATTTGTATTTAACCCATGGAGGTAGATATTTCCATAATCCGGATTTTCAAAACCCGCTAAAAGGCGAAGTATAGTGGATTTACCTGCATCATTGTCTCCAACAATTGCCACGAGCGATCCTTTTTCTACCCCAAAAGTTAAGCCGGCAAGGATTGTTTTATCCTTGACCAGTTTTCCAACTTTTTTTAGTGTTACACTTGCTTCCATTAATCGTGTTTACGCTCTGTTTGATTTATTAATCATTAGTAAAAAAGTCTTTTGCATCCATTAATGCGCTTCAAACCAAGATTCACCTACTCCCCAATCCACAACAATAGGGACAGATAATGGTAGGGCATTTTCCATTTCATCCACAACCATTTTGGCTAATGAATCGACTTCATCCTCAGGCACTTCAAAAACCAACTCATCATGTACTTGTAAAACCATTTTTGCTTCGAAGTTGGAATCTTTCATTTTGCGATGAATATTAATCATAGCTAATTTAATCATTTCGGCGGCTGTACCTTGAACAGGCATATTGATCGCCATTCGTTCCGCGGCCTGCCTTCTTAATCCATTATCACTGTCCGCATCCCAAACTGGCCTACGTCGCCCTAGTAGGGTTTCAACAATTTTTTCTGAACGTGCCTTTTCTAATGTTTGATCAATATAGTTTCGAATACCCGCATATTGTTTAAAATAGGTATCTATTATTAATTGTGACTCTGCTCTTGGTATCCCCAATTCTTGACTCATACGAAATGGACCAGCTCCATACATGATACCAAAGTTAACCACTTTAGCTGTTCGGCGCATATCAGGCAAAACATCATCCAAAGGAACACCAAAAACGAGACTTGCCGTCCGTGTGTGAATATCTTCCCCATTTTTGAAAGCTTTCATCAGTTCAGGGTCTTGACTTAAATGGGCCATAATACGTAATTCAACCTGAGAATAATCTGCAGACACTATTTTCCAACCGGGTTTTTGGGCGCAAAATGCCTTTCGAATTTCCCTACCTTCTTCATGACGGATTGGTATATTCTGGAAATTTGGGTTTGTACTCGACAATCGACCTGTGGCTGCAATAAATTGATTGAATGTGCCATGAATTCGGCCTGTCTTAGGATGAATTAGCTCAGGCAGAGCGTCCACATAAGTATTTTTCATCTTATTGAATTTTCGATAATCCAAAACCATTCCCGGAATGGGATTCAAATGTTTTAATTTTTGAAGAATAGGTTCTGCTGTGGATCGTTTTTTTATGGGTTCTAACCCTTTTATATCAAATAATATATTTGCTAATTGCTGGGTTGAATTCACATTAAATTCTGTCCCAGCTTCCGCATGAATATCTGCAATGAGCTTGTCCAACTTCTCTCCCAACTCTTTTGACATATTTCCTAAATAATCTTTATCTACATAAGTGCCATTCCATTCCATTTCTAGCAGAACGGGAATCAAGGGTAATTCTGTTTTTTTATAAAATTTGGATAAATTTTCTTCATCTAATTTATCTTGTAAGATAGGAGTAATTTGGGTAACGACATCAGCATCTTCAGAAGCATAAAATGATGCTTTATCTAGTTCTACTTCAGCCATAGTAATCTGGTTTCGACCTTTACCAATTAATTCATCAATTGGCATCATTTGATAATTCAACATATCAAGGCTTAAAGTATCTAACTTATAAGAATTAGAAATCGGATTGACTAAATGGGCAGCAATTAGTGTATCAAAAACAATCCCAGAAACGTGAATGCCATGATTTCTCATTATCAGAGCATCAAATTTTATATTTTGGCCTGTTAAAGAAATATTATTATTCTCTAATAAGTTTTTGCATACATTTAAAACAATTTCTAAATCATCGTCCCCAAATAGGTTTTTAGATTTATCTTTAAATAATATGGGTATATACCAACCTTCATTCGGGCGGATAGAAAAACTTAATCCAACTACTTCCGTTTCCATCGGATTCACAGATGTGGTTTCAAGGTCAAATGAAATGAGGGGCGCTTTTTCTAATTCAGCCACAACCTTTTTTAATTCAGTCAATGATTTAATGGTTGTATAATGTTTTTTGGGTGAATCAAGCTCAGGCGTTGAATTATCATCCGAAAATGAATGGAGTTTATTGACTAATGCATGGAATTCTAATTCGGATAATTTTGCTGTTAACAAATCTACGCTGAAAGGTTGGAGTAATAATTCATCCGCTCCATAATCTAAATCCATGTGTGTATCAATGGTAACAAGTTCTTTACTCAGAATTGCGTTTTCTTTTCCTGCCATTAAACCACGTCTTACACGTGCATTTTTTTGACTTTCTGCTTGTTCCAAAGATGCTTCCAAGGAACCATATTTTTTTATCAATTTAACAGCAGTTTTGGGGCCCACTCCTGCTACACCAGGAACATTATCAGAACTATCGCCCATAAGACCTAATAAATCGATAATTTTATCTGGAGGAACGCCCCACCTTTCGATGACGCCATCATGATCATAAATAGTTGGACTTTCTCCTCTGCGCCCAGGAGTATAAAGAAAAATATGATCATTCATTAATTGCATAAAATCTTTATCACCACTTACAATATAAACATCAATATTATTTCGTTGACCATCCTTAGCTAATGTGCCAATAATATCATCTGCTTCAAATCCGGGTTTTTTCATAGTCCGAATTTGCATGGCATCTAATAAATCCCATAAATGGGGTAATTGAGATTGTAATTCATCGGGCATGGGTGGCCGGTGAGATTTATACTCCGGATACATTTTATGCCGAAAAGTTTTTTCTTTGGAATCAAATATAGCTGCAAAATAATCTGGTTTTTCTTTCTGCAATAAGCTAAATATTTGATTAACAAACCCAAATAAGGCACTCGTATGTAATCCATAACTTGTAATAAGCGGATTTCGGATTAGGGCATAGTGAGCTCTATATAAAAGCGCATATCCATCAATAAGAAAGAGACGTTTGCGACGAGTATTGTTAGACATATTTATTGATAAAATTGATGTTAGTCAAATTTGACAGACACAAGTTTTGAAACACCTTTTTTCTCTTGAGTCACACCATACATCATATCTGCATTTTCCATGGTTAATTTATTATGTGTTACAACAATAAATTGTGTTTCATCAGAAAACTTTTTTAGGACACGAGTGAATTTATGAATATTCACATCATCTAATGGTGCATCAACTTCATCAAGGATACAATAAGGACTCGGCTTGACTTGATAAATGGCAAATAATAAAGAAATAGCTGTTAAAGCTTTTTCCCCACCTGATAAAAGCCTTAATGATGTATTTCTTTTCCCGGGAGGTTGGGCTTCAATCGCAATACTTGAATCTAAAGGATCTGGGTCTCCAACGAGCCTTAATGTTGAATGGCCACCTTCAAAAAATAATTGAAACAATTTCTCGAAATTTGTTTTAATGAGATCAAATGTTTCTTGAAATCTTTTTCGAGCAATTCGATCTATTTTACGAATCGTTTCACGCAAATTCTCTTCAGCTTCCGACAAATCGTCACATTGTACTTTCAATGTATTTAATCGCTCCAATTCTTCTTCATATTCATCTTTGACAGCCATATTCACCGGGCCAATATTTTCAATTGATCGTGTATATTTATCTATATCAAACGATAATTCATCTTCCGTTTCTTCTGTTTGTAATGATTTCGGAATGGCCATTTGATATCGGTCTTGAATCCGTTCTCGTATGAGAGCTAGCTTTTGATTGGATTCGGCTACTTCCAATTCAGCATTTTTCAAATCTTCTAATAACTGCTCCCGATCATGTTGCTCAGATTGAATTTTAGATTGGATAGCTTCAATCGATTCGTATGTTTCTTTATAGACAGATTGCTTTAAATCTAAAATTGATTTTTGTTTTTGGATTTCGCCTGTAAGTGTTTTTAACTCTTTTTCCCCTGAACTAACATTCTTTTCAAGAGAAATTCTTTTTTCATTTAAAGCTTCAATTTCAACTTGAATGTCATTTTGACGGATATCTAACTCTTCAACCGTTTCTTTCCCTGTCTTTAATTTAAAAACAAGGTTTTCTCTTTGGCTTTCCAACTCAAGTAAAGCAATTCGAATATCCTGCACTTTTTGACTAAAATCATCTCGCTCTTTTCGAGAATCTAACATAAGCGTATTTGCTTTATCTATTTTTGTTTGAAATCCTGCAATGAGTTTCTCAGCCTTATCCATGGCCGGTTTTAATGCGTCCAAAGCTTTTTGCCCATCTTTTATTTCTTGGTCCAAATCGGCGATTTCATGCAAGAGTGTTTCGAGGGTTTCTGTCTGTTGAGTCAACTGAAATTGATTTCGCAATTTATTTGTTTCGCATTGGCTTAAATGCTGATTTGCTTTTTCAACGGATTGAAGACCTTCTTGAATGGCATTATTTGCGACATTCATTGAAGATTGATTATTTTCTAAACCAGATTCTATTTTTGATAATTCATTTTGTAGATCAACCAATTCCTTATCAATAGATTCGATTTTCTTTTTTCGCCCCATAATATGGCCATGCTCGGATGCTTGGCGATTTTTCAATACAAGATCATCACCTAAATAAGCACCCTTTTTATCAACTAGGCTCCACCCTTCAAAGGATGAATTGCCGATGGATTCTTGCAAATTTTCAACGACTAATAAATTCCCTAATAAATACTCAGCTAACGGTTTTAAGGATTTATTTGTACTCACTAAGTCGGAAGCACGCCCAATAACTGAATCATCTTTTGGGCATTTTTTCAGAGTGATCTTAAGATTAGATGCTTCTTTAAGTGGAATAATTGTTAAATCTCCAGCTTGGAGAGATCGAGCTTTTTCCAATGTTTGAACGGCTGCATCTCGGTCAGTGGCTACTAAGCAATGAGATAAATCACCTAGCCCAGCTTCAAGGGCAGTTCTAAAAGATGGCTCCACTTCAAAAATATCTGCAACAGTTCCGACGACACCTTCAAATGTTTTGGGATTTTCAAGAATATATCTCGTTCCTTCAGGAAATCCTTCCTTAGATTCTATTAATTCGTGATAAAAACCATGTTGTCCTTTTAAAGATTCAATTTGCGCAGAAACAGAATGGCGACTTTTGGAAAGGCCATCCGCTTCTTCTCTTAACGAGAATATTTGATTCTCAGATTGATTTAGTAATTCTTTTTCCTTTTCAAGCGTAGAAACAGCTTTTGACCATTCAGTCTCAATTGATTTTGTGGATTTTGATAATTCTTTTTTTGATTCTGATAATCCACTCGTTTGTTCGTTTAACTTGTTAAATCTATTCTCTTTTTCCTGAATAACAGCTTCAGTTCTTTTCATCAAAGATTCATCGCTGGAGATTTTTCTTTGAACGCTCCATCTTTCATCTTGGATGGCATCTAGAGCTTTGGATGCTGTTTCATAAATATGGTTTTTAGAATCATAATTTTCTTTTTCAGTTTGATACAATTCCAGCTGATTATTAATAATGGGTTCTAATGTATCAATATCTTTTTTTAGCTCGCCAGAGTTCGATTTTAGTTGATCTATCTTACTTGCATTATTTCTTTTTTCAATACCCAAGCGATTAACAGTTTGCTCTGCAGACCGGTTTTGTTCCGTCCAAACCAATAAATCATTTTGGAGCGATTCACGATTGTCATTTAAGGTGCTCAAATTCCCTTGTTGGACACCCAATTCAGTGCTTTGTGATTGATAAACTTCTTGAAGCTGTTGTAATTCATTCTCATGAATGGAGCCTTCGGTTACTTTGGATTCTCTTAAATATTTTAGTTCAGTTATTTTAGTTTGTAATGGAGCTGATTGTTGCGCCAATCGGTTAACTTGCAAAAAGGCTAAAGCAATATCCGCATTTTTTAATTTTTCAGTTAATTTAGCGTGACGTTCAAATCGTTTTAATTGAAGAGCAAGCCCATGGACTTTTTGCTCTACTTCTGCAATTATATCACTGATTCTTTCTAAATCAATGTGAGTGGCTTCAAATTTCCTTAAGGTTGATTTGCGCTGATGCCGATATTTATTAATTCCAGCAGCTTCTTCAAACATTCTTCTTCGATCATCTCCAGCTTCCGATAGAATTTGTTCAATCATTTTTAATTCAATGACAGAATAAGCATCAGGCCCCATTCCAGTATCCACAAAAAGCTCATTAATATCTTTGAGTCGACACGGTGTTTTATTTATAAAATATTCACTTTCCCCATTTCGATAAACTCTGCGACCAATTTCAACATCATTATATTCGACGGGCAATTTCCCTTTATTATTGTGAACAACAAGAGAAACTTCACATACGCTTAAAGGTTTTAAGCCAGCAGATCCATTAAAAATAACATCTTCCATTTTTCCACTACGAAGAACACTTGATTTCTGTTCACCTAATACCCAGCGAATGGCATCTACAATATTTGTTTTGCCACAACCGTTAGGGCCTACCACCGTAGTGATCCCTTCTCCGAGCTTCAAAGATTCCTTACTTGCAAAGGATTTGAAACCATGCATTTTTAGTTCAGATATATACATTAATGTTCCGAGGATTAAGCATTGATTTTAACACTATTCTGACGGGAATTCCAGTGGAACAATCAATCTCTGGTTGATTGTTAAACAGTTTAACCGGGAGGCCAGTTAAATGATCGCCCTCCTAATAAATGTAGATGAATATGCCAAACCGTTTGCCCGCCTGCTTCACCACAATTGAACCCGGTTCTATATCCATCATCAGCAATCCTTTCCTTTTTAGCAAGATGTGATGCTGTCAACAATAATTCTCCCATCATTTCTTTATGATGATCTTCCAATTCATTTAATGTTGGCACATGAATTTTTTGAATGATTAAAAGATGAGTGGGCGCTTGAGGATTAATATCTTTAAAAGCTAATACACGTTCATTTTCATAAACAATTTCTGCGGGTATTTTTTTATGAATTATTTGACAAAAAAGACAATCTTCCATCATAATTCCTTTCAGTTTGTTGTTTCATTCAAGACCGCAAGTGCAGCCATTACGGCTGTTTCAGCTCTTAACCGACGTGGGCCTAAGTTCACAGGTACGATCTGGTTTTCGATTAATAACTTTAATTCTGGTTCAGAAAAATCTCCTTCAGGGCCAATAATAATATGAAGGGGTTTTGATGGAAACATTTTAGCCACATTCGAAATGGGTGTTTCACTGCCAATAAAACACCCTATCCTAATTTCATTTGTCGTTGAGTTAATCCATTCATTTAATGATATAGGTTGGTGCACCGCCGGGAAATAGCTCCGTTGACATTGTTTTGATGCCGCTATTATTTGTTTCCTTGATCTCTCTAGATTAACCGACCTTTTAATGCAACGATCTAAGATTAATGGCGTAATGGATTGAACACCCAATTCGGTTGCTTTTTCTAAGGCTAACTCAAACCGATCACGCTTAATTAATCCTAAGGCTAAATGAATTGGAGTCGTATTTTCTCCTAGTTGTGGGATTGTTTCAATAATATGACCTGATACGTGCGTCCCTAGCTTTTTTATTTCTGCTGTATATCCATTACCGGTTCCATCTAACAAGCGGATAACTGTCCCCACCTTCATTCTTAACACATGAGATGCATGGTGCGATTCTTCTTTGTCCAATATAAAAGATTGACCCGTGACCGAATTCGGTTCGATGAAAAATGCGTGATCAGGGCTCATTTCTTTGGTTGACTGAATGCAATATGAATTAAAAAACCACCAAAATGCGAATCTCCATTTAGGTCGCGATTCATGGGCAAATAATCAAATCCTAAATTGACAGAAATAGTCGATTGAGTCATCATTTTAAAATCAATACCCAAACCAGCAAAAACCCCATAAGTCCAAAATGTATCCGGATTCCCCCATCGATCTTTAAATGATCGACCTTCATGTCCATCCATGACAAAAACCGGGCCACCCAGTAAAGTGGCAAATGGAGAAAAATTATTATCAATTTTTCCTGCAAATGGGAACCATTTCCCGCCCACATACATCGGCGATAGGATTAGGCTTCTTTTTCCGACTGTTTCGTATTGATTGGAATAATAATTATATACGTATGTTTCATCATTCCCTTTAATATCATAAAACCGCCATTCAGCAATGAAACCTATCTTCTCATTCTCATGGACCCACGATCGATTAAAAAATAGTCCTGATCCTTTTGTTCCAATATCTAGACCAAAGGCATTATGCACTGTTGAAAATTGGGCAAAAGTAATGACAGGAAGGAGTATAATAATCCATTTTTTCATTTTAATCGGTTCCTTTTTATTTCATCAAATTCTTGTGAAGTAGCTATCCATTCATCCACCACTTTATCTCGGATGATTGATTGTTCAAATATAGTTTCGATTTGATCGTTTTGTACATTTAAATACCAATATTCCGATGGATAAATAACAAGTGCTGGCCCCATTTCACACGTATCTAGACATCCAGATTTATTAATTCGAATTTTTCCTTTCAATCCATGTTTATTCACAAGTTTTACCAATTGAAGTCGTAATTCATCCCCACCGCACGAGGCACAATCTTGCCGTCCACTTTCAGGATTACGTTTATTCGTGCATACAAAAACATGCTTTTGGTATTTCCTATGATTCATTTGGCACTTCTATAATGACCTTCCCAAACTGATTGCCACTTTCTAAATATAGGTGCGCATCTTGAATCGATCCCAAAGAAAATACTTTATCGACCACGGGCTTAATTTTACCTTGGGTTAATAATTTTACAACGTCAGACATTGCTTTGGCTGAGCCCATCGTACTTCCCAATATGGATAATTGTTTATAAAATACATGAGTCAAATTGATATTGGCTTTTTGCCCTGTCGTTGCGCCACATGTTACAACTCTTCCACCTTTTTTTAGTACTTTCATAGATGTATCCCAAGTGGCTTGGCCCACATGTTCAAATACAATATTCACTCCCAATCCATTCGTGTAATCCATGATATTTTCATACACATTCCCATTCTTATGATTTATGGTTTTATCTGCTCCGAGAGATTGAATTATTTTGCATTTTTCTTCTGTGCTACTGATGGCAATAACATGGCAATCAAATGTTTTGGCAATCTGTACAGCCATACTTCCAACACCCGAACTTGCCCCCCAAACTAACACGGTTTCTCCACTTTTTATTTTAGCTCTCATAACCAACATTTCATAGGATGTTTGAGCTACCAAAGAAAAACCCGCCGCTTCTATAAAGGATAATTGGGGTGGTTTTTTAATGATATTTTTTTCTTCAACAGCAATAAAGTTTGCACAAGTGCCATTACATGTTTCACCTAATATGCCAAAAGCTGAACAATGATTTTCATGGCCATTTCTGCATAAATCACATTCTCCGCAATAAAGTAATGGTTGAATCATAATTTCATCTCCGGGTAAGTAAGCAGAAATATTATTCCCCACTGTCCGTACAATTCCGGCTCCATCACTTCCTGGAATCATGGGTAATGGCACACCCGGAATTCCTCGCCGAACCCAAATATCTAAATGATTCAGTGCGGTTGCTCTCATTTCAACCAATAATTGATTATCATTTATTTCAGGAATCGGAATAGATTCAATTTTTAATACTTCAGGACCGCCATGTTCGTGAAATCGGGCAGCAATCATTTGAACGTGTTCGAAAAGAATCGATCAAGGCTATAAGGACCGGGTCCTGTTAGAAATATTGCCCCATAAATGATTAGATATAAAAAAGCCGATTCCGGTGATTCACCGCGATTTATATGAAACATACCCGCAACACCCATCGTCATTATAATGAAAATGGAAGCGGGTCGTGTCATTAAACCAACTAGCACTAATATAGCACAAATGCTCTCGCTGAATGCTGCTAAAAACCCAAAAAATACATGCCCGAAAGATATGCCTAAACTTCCCATCCCGGCTGCACCTAGTCCTGTCCACTTTTCAGGTCCGGCTAATAGTTTATCTAGTCCATGATTAAAAAATAAAAAATATCCTGCAACTAATCTTAATACTAATAAGCCAAAATGGCGCCATTTTGGATAGGCTTTTTGATCTAGTATAAACTTTATCATATTGTTTCTGATTATCCTATTCTGTTATTATTCAATTTGGATTGATTGCAGAACAAAGAACGGTGATTTTTGATTTTCGCTGTTTTATCATTTTGAGCCACATCATACTTCTTCATTCATTAATCCTTGTTCAATATTCTTATGCATATTGATCACAGAACAAGGAAAATTGATTTTTGATCTTAGAAGTTTTCACTATTTATTATTTCGTTTAGCAGTTTCGACACTTTTCACAAAAATTGAAATTAATTCATTTGCCTCGACCATAATTTTCTCAATTTTAGGCTTTGACTTATATAATTTAGTTCTGTATATAATTTTTAAACAAACAAATGTTTCTCTTAATTCTTTTAATACTATTTTAATTTTATGAATAAAATCTCTCCGTGATTCTCCACTTTGTGCTTCACCATAATTCAAAGCAACGGAAGTCCCAGAACGAATTAATTGCCCAGAAAGATGATTTCCAGCTTTAGATTTTTCCATTTCATTTGTCAACTCAATGATTAAAACTGAAAATGTAACGAGTCTCTCTTCTAAGTCAAATTTATCCATTTTTATCATGTCTATTCTTAGAAATTCAGAATTGTATATTGATTGCAGAACAAAGAATGATGTTTTTTGATTTTCGCTGTTTTATTATTTTGAGCCACATCACACTTCTTCATTCATTAATCCTTGTTCAATATTCTTTTGCATATTGATCGCAGAACAAGGAAAACCTGTTTCTCAATTTTAGAGGAACTATTATTCATCCACTTCTTTGTATTCAGCATCCTGAATATCCATTTTAGATACTTTTTTTCTAAAGGATTGCTTTTCTGCTTTAACTTTTGTTTTATCTTTAAAACCCTTTACTTTCCATAAAAAAGAAATAAAATTAAAAGCCATATAGCCTAGAAGTGCTAAAAATAGAATTCGAAACAAAATTAGAATCCTGAAGCTGGATTAAAGAATTTTGTCCCTGAAACGGGCTGGCGGATATAACTAATAACTTCTTCCAAATCATTTTTATTATGGACAAAATCAATATTATTTGTATTAATAATAACCAATGGTGTATCCTGATAACGGAAAAAGAATTCAGTATAAACTTGATTCAGAGCATCAATATATTCGTATGTGATATTTTTTTCCATATCACGGCCACGTTTTGCAATATTTTTCATTAATGTATCTGTATCAGCTTGGAGATAGATTACCAAATCGGGATTAATGACATTTCTTTCCAATAAATTGGCAACAGTGTCGTACAATTGCATCTCTTTTTCATTCAGATTTAGTGAGGCGAATAAGCGATCTTTTACAAACATGTAATCAGTAACAAGTAATTTCTGAAACATATCCACTTGTCTCAAATCTTGCTGTTGACGGTATCGCTGTAAAAGGAAAAATAATTGCGTTTGGAATGCGTACCTTTCAGGATCTACATAAAATTCCGGTAAAAACGGATTTTCTTCGAATTCTTCCACGACTAATCGAGCACCTAACTCTTTTGACAATAATCGCGCAAGGCTACTTTTCCCAACCCCAATGGGACCTTCGATGGCTATATAATACAAATTCCTCAAGCTTGTTTCTCCATAATATGTTTTACAACTTTCGATGTATCGTTAGTGATAGCAAGACATTCTGATGCTGTCATATTCAAGATGGGAATTTCTAAGTTTGGAGCGATTTCTTCTAGAGGAATTAAAATAAATTTTCGATTCATTATTTCTGGGTGCGGAATGGTTAATTCCTCTGTCTGAATGACCGCATTCCCATGAGTAATTATATCAATATCGATGGTTCGTGGCTCATTTTTGTTTCGCAATGCTGGACGTCCAAGCATCAATTCTACTTGGTGAATCGTGTCAAGTAAATCAAAAGGTGTAAAATCTGTTTCACATGATATAACGGCATTAAGAAAATCAGGTTGCTCTGTATTAATTAAAGGTGCTGTTTCATAATAGGAAGATGATTGAATATTATTGATTTGATAATATGTTCCCAATGCTGTCGTGGCTCCCGCTAAATTTGCTTCTCGATCTCCAATATTAGAACCAATAGACAAGTAGGCCAACTCAGGCATAATCTTCAGCCGTTCTTGAAAGTTCGATTTCCACTGTATCTAAGATAGCATCAATGGGTGCGTGTGGCTTACGTATTCGAATGATGACTTTTTCTATCGGGAATTGGTGTAGCAAAGATTGACATATTGCTTCCCCAACAGATTCGATCAATTTATAGGGTTTTTGTGTAAATAAATCAACGACCAGTTGGTAAATCGCTCCATAATCCACCGTTTGATTCAAATCGTCATCTTTCCCAGCATTTTTTAAATTGGCGAAACAATCCAGGTCAATTTCAAATTGCCCTCCCAATTCATTTTCACCCAAATGCACACCGTGCCGGGCATAGATTAAAATGTTTTTTAAACGAATGACGTCCATAGATAATTAGAAATTAACTTAATGAGTTGGGAGATGGAATTCTAATTCACATTATTAATCACTTTCTCATATCTGCTCAAATAATATTGCTAAAGTTTTAACCATATTATAATAACCCCTTAGTATTTCCCCTTTTACAAGAGAAAATAATTGGATTTTTTCGGTTTATTCTTTCCCATCTTGTAGATAAGAATCCAAGAAAGATATCTCAATTACAACTCTTGAGATATAAACTCAATATTTCATCCATAGTCGTTCCATAGCGCTCATTGGGCTTTGTTTTTGAAACATGAGAAAAATTTCACCAACAACACAGATTATCGACAAAGCAGTCATAAGGGTTTTTCTAAAATGTAATAAATCGAATTTAAATTGGAAAGAACTGTTACTTTATTTTGGTGTTTTCTTATGTATTGTAATATTTGGTAGCGTCTTTTTTTCCCGTAACTTTGCGGACTTTAAATATGGATTATATAAATGACTTTATTAACAAAAATTGAAAACCGTTCTGCACGTGTAGGTGTAATTGGCTTAGGGTATGTGGGTCTCCCTCTTACAATGGAATTTGTAAAGGCAGGCTTCAAAGTAACCGGCTTTGATATTAGTGTGGAAAAAGTATCTTTAATAAACGAAGGAAAAAACTACATCGCAGACGTAAGTGATTCTGAATTAAAAGATGCAGTGGAAAAAAACCTTTTTAACGCTACAGTCGATTTTGCCCAATTAGCTGATATGGATACAATTAGCATTTGTGTTCCAACTCCGTTAAATAAATTAAAAAACCCCGACATGTCCTATGTAATAAGTGCTGTAAATGAAATCCAAAAAGTGATTCATAAGGATATGCTCATTGTACTCGAAAGTACAACGTATCCTGGGTCAACTCAGGAGTTAGTTTTGCCTGCTTTATCTTCTTCTGGACTTGAAGTGGGAAAGGATTTTTTCTTATGTTTTTCTCCAGAACGAATCGATCCTGGCAATCAACAATTTCAAACACACAATACGCCTAAAGTTTTAGGTGGAACCACTCCTGAATGTATTCAGGCTGGAAAATTGTTGTACGAATCAATTGTGAATGAAGTTGTCCCCGTTTCTTCAACGGCTGCAGCAGAAATGACTAAATTGTTAGAGAACACATTTAGAGCCATTAATATTGGTTTAGCCAATGAAGTTGCCATCATGTGCGAAAAACTTGGTATTGATGCATGGGAAGTGATTGATGCTGCATCCACGAAACCATTTGGATTTATGAAATTTACCCCTGGACCCGGTCTTGGTGGACACTGTATTCCAGTGGATCCTCACTATTTATCATGGAAATTAAAAGCATTGGATTATGATGCACGCTTTATAGAATTGGCTGGAGAAATAAATACCAATATGCCAAATCATGTTGTGAATTTAATTTCGGATGGATTAAACCAAAGTCAAAAAGCCTTAAATGGAAGTCGCGTTTTAATAATGGGTGTTGCTTATAAAAAAGATGTCAATGATGTGAGAGAATCTCCTTCTTTAGATGTAATGGGATTACTCTCGGAACATGATGCAATTATTGATTATTATGACCCATGGGTTCCATCAATATTCCTGGCTGATTCTACGAAGAAAAGTATCGATGCATTATCAGATTCAATCTTGAAATCCTACGATGCCATAGCCATTTTAACAGATCATTCTAATGTGGATTATCAACTTATTAAGGATAATGCTCACATGATTATTGATACGCGGAATGTGTATCCGGCACATAGTGATAAACATATTGTTCGATTAGGTGTAGGTTAATGAATTAATTAAGCAGGATTCTTACTCTCCCTTCATGCATTTTTCTATCATCATACCTGTTTATAATGAAGAAAATTCGATTCATGAATTATTACGCCAACTTGAACCTTTTTCTCAAAACCATGAAATCATTTTTATTAATGATGGAAGTACAGATCATACTTTAGAGTATTTATCCCAATCATCCTTTATTCAGATATATTCAAATCTATCTCAGGAAGGCAAAGGAGCATCCATTCGTCTCGGGTTGGAAAAAGCTCAAAATGATTATATTATTTTAATGGACGGCGATTTAGAAGTATCTCCCCAAAATATACACGCACTTATGGCCCCTATTATCCAATCTAAAGCTCAGGCTGTTTTCGGCTCTCGATGGTTGGGAATAAACCGTGGAATTGGGTTATTTGATATTGGGAATTGGTTTTTAAATAGTTTATTTAATTTACTTAATAGTGTATCGTATTTGGATGTTTTATGTTGCTTTAAAGTTTTCAATCGAACACATCTTCCCATACATCAATTAAAATCAAAAACATTTGATATTGAAGTTGAAATATCTGCTATGATGATTCAGTCGATTGAATCGATTGCCGAAATACCTATCACCTATGAACGACGTAATATTAATGAAGGGAAAAAATTACGATTTCGCGATGGGTTTACCATTCTAAAACGAATATTCAGCTCGAAATTTCGGCAATAATGATCACATTAATAAAAAAAGCCTCGTTTGATTAACGAGGCTTTTTGCACAATAATTTTATAGGCTGTTTAGCGTGATTTCACGACAGTCTCTATAAGAAGAGAATCAATGCTATGATTCTTAAAATAATCTTTTAACAAAAAACGAATCACCCACCAAGAAGCAAATTTCGGGAAAAGGATGGCCAGAATTGTTAAAAAAGAAATTTCCAAATCTTCCATAATTCCTTTTCTTTCTACATAATATTCTGCTAAAGATAATTTAAGGGGTAGAATATATCTATATGGTTCTGTATGATGAATTTTTTCTAATATTTCACTTTCATCAATTAAAAGGATAGATGCATAATCTGATAAACCCGGTTTTACTTTATTTAAGAATGAGAACGATTCAGAATCAACAAATTCAGGCACTTCTGGGCGTGGACCAATGAAACTCATTTCGCCTTTTATAATATTAATCAATTGAGGTAATTCATCCAATTTCCATCGCCGGAGGAATTGACCCCATCTTGTAATTCGTTCATCTTGACCAATCGTAATCGAATGGCCATTCAACCCATTTAACGTACGGAATTTTAGTAATTCAAAAGGGATAAATTCATAACCCATCCGTTTTTGTTTAAAAAATATAGGTCTTCCATGAAACACGATTCCAATACTTATAATCATTAATAGTAATGGTGAAAGAATGCCTATCATTAAAAATGCGATTATACGTGAAATAATATCTGTTAATTTCAAAAATGTTTACCCGTTTATGGGCAGTATTTTAAAGAGAATATTTTTTCCATAATTGATTAATTGTATCAATAATATAATTCACTTCGGTCAGTTTTAGATCGGGAAATAAAGGGATTGAAATGATTCTTTCTGATAAAGCGGTTGCAACAGGGAAATCATTATTTGTATACCCATAAGTTTGTTGATAATAGGAATGGAGATGTAAAGGCACATAATGGACAGATGTACCGATTCCGCTATTGTTTAATTTTTTAATGAATTCATCACGATTGATTTGCCAATTCGATGCTTCATATTGAAGAATATATAAATGAAGTGCATGTCGACCATTTATTTCAAAATTGGGTAACACTAATCCTTGAATATGTTTAAGCCCTTCAGAATATTGCTGTATAATCTGTTGACGTTTTTGGTACCATTTTTCAATATTGTTGAGTTGATGCTGGCCAAAAGCACCGGCCATATCAGGCATATTATACTTATAACCCAATTGAGTAATTTCATAACGCCAACCGTTTTTCGCTTCAAATCGTTCCCAGCCATCCTTGGATAAACCATGTATAGATAAATGTTTTATCTTATAAGCTAATTTTTCATCATTCGTAGATAAAGCACCGCCTTCACCTCCTGTTGTCATATTTTTATTGGCGTAAAAAGAAAAGGCAACTGCATGATTTGTATTTCCCACTTTACCTGCAGAAGATTCCGCTTCTAATGCATGGGCTGCATCTTCAACCACGAATAAGTTATATTTATTAGCCCATTCAAAAATAACTTTCATATCTACGGGCTCACCTGCTACATGAACGGGTATTATGGCTTTTATGGAAGAATCATTCTTTAAAACATTTTCAACATGGTTTAAATCCAAGTTAAACCCCGATTCTTCACAATCAACCATTACAGGTTTCATGCCAAGCCATTCACCTACAGCAGCTGAAGCTACGAATGTATTTGTGGGTACAATAAATTTATCTCCTGGGCCAAATCCTTTGGCAGCTAAAGCCAAATGAAGTGCGCCAGTACATGAATTGAGAGCAACTACATGATCTGCAGCTAAATAATCCGCTAGGTCAGACTCAAATTTTCTTACTTGAGGTCCAGTTGTTAACCATCCTGATTTTATACTTTCTGGTAAAATGCTATCTGTATCATCAGGAATAATCGGTCTATGATATTGAATTTTCATTAATTATGAGATACTATCTAATAGAATAAAGGGTGGCAATATTATTTTTAATCCTTATTGTATGCAAGCATATTAATTCAATGTGTTTTGGCTAAATTGTTCACGATTAAAGTGCTCATCTATTAATTCGCAACTTCCCCATTTATTCCAGAAATTTACGAGTCCAGTTAAAAAACCTAATCCATAGGAAATATGAAGAATAAAAAATGTGAATGGCAAAAGAAAAATAGAAGCTACATCCTTGGGTGACTTGAAAAAGGACCCTAATGTAAATCCAAGACTGCTTATAACGTATGGAATGAGAATTATTTTTAGACTAAATGGATTTCCATTAACAATATACAGGATAAGAGATAAAAGTAAGCTTGAAATAAATAGTCCTGGAACCAAGTGTCTCCATGACGCAAATCCTTTCCTTTTTTGCATGACGCGTACTTTATAAAACCCATATTGAAAATATTGTTTAAATAAACCTAAAAATGAACTTCTAGGCGTATAACTAGATTTGATTGAGGGATCCAGCCATATTTTTCCACCATTTTGAATGAGCCTAAAATTGAATTCATCATCCTGATTTCGAACCAATTCTTCATCATAGCCCCCAATCTTTTCAAAGACATCTCTCATGTAGGCACCAAATGCCAATGTATACACATATTGACCCAACTCAATATTATTACGAAATGATACACCGCCAACCCCAAAAAGTGAAGATTGTGCCAATACAATTGTTTGACCGACAATTCCTTTAGAAATATGTCTTGCTGGGCCACCCACACAGTCGGCCCTTGTTTCTTGGAGAGATAGCAGACAATTTTGTAAGAATTGTTTATCAATCTCAGAATGACCATCCACTCGAATGATGATATCTCCTTTTGCCAAGGATAAGGCACGATTAAACCCAGTTGATACAATTTGTTCTAGATTATCTATCAATTGGATATTGTCATATATTTCTTGAAATGATTTGATGATTTCTCGGGTTCCATCGGTGGACATTCCATCGGCAATAATAATTTCATAAACTACTTTTGACTGAGCTAAAATAGAATCTAATGTTTTAGCTATAGATAGTTTTTCATTTCGAATTGGGAGGATGAATGAAATCATGATGCTTCACCTAGAACACTTTTATAAACTTCATAAACTTGATTTGCGATAGCATCAATTGAATAATTTATCATTGTTCCCCGACCATTTGGTATTGTTCGATTAGAGATACATTTTTCAACTATTTTAGCAATATTATTTGGAGATTCATCATATATGATGTGGCAATTATCTAATCCATCAATCATGGATTTAACATCACCTACATTTGTTGAAACAACTGGAAGATTACAAGCTAATGCCTCCTTAACCATCATTGGTGACCCTTCACTTTTAGATGTCATCAACAATGCGTCCGCTGAATTCATATAAAGGGGGATATTTTCATGATTTTCATAATTTATTGTCAATAAGGCGTATTCTTCCCCAAGTTGTTTTATGGCTTTTTTTGCAAATTGAACCCGCTTAACAGGTTGACTCTCATTTCCACCAAATAAAATAACCTTTTTATCCAAGGGTATATTCAAAATATGTCTAGCTTCATTTTTATCCATGGGTTTGAATTTTTCAAGATTAAGTCCAATCGGAATAATTTCATTTTTATTAGATTTGATGATAGCTTGATTCTTTAGTTTACTAGATACAAAAATATTTTTTATAGTACATATAGAAGATAATTGTGAAATAAATTGAATTGTAATATTTCTGATTGACCATTTTACAGGTAGATTCAAATCACTTCCATGAAATGTAATAATATGGGGTAAACTAAACCAACACCCTATTAAACCATTCCATCCCCAATGAGTATGAATAATATTATAATTATTTATTTTTAGAATACGATTTATTTTATTTATAGATTGAAAATATTTCCAAATTGAGCCTATTTTTACTTTCACGACTTTAATTTCTGAAACCAGTTTTTCCAAAGATTGGATATGTTCTACTAAAAATGGAACATCGTTTGGATAGTTTTTTGAAGGCCACTCGCTCGTTATAACAAGGATTTTCATAATTAATTTTTACTTACTAAAAATACCTGCAAATATATAGTTCCAATGATTAGGGACTAATTGATCTATTTTCCTATCAATTCGTGTTCTAATTGGTAAATGATGTTTTCCTGTTGAACCTAATAAACCAAAAGTTTTGTACTGTATGGACGAAAATTCCTTGGATAAATTGATAAAATCATTGATTGTTGGATAATACCATCCATTTTTTCCAGCACCATATTTATTTCTTATTAAATGATGTATTGGGGTGCCTTTCATATTTTCAATAAAAAGACATTGACCATCATGTTTAAGAGATTTTCTAATTTGTGTCATTACAGAAAAAATTGCTTCTAAATTATTGTTTCGACCAATACCACCTAAAACTGATTTAAAAATAACAAAATCAAAATAATCTTTATATGGAATTTTTAATGCATCGATTATTTCATATCGAATAGATCCATTTTTTAATTTACCAAATTTATTAAATGCGTATCTATCAATTGGCAAAATATCACTACAAACTACATTTGCATTTTGATTGGCAGCCCAAAATGAAAGTGATCCGTTTGCTCCACCAATTTCCAACACATTTTTTTTCTCAAATGATCTATTTTTGTAAATATCAATATAATGTAGACAACGTTCCCAATTAGAAGAATCCCAAGAAATAAAGTTTTTATTTAGATTATTAGGCATTATTCAATCTCTTTTAATTGAAATTGTGCTGTTGTAAACCCAAATAAAAGGCAAGGAGCGACCAATCGTGTTGCCGAGTGAAACATAAACAATAAACTCCAAACTAGAATGGCAAGAGAAATACTTTTCTCTAAACCAACCTTTCTTTTATATATTTGAAATGATAAATAAATAAGCGTTAATAAGGCAAATATTCCAAAAATACCGTGTTCAGCGAGTAACCTCGTATATTCTGTATGAGAATGCTTATAATTACCGAAATTTTCCCACCGATATTTTCGAGATTGACCTGGCCCTATACCGAATACTGGGTATTGTTTAAAAGCAACAATTTCAGAAGCAATGATATCTTCCCGGCTCGATAAATTTGTATCTTTAAATCTATTTAAAATCGAACCACCCGAAATATTATCTAGAAAAGGAAATAATGCAAAATTGAGGAATAAAAAGAGTATTAAAACTGAACTTATATATTTTAGCTTATTTCTATTATTAGTTATTTCAAAATAATAAAAAACAACAATTGCTATTGCTACATTATAAAATCCACCTCTACTATGTGTTAAAATTGTTTGAGTTATGGATAATACTGAGAATAATAATAAATATTTTGAACGTGGGTCATTTTTATTTAATAAATAGTAAAGAAAGGATAATAATGCTCCTAATCCTAAGGTATTACTCATTTGATTTGGCCCCACACCTCCAGTCTCTACCCTTAATATATATGCGGATGTAAAATTAAAAGAGCCAATACTCATTGTATCCCAAAAAGTTATAGTAAATAAAGTAATAATGGGTAATAGGGTACTAACAATAATATTATTTAAAATCGCTTGATTAATCTTTAATTGAGAATATACTATTACTGAAAATCCAATTACGATTGGTCCCAATAAGGCATGATTAAAATCAGAAAATTGTTCAATTACTAATATTGATGGTAATATGAAAAAAATATATATGGCGCCAGCGTTCAACTTCACGCTTTTCACACCAATCCTAAAAATAATAATTAATATGTTACATAGAATGGAAATTTTTCCAAACTCCCAAAATACATTCGCTCCAAATCCTCTCCATAATAGTTCTGCCCCGAGGATATAAGCTATAACAAATAATAACCGATCTATAGATCTATCTGTTAACCCATAATAGAGTCCAAGACTAAATATTAAATAAGCATGGACAGTACCTATAATTGGAAGAAATTGAATTATTGGAGCAAGAATTATATGCAATATAATTAATTTTTTCATTTAATCTAAAAAGTCATTATCACTATCGGATAAAGTCCATCTCATTTTTTCTTCTATATCTAATTCATCCTGGCTATTGGGCATAAAACAAAATCTCCCTTTTGTGAAAAAGATAAAACCCAATGAAAATAGTATTTTTTGAAGTGTTTTATTTGATTCCATAATAGTAATCTGGTTTACTCCGCCTTTAATAGCATTAGAAATAACCAATTTCATAACATCTTTAAAAGCTGAAACAACTTCAATATGTCCAAACATATCAACAATTCTATAATTGACTCCTTTACTAGATTCTGTTTTTCTTAGTATTAATGCTATTTGGATATTTTGACTTTTTTTGCAAAAATAAAAGTCATATTCATGTTTAAGCGGCGAATCAAAAAATCTCCATTTGAAATAATCTAAATCCTTATATGTACCATTATAGTCTTTATGAGACTTATTATATAATTCTACATAACTTTCTAATTTGGGTTGACTATCTTGATATGACCATTTACTCATTGAGTGGTTTCTAAAAAATATTAGTGGCTTTACCAAAATATTCAATAAGGCTCCAAAAGAAGAATATTTTTCATTAATAAAGGATGATTTTGATGGTTTTATAGGGAATAACATGACTTTCAAATGATCAGAAACATTCCAATGATGTTTTTTATGTATTTCAGCAGCAAATTTATTTGGAAATCCAAGTTTTATTTCAGGCCTATTCTGAATGTAGTGATCCACTATTGATTGATAGCCCCTTCCTCTATATTCTTTGGTTATAATTAAATCAATCCACCAGAAAGCATCCTTAATTGAATCTTTCCAATACACTTTTGTTGGTATAATACCAAAATATCCAATTATTTTTTCATTTAGAACAAGAACAAACCTGTTATTATTTCCTTTATGAAGCCATTCTCCATGTTTAATTAAAAAATCAGATTTTTTAGGTAAAAATTCTTTTTGGAGAAATAAACAAATTTCAACCTGATTTCGCTCTATCATTGGTACAATTATTGGTTTATTTATTGCCTACCTCAATTAAAGATATTTATATATTGTATTGTGAATTTAGCAGCCCCAAATTTATTTAAATGATAGCTATCTTTGAAGTCAGACTTACTATATTCACCCATGTTTTGTAAATCATATAACCGACACAATTTAGATTCAGAAATAATAGATAATACTTTGTCAGATAATTCATATTTTGTTGGAAGGGGCATCGCACAAAAAATAATCTCTATATTTTTCGCCGTTGATAATTCTACCAATTGGTTCAAATGCTTATACCTTGAATGCGATTGTTGATTTGAATCATATTTTTGAATCGTTTTATTTAATGTTCTCATAGTTGCTCTATAATATGGTAATATATCTAAAACCCTTTTGCCCAATCTTTCTTTATATCGATATAGTCTAAACCACTTTGACATATATAATTGGAATATTTCAGAAAATGTAAATTGTTCATCCAAGGCAACAGAATAAAGTTGTTCAAATGGAATCCAATAAGATATTCTCTGTATTTCTTCAAATTCAAAATTTTCAGTCGCTAAATGATTAGAAGCAAAATTAATTATTACACTTTTCGGTGAAGATTCTTTTTTATTTATTAATGACTTTACGATGTAATACCATTCAATGATTGATGTATCATCAGGATACAGATAACCAATTTCAATTCCTTTAAGATTTAATTTTGATACATGGCGATTTACAATTGCTTTATCCACGCCTTCCCTAGTTAATGAATTTCCAATAATTATAATATCTTTTTCAGGAATGGATTTATGAACCGAATTGATATGGGCGATATCTTTTGACAAGGAATCCTCGTAAATATACAATAGTAGCTCCATTATAATTAGTAACGAACAGATTGCCGTAATAGTAACTTTTAATTTATTAAAACTGGAAATAAATGAATTCTTGGTGTGATGGTGCTGGAAAAACTAATATCATGAAAAAACAATAGTTAAAAAAAAGTAATAATGAGAATGTTGATCGTTCATTAAATGAGGTATGGGACTGACCTTCATTCCAAATTTCGTAAATAAGCATTGGAGTGATATAAAATATTATAATACTCATCATACCAACTGTATGATTTGAAAATGATAAATTAAAAAATATTTGATTAAATAAAACCCAAACTTGCCCGATTGTGTCTGCTCTGAAGAAAACCCAGCTAATACATATTAAGTGAAATAATATAAATATTCTAAATAGTTTCAATAGATGTAACTTATCATTAATCACAAATCTACTTGTCAGCCATTCCCTAACTATTTTATAGATAATTAATATTAGTCCATGGAAAAAACCCCATGCAATAAATGTCCAACCTGCTCCATGCCATAAACCACCTAATACCATAGTTATGATTAAATTTCTACCTGTTAACCAAGACCCTTTTCTATTTCCTCCTAATGGGATATATAAATAATCTTTCAGCCATGATGATAAACTAATATGCCAGCGTTGCCAAAAATCGCTCGGGCTGTCAGCCAAATAAGGCGAATTAAAGTTTTTCATTAAATGTATACCTAACCATTTTGCGATTCCAATAGCTATAAAGGAATATCCTGCAAAATCACCATAGATTTGGAAAGCAAAGGCATAGGTACCCATAACAACATCTAATCCGTGTTGAGTTTCATATGGATTAGAATATACTGAATTGGCAATAATAGCCATATTATCTGCAATTACTACCTTTAAGAATAATCCATAAATCACATAATACAATCCTTCTCCAAATTGTACTTGTCTAAATATTCTTTGCTTTATTATTTGGGGTAAGAGTCTATGTGATCTTTCAATCGGCCCAGCTACCAATTGCGGGAAAAATGATACATATAAAGCAAAATCAAACAGATTTTGAATTGGTTTAGTATTCCCCTTATAAACATCTAAGGTATAACTCATTGTCTGAAATGTATAAAATGATATCCCAACAGGTAGAATAAGAGATATAGATGGGATAAATAAATCTAATCCAACCGTCATAAATAATGTGTTAAATTGATTTACAAAAAATCCAAAATACTTAAATATGCCTAATATTCCCAAATTTGTAATAATAGATATAGTAAGCAACCTTTTTTTATTACCAGAAGATATTTCAATTTTTTTTGCGACTACATAGTCTACAATTGTAGAAAGAAATATCAATGATATAAATCGCCAATCCCATGCACTATAAAAAATATATGATGAAATTAATAATACACTATTTTGGTATTTACGTGGGACTATCCAATACAGGGTAAACACACCAATAAAAAAAAACCAAAATGAAAAACTATTAAAAAATATTATAGCATTGCTCCATGATATAAATCATTCAATTGTTTTTTAATTAAAAATGAATTGTATTGTGTTTCTATTTTACTTAAACCATTCTGACTAATCCGATGCCAGATATTACTAATATTGAGAAGCCTAACAATTGTTTCAACAAATCCATGTTCATCTGTATGTTTTAATAAATAGCCATTTTCCCCATCCTGAATTATTTCAGGAATTCCGCCTACATTGGATGCTACAACAGGTACACCTTCGGCCATCGCTTCTAGTATAGTATTTGGATGACCCTCACTTATGGAAGGTAAAACAAAAACCGATGATTCCTTTAATAATGATTTAATGTCACTTTTGAACCCCATTAGTTTTACTTTTTCTTCAAGATTATAAGATTTTATCTCTGATTCCAATTTACTTTTTTGATGTGGTTCATCATCTACAGGTTGACCAATTATCCATCCTTCAGCATTAGGAATCTGAGAAATAACTTTTTTCATAATTCGAATAAATAGTGAATGGTTTTTATTTTTTCTTAGATTCCCTATTGTGCAAATAATTGGATTCGTATCACTACAATCCTGTTTTGGTCCAGAAGATTTTTCTATGCCATTGCGTATATATATTATTTTTTTTATAGGAATATTTTTACATTTTAATTCTTGAAAGATAGCCTTAGCATTTACGATTAAAATATCGGTCCAATGAAGAGAGACCCATTTCTTTAATGGTGATAAGGATTTAAATCCAGTCCCCGTTAATGATCCTCGTACGGATCCAATAATTTTTGGTATTCCAAGGATTTTACCTAATAAACTAGCGTACGCATTATCATGGATAGTCCATGAATGAATCACAGAAGGATTTATAATCTTAATCCATTGATACAAAAACCATAATCTTTGAGGAATAGATTTTATATAATTGGGGATAAAATAGACCTTTGCACCTGTGGCTTCAATTTCATTCATTAATTCTCCGTAAGGACTCCGATTAAATACCATCACATGAAATTCATTTTTAGAGTGATTTAAATATTCTAAGGCAAGGGTCATTTGTTTTTCTGTTCCACCATATCCTATTTGGCCAATGAAATATATTATTTTCTTTTTTTTATAATTGATGGTTCTAGAGTTTTTTTGTTTATCGGAGTATGGGGGAGCAAAAAAGAATTTTAGAAATTAGTCATCTATGCATTCTTTAATTTGAGATACTTAACTACGCTCAGTATGGCAGGAAGTTTGATTTGTCATTCTGAGAGAACGAAGTGAACGAAGAATCTCAAACATTAATCTTGGATACCATCGTTGATTTGAGATGCTTCACTTCGTTCAGTACGACAATATATTTTAATAAGGTTGCCTTGATTAGTTTTTTTTGTGATAATTCAGTTGTGTCTCGCTGATTTGCGATTCGTTGCTACGCTTAGTATTACGGGGTGGTTTATCATTTTATTGGACGTTGATAAAATCCACTTAATTTTGCAGATAAGTAATATTTATTATCATCATAAATACCAATCCGGGGAATTTCATATTTAGGATGACCTATTTTTTGTACTTTATCAATTCCAAATGCCGCCTTGAATTCCAATTCTTTCACTTTTTTTAAAACCAATCTGTTATAATCCCCGGAAGGATAAGCAAAATGGTCTATTCGATTGCCAGTAACTCTTTCAAGGTATTTTTTTGATTCTTTTAATTCTTTTTCTATTTCGTTCTCAGATAATTGGGACATAAGGGGATGGCTGATTGAATGACACCCAATTGTGACTAATGGGTCGTTCGCCATTTCAATTAATTTACTTTCTGAAATTCCATCAAAATAGTCTAACCTATTATTGTCATTAATGGCTTTTTCATCCAATTGATATTTTTCTATTTTATCGCGAATAAAGGACAGCCAATCTGATGGCGTTTTACAATGTTGGGTTGTAATAAAAAATAGGCCTGGTATTTTGTATTTCCGTAGTAAAGGTAGAACATTTGTGTATTGGTTATAAAACCCATCATCAAAAGTAAGTAGAATACCCGAAACATCTGGTTTGGCAAAATCGTTAGGAGATATAATTGCGAAACGATTTGAAACCCACTTTAGGATATTTTCAAATTGGTATATATCAATATGTGGCTGTAAATCGTCAGGTATATTGCCACTTTTTAATTTTGAAACACCATGAAACATTAATGTTAATTGCCCTTGTTTCAATAATAATTGACGACCAAACCAAGATAATCCTGTAAAATATAACCATTTAGAAATAATTGAATGTTTCAATTTAATTTTAATGGTCCCCACTTTTTTCTAAGTCGATGACCAATTATATTTGCCCAATTTTCTAGAGTATATTTTTGGCTAATTTTTCTAGCTCTTTTTCCCATTTCATTCATGGTAGCTGGATCTGAAGCCATTTTGATTACTGCATTTGCAATTGAATTCGGACCTGTTTTATCTAACATCAACCCACATTTATTTTCAATTAACGATGGAATGACAGAAACGCGTGTAGCAATTGATGGCAATCCACACGCCATTGCTTCCAATAAAGCTTTTGGAAAACCTTCTTTTGTATTTGTAGGAAAAATAAAAATGTGATTATTAGATAAACGTTTTAATACGTCTTCGTGGCTACAATTTCCGTGAAATGTCACACATTCTTGAAGACGTTTTGTATCCACTAATTCTCGAAGATGATTTATTTCTTCCCCATCACCCACAATGTCAATTTGAATTGAAAAACTCTTTTTGATAATTGGGATTGCTTGAATAATGGATACTATATTTTTTCCTATTGAAAGTCGCCCAACAAAAATGAGCTTTAAAGAACCTTCCTTATTCCACGGTGTGGATATTGGTATTTTTTCCCATTCATCGGCACTCATTGAAGTGGAATATATCCATTTAATATTCGGGTTTGATGGTTCTGGGGCTAAATCGCTACCACCGGTAGCCATAATATTATTTTTACCATATGCAATCCTTGGTAATAGCCAATAGATAAAACGATCAGCAAAGGTTGTTGTATTACCCCATGTTCCACAATGCCGAACAAAAAGGGGTTTTTTTGCAATGAATGTCATTAATAATCCTGTTAGCCCTATATCACCAGGAATCATTGCATGAACAGCATCAGCAGATTTAATACTTTTCCATAAAGTTGAAGAATATATTAATAACCAAATACTATATGAAAATTGTCTAAATATTCTATTTAATGGGGGCTCTTGTAACGGATGGATGGATAAATCTTTTCCTTTAATTAGTGTTAGATTTGGAGGCGATTCTTTCCTTCTATTTGAACAAAGTAAAGAAGTTGAATCAAATAATTGAGATAATGCATTTATTTGAAATGGGAATCCACCAGTTGTATAAATACTGGTTTTTTTTCTCCAAGTTTCTTTATGAGTTATTATGAGTAATTTCAAGATTTAGTTGTGTTTGCTTTTCTGATTATTTTATAAATCAATTATTCTTTGAATCACGGATGATGGACTTAAATATTTTAGATAATACTTCCTAGCATTCTTCTCAAGTGTCTTGCGGTATGGCTTGTTTGCCATTATTTCTATGATAGCACTTTTTATAGAATCTTTTGATCCATCAACATAATGAATATGTTTTCCATGAATTAATGGACTCGGTAACATATTTGAATTTTTTGTTGAAATGATAGCTTTTCCCAGAGCTAAATATTCACCTAGTTTCCATCCAAAGCATCCTTGTACAGCTGGTGTATTAAAGACTACGACAGATTTTTTAATATTATTCAAATAATGAATGAATGAAAATTTTTCATTCATTATTAATTGCTCAAACCCTTTGATGGATTCCTCTTTCCCAGGAGCAAATCCACCTTCAAAATGAATCCCAATAAGATTTGAAGCAACATTAATAAAATTAGCTCGGTGGATATTTGTATCTTTTTCCTTTTTCCATAAGGTTGATGCATGAAAAATATACTTTTTATTGATACTTCCTGGTTTAAAATATGGTAGTGGCAGTCTATACTTCCATTGCCTATAATAATTTGCGATATGTTCCCGTGGCGTATCTAATGTATTCAAAGATTTGGAGTAAGTGATTATAGATTGAACTAAAGTGCCAAACCCATTTAAATATTGAACTCCAAAACTTGGACCAATAGGTATGACCTTTTTTTTATGTTTTGTTGGGATCAATTTATTGTTTACATTAACCTTAGCATAAATATCGCACCATTCTAATCCGATTGTATTAAATCCACTCCCATCCCCAGCGGATATATACACTTTTTTTTGATTTTTTCCTTCTATAATAAACGCAAGGCAATGATGATGAAATTCCGGAAAATGTTTATTAGAATATGTTAATTTTCGAAATTTTTTATATAATTCTTGAATATAAAAAGAATAATAGTGTGCATTAAAATAAGGGTATACTAACAATCTTAGGCTAAGCATTTCATCAACAGATTTATTTATTTATAATTATTAAACCGCGATAAAAATGAATTGATTTAATTTTTAGTTCCAATAACTTGTTATCAATTTTTGAATTATCTATAAAGTCAATGTTGGGAAAATCACATAATATTTTAAAATAATTCATTATTGTTGTATTATTATAAAGATTTTTTGAGTCTCCACTATAACCATCCCGATAGGATGTGTGTACGTCTTCAATAGCATAATAGCCACCATCTTTCAATAAAGGAAACAATATATTGAAAGTATTAATTACGTCATTATTATTATGACTTCCATCATCAATAATGATATCTAATGCATTAATACCCTTTAAAATATTTTTTAATCTTATTTCATCCGTTTGGCTACATACGAATGTCTTTATTCTAGGTTCATCAATGTTGCCCTTATCGTAAATATCGATTCCATAAATAAAACCATGGCGAAAATACTTTTTCCACATTCGTAATGAAGCGCCTCCCAATTTTGGATCTTCATAACCTCCTACCCCAATTTCTAACAAACTAATTCTTTTCCTTTTTAAATGCGAAAAATGGGTTTCATAAAATGTTGTATAACCATGTTTATTGCTTTTATCAGACCCGTATAAATCCGATAAAGTATTCAAATTAAAATGAATTATTGGATGAAAAATGTTAACAAAGTATTTCCGTATTAATTGTCTTTTGTATGGGTTTAAATTATTCTTTACCCAAATTAAATATCTATTGCCCATAATTCTTTCTTTTAATTGTATACCTTGTTTCAAAGGATTTTCTGATTGGATTTATAATGTATGGCAATATCACTTCTTTATAAATAGGTAAAAACATTAAAAATATTTTTACTGAGCTCATTGAAATAGTCTTAGTTCGTTTTCTTTTAATAATAGACCAAAGTTTATAATGAGTTAAATTTATTTCATTATAAGTTTTGGGCTTTTTTCCCCAAAATAATACCCCGGGTATACCGATATCCTTTGCTAAACATAATATTTCGAAATCAGAGAAAATAATATGGAAATCCTTGAGTTCGTATCGCCAAAAATCATAGGGAAATCCATGATAACCAAAACCCTTAGACCGTGTTGAAATAAATATTAAGCCGTCAGGCTTAAGAACCCCCTTTATATTTGAAATAACTTCTTTCCAATCTGGGACATGTTCCAATACTTCTGTACAAATAATGACATCAAAATAATCATCTTTGAAAATATTTATTAACTCATTAGCATTACATTTTTTATCGACACCGGGTCCATATTCAATATCAACTCCAATATATGTTTTGGGATTGTATTTTTCGATTATTCGTCTCAATGAACCATTTACATTTCTAGACCCAACTTCTAATATTTTCATTCCATTGAATGTTTCTTTCTTTGAAGTAAAAAGGAAAAATTCTTCTATATATTTATACATATTTTTTAATTCTTAATTAAATAGATTTTTGAATGAAACAATTCATTTGATTATAAATAACCTTATAATTATAGCTCGCCACTGCTTTTTTTATTTGTTTTGTTAAATCAACAGACTCTTTTTTAGAGAATTTTACTATTTTATCAATTCCTTTTACAAACTGATTATTATTTTCTGAAATAATTAATCCAGTATTTTCCGAAATATTCATACCGTCAATAGCCTGTTCAGTTGTAACAATAGGTAGACCTAGAGCCATCATTTCAATCATTCTACTACGGAATCCATATGTGCCTTCCCATGGTAATACCATAACAGTCATAGTCTTTAATATTTCAGCAACATTTCTGACATATCCCGTTACATGAATTCGACTGTCGTGCTTGTTTAATTCTTTTAAATGATTTGGTGGATTACTTCCTATGAGCCATAATTCAGCATCGGAGTATTCTTCCCAAACTAATGGCATAATATCTTTGTAACACTTTAATGCATCTCTCTGATTATGTGAGCTACCAAGCCCACCATAATAGCCAATACGCGGTGGTTGTGCTGGCGCTCTTTCGACAGACCATTTTGACAAATCGATACCCATAGGAATGTAGATATTATTTTTTTGATTATGTGTTACATCATTCACATAGCAGAATTCTTTTTTATTAATGGCAATTAATCCGTTAAATAAAGTCCATGCACTCTCCTCATATCGCTTATATCTATTAACCAGCCGCTCTTTACATACACCTGGAATCCACGATTTCAAATCAAGTTGGCTTTTGTAGGATTGCCATAAAATATTATGCATATCTAATATTGTAGGCACATTTTTCTTTATAAAATATTCAATTGTTTTATATGAATGCCAATATTCGTATAAAACTATATCATATTCTTTACCGGCAAGTTCACTTTCCAGCCTTTTTGTTGTAAAATCAATTTTTGAAACAATAAAATTAGAAAATTTCAATCCAGTCAAAATCATCCAAATTAACCCAATAATTCGATAAATGGTTTTGATTATTATACCATCAAACTTTGTTGGTATAATAATACTTTCATCTACATATTTACTTATTTCTTTTTTAACCACTTCTATTTGTGATTTTGGGCTTGTGGAAAAAAAAGTAATATGAAAATCATTTCTGAGAGATTCGAGTGAATACCGAACACGCATTTGTTGGCCAGATTCTCCAGGAAATGGATACACTTTAGAAATAACTAATAGCCGTGATTTTTTATGCATTATAACCAAGTTTTTCTAGCGCCGGCCCTAGGGAGTTTAATAATTTTTCTTTTTCACTATCATTTAATTGTTGTTCTTGATGCTTATTTACATTGGAATTAATTATTTGATTTATATCATTTAATTCAAACCAATAATGCTTATTCTGGATATATGAAGTTGAATGAGTCCCATCCATTTTCATAAATGGTTTTGCTTTTAATCGTATTTTATGTACTTGCTTAAAATCTAAATGTGCCCATTGATATAATGTTTGTATAGATTCGATTGGGTTTATTAATAAATTTTCAAATTTGATGATATGATAGTTTGGGATATTGGAATAATCCATAACCATTTTATTAATCATTTTAATATAATAGTCGGAAAATATTTTAATGGATTTAGCGACGGGTGTTTGTCGTCTTTTATGACTTTCATAGAGGGAAACAGGATGTCTGATAAGGCTTATAAATGTAGCATCGGAATACATTTCTGCGAAAATATCAGTACAAAATATTAAACCATTATTATTTTTAATTATCAACCGCGCATTTTTAATTTCATTTTCGGTATATAGACCTTCTTCGGTTTTATATTTCATATCATTATCTTGGAAATTCTTCAATTTTTTATTATACAGTATAGTGTCCATATAATCAGCTGTTTTTGTTGATACAGGATGTCTCTTAGAAAGATCCCATTGATTGAATAATATTTTTTTTTCCAACCATGAAAGTTTCAACCCTTCTTTTCTTAAAGATCTAAGGCTGGTGCTGAAAATTTGTAATGTTTCTTCCATAGGATGGCATACTCCCGGATGGGATAAGAAATAATTCCAAAGAATATTACTTCCCCCACGTGAAAAACAGTTCAGAATTATAGGGCGGGTATTTTTCAATTTATCATTGTATTCAATTTATGTACAATTCTATTACTTGATTTTCCATCTAAACTGTGAGAAAACATATTTTGTAGAAATTGGTTTTGATTAAGGATTAAATCATTTTTATGAATAAAGCATTCAATAATAATCTCGTATAAATCTTCCATAGATCGTGCCACGGTAACACCACCCCCTTTAACGACCGGCTTGTAATGTTCATAGCCCACATGGCGGGAAAACCTTGACCAATGGGGTAAGTTACTTTCAGGTGGCTCAAAACCGATATTAATGGCTGGTTTATTAAACATCATTAATTCCAATGAGACAGTCGAAGCTGTATTGATTCCCACAGAAGTATATCTGAGTAAATTCGTATATAGAGCAATATCATGTTTCAAGGGTAAAGTCCATTTTTTATCCCATTCTATAGAAGGGAAAAATATATCCTTATCATGATTATAATTATTCCCTAATGCAACCATTTCCGGACTAGTTCCCTTTATATAGGTTCTGACAACTAATTGTGGTTTTGGATTGATGTCCATGGCTTTTATAAATTGAATGAGTTTTTCAACAATACGTTCTTCATAGGGAAAGTCTGATGCCATTCCTGTTGTATATAAGATATAGGGTCGTTTTAAATTCAATCCTAATTCTTGAAATAATCTCGTTTTAGTCCAAACATATTTTTTATTGAAATGAAAATCAAATTGTGGAGTTCCTGTAACGGATACTTGATATGATTGAATTTCTCCTTTATATAATTTCAGACAGTGTTTTTTTATCTCCTTTGTCCACACAAAGTATTTATTATATTCAGGAAATATTCTTCCTCGGGATGATAGATTATCCCATGAAAATAAAAAAACACTCGTAGGGATTTTTAATGAATTTGCCACCCTTATAGGTAAGTCTGCACTTACACCATGAATATGTGAACAATTAAACACCCTATCTGGCTTTATTTTATTGTATAAGATGTCAAAATCATTCGTAGGGCGAAATCGGATGCTTAACCATCTGTCAATTTTTGTCCCTAAACGTACCATAAATTGATTGGCGAAAAAAGTGCTTAATATTCGCCAAATAATTAAACGAATCCATTCACGCGGTTTGCCTTTAACTCTTTCATTATGTCGCCCCCAATAATATTTGACCGCTTCTGTCCAAATCCATCTATAATGAGCAGTATGAATTATTTCACGAAATAATATCACCCATGAATTTTCCTTATATGATTTTAGGGGTATGATAGATTCAACAAAAGGTTTCGCAGACTTTATAGCATCAGGATGATGAATATTGGTTAAAAGGGTGATGGAGGCCCTTTTGGATAATTGAAGAAAAAATTCTGTATAAATAAAATTTCGCACAGCTTCTCCCCGTGCGACAATTACAATAATGTGTGGTTTAGAATTCAGCTTAATTTGTTATAATAATATTTTTCCAATATGACCAATATCCAACGTCAAATAATGAAATAGGATGAATCCATAATGCTTCTACAAGGCTTTGTATCTGTTTAAACTTGTTTGGATGTGTTTTGGCATATTTTATTTTTCCTCTAAACAGGTGATATTTTGCATTTATTTCCCTTTGCGTATCTAGCTTGGAGTTACCACTTTTTTTTGAACGATATAAAGTTGCAAAATCTTGAGAAAATGAAATTATTTTTGAAATACTTTTACTTTTATTATGAATTCGAAAAGCACCTAATGGTTTATCATCTAAATATATTGGAAAATGATTCACAATTCGGTATAATAATTCTCTATCAAAAACATATTGATATTTATCATCCACAAACTTGCCAGCTGTATCTAATGCCTGTTTGGTAAAAAAGGTACTTACTTGATGTAATCGATAACTCCCATTTGAAGCTACAGTTAAATCAGTCGGCGCACCCATTTCTAATCGTGGTTTTCTTGGAATTCCTATTGTTCGGGAATATTTATCCATGTATTCGAATGCCCCAATAAATGCACCGTACGTCTTCCAACTATCCCATTTTTTACTTATATATTTGAATGTCCCAGGGAAATATATGTCATCACTGTTACAAAATGTAATGATATCCCCTGTACATTTATTAAACCCTTTATTTATGGCATGAGTCTGCCCTTTATCTTTTTTTGATTCCCAATACGTTAATTGGTGTTCGTATTTTTTAATTATATCAATACTGGCATCTGTGCTTCCCCCATCCATTATAAAAAACTCTAGATTTTGGTAATTTTGGTTTAGAATCGATAAAATGGTTTCTTCTAAATATTCACCTTGATTAAAGGATGGTGTTACAATACTAATTTTAGGGGGATTCATTTAAAACCGTTTTGACCAAAGATTGTTCTTTTATTGAATATTTGTATTTTCTAATCTGATTTTTAGTTACTGAAATAGGAAAGTTAATTTTACTCCTTGGATTCGTTTTCAAATTATACCCTAACCATTTCATATGTTCTTCTAATAAAGACTCTATTTTATTGATTTCTTTATTGGATAAATATTTTTCATATTTATTTTTTTCATTTGAATCAATGCCCTGCTTCTTTTTACCTGTTGCAGCATTACCATACCAATCTACATATCCATGCCCTTTCGTTGGAGTTAATAAGGAATCATTAAAGTGAATTTCCAGAAATGATGCAATTTTTGAAATATTTTTTTCCTTATTCGAGACTAATTCTTCATATTTTATCAGCATACATTGTTCAGGCCCAAGTTTATTTAGAAGATATTGAACTGTTTCAATTGATTTTCTCCATGTAAATACTAATGCGTCTACTTTTGTTAATGGCCTATTGTTTTGTATATCTCTCTTCTTATAAGAAGCATAAATATCCCGAGGATCTCTTACTAAGCATAAAATTTTAACATTTGGCCACCATTTTAGAATTATACTTTTACAGTATTCACTTTTTAAAGTTTTATCAAGATAATATTTAGGATTACTATTATAATAATTCGAAGCGACTTTTAGTGCATACACATATGCATTAAATATGTCAAAAAAAGATCCAGTTTTATTTTTTAAATATGTGTCAAAACTTTCAGATAATGTGTCGATTGAAATATGTGATAAAAAATCTTTATAATAATCGGATTTCATTGAAAATATATAAGGAATTATATCTTTTTTATAAATATTTTTTCTTTCTAATGGATTCGATTTTAATATTTTTGATAATGATGAAAAATATCTAGAATCAGCCACATCTACTAACAGTTCGTCATGTCCATCCAACAAACTTTGTAATAGTGTTGATCCAGATCTATGAATGGATAGAATAAACACAGGTTGAGGTAAATTTCTAAGTTTAATTTTTCTCAAATAATTTTTCATCCCAAAATGTTTTATCCCATTTTTCCCAAGCATGAGCTCCAAAAGGTAGTTTATAATTATTTTTCTCATAACAATAACGTGGATAGGCTTCAAATGCAAATTTTAACCCTATATCTATTGGAGCTACCTTAAAATCAGGATAAAATAATTTTGCCCTGTCTGACCAAAATAAATCTTCATTTAATGAATATTGATTAGAATACCATTTAATTCCATTTTGAACTTGACGAAGTACTGATATTCTCTTTTTAACATCCCAGAACGGACGATCAGGTAATGGGTTTTTTATAAATTGTAGCCAACTTGGTATCTTCTCAGAATTAAGTACTTTAAGGAATGATTCCACTTTTCGTAAGGATAGGCCACCATTCCCGACTCTTGAGAATCCACTCATTGGATTGTATTTATTCCGAAAAAAAGGCGCACCAATATAATCATAACCTAATTCGCACCATTTTTCTAAACCTGAAGAAAAAATCAGACAATCAATTTGATATATAAGAACATATTTATAATTTTCAAATCTTTCATAAAATTGTGATGATAATAGTAACTTTGAATAACTAGGGATATTCTTAAAGTAATTTGAATCGAATTCCAAAAAATTAAATTTATGATATTTTCTACTTATACTTTTGGGCCCCACTGCATAAATAGTATAGCTGGACAGATATTGTTTTAAAATTTTAATCGAACGTATTTCAAAATCAGTTAATTCATTTTTATAAATTGGTACAATAATTGCTACTTTATTTTTCGACAATATATTTTCAGCCTCCAATATACTTTAGTATTTGAGACTTAATGTATTGGATGATATTTCTAAAAAATATTTTTTTCCCAAATGCTGTAGAAATAATGTTTCCTTGATCATTTTGAAAGTTTATATCTGGCTCCATAATTCTAGTCTTTCCTTCATTAGAATCATTGAAGTTGCAAATACATAAATCTATGTATTTAAAAAAGTAATCTTTATCTGCCCATAATTTAATATTTAATTCCCAGTCAGCTAATATTGGATACCTAACATTATAACTAAATTTGCGAAAAACCATTTTTGGATAAAATATTGATTGATGGCATTTATTTTTTTTATGAGCTTATGCCACGTAAATTCACCATCATAAAAACGATTTTGTTTCATCCAAAAACTATTACCATAAATAATGCATTTTTGATCTTTTAAAAAAGGTATAACCTTTTCAATAATAGACTCATTATATAAATAATCATCCCCTCCTATAAAGTATAACCAATCACCTTTGGCTTTTTTTATTCCTTTATTTAGCGCATCATAAATACCATTATCTGGTTCACTGATCCAGTATGAAATATTAGAATCATATTTCGATATAATGTCTAATGTAGCTTTATTTGACCCTCCATCAATAATGTTGTATTCTATACCATTATAACTTTGGTTGATAATACTTTTTATGGACTTTTCTAAAGCAAGCCCATTATTAAATGTGGGCTGAATAATTGATATTACAGGTGCAGATTTATAGCTATTCATACAATAGTCTATAGGACCAATTATTTATTCTTTTTAGGGCTTTCCTAATAAACCTATTTGTAATTTTCAATTTACTAGATTTAGAGATGCTAATACTAAGTGGGACTATTAAGTCTGTATACCAAGGAATTTCTATACTTAATTGCGGTATTTTATTTCCCATATGGTGAACTAAGTAATTATTTGTGGAAATTTGCCACCAGTTATTATTATCCAATTTATTTTCCAATATTGGAGAGTAAATTGGATCGTAATAATCAGATTTATTCTCAATTATAAGAGGAAGCACATCCGTTAAAGCCTGTTTCCTAATTGTAAATTGAAAATCTGCAGTTGATAGATAAACTGACCTTTTTGACCTTGTTATTTTTGTGTCTACTCGGTCTGGATGAGATTGATTGAATTGTACGAGGGATTTACCTATACTCATATTATGTGCTTCAATATATTTATCAGGAACTAGTTTTCCAGTTTCCACAATTATTGTTGAGTCATTTTTAGCTTTTAGATAACTACTTTTAGAAATATGTGTTGTATCCCCGCCAACAATGGGTAAAGCAGTTACTTTTGCCGCTTCAGGAAATATTTCCAATGCTTTTAATGATTCATCAAGCCAGCCGGGTAAAAAATAAACATCACTATCTGCATAAGAAACATACTCACCTGGGGCAAATTGAAGTAAATAATTCAACGCACCGAGTTTCCTTAAATTTTTTTCTGATAAAATTAAATATTGTATAATTCCTTGATCACGAAGCTTAATCAAATATTCTATGACTTTTTTACAGCTACCATTATCAAATACCATTAGGTCAAACGATTGATTGGTATAATCTATTAAACTTTGAAAAAATAGCTTCAATACATCAAAACTCTCTCTCCAATATCCTTCAAAATTTGGTATATACACAATGGTTGTCATTGTCACCTTTTTTGGCATGACTTGACTTTCTTTAATTGATTTTTCTTTTAAAGGGTGACGACCAACTCTTGGCATGGATTAGTATTTATTTTTCATATAAGAAGCGATAAGTCCACAAATGGATTCTTTTTATTATCCTTCTCAGTCGTGTACTATTCAATATACGGTTCTTTTTCTTGGTTTTATTTTTTGTATGTGGAACAATTGTAGTTGGTACCACACTTAATGTATTTAAATCAAGCCATGGTAACTCTTTAGAGAAATCAGGAATTTTATTTCCTATATGGTGAACTAAGTATTCATTAGTAGATAGCATAAGATAGCCCGAATTTTGCATTTTATACTCCCAGATTGGAATGTATATATCATCTCCACGTAAATCTGGTATATCAATGTCACTTTGATAAATATTATTAATAACTGTCTTTGTGGTCGTGAATTGAAAATCAACGGAACCCATAATTGCTGATATTTTATTTTTTTCTATTAATATGTCTTCCCTATTATTCAATCTATCTTTACAATAAACTTTATAGTCTACTCCTATACTTTTTGCGTGTGCTTTTACAAATTCTTCAGGAATTTTATTATTACCTTTAGAAATTGATATGTTAGAACATCCTTCAACTTTTAATAATTCAGGATTCATATCAATCTTATTACGTGCAAGTGGTATTGCTGTTACTTGCCCCACATCATTAAAAGTTTTTAAAATTTCTACACTTTTATCCAACCAGCCAGGCAATACATATGCATCTGAATCTAAATAGGCAACAAAATCACCTTCAGCTTGAAGTAATAATGATTTTAGTCCGCCCGTTTTTCTAACATTCTCTTGAGAGAAAGTAAGAAATTGTATTCGCCCGATTTTTTGTTGATTCAAAAGATATTCTTTTACTTCGCTACAACTTCCATTATCAAATACATACAAATCAAATTCTTTACCGGTATGTTCATGAATACTTGATATACAAAGGTCTAACACCTTTAAGCTCTCTTCCCAATATCCAGATGTTTCTGGGATATGAACCAATGTAGTAATAGATAAAGTTTTCATCTGTGGTGTGGAAGAACCATCACCTTTTTTCATCGGATGTCTTCCAACTCTAGGCATAGTTATTTATTATTAAACGCCTTAATAAGTATGGATTTCATTTTTCTTCTATTAGTTTTGGATGAGTAGTGCTTTTTATATAGTTCAAATCCATTTTGGGCTATTGAATTGGTTTGAATTTCTCCTGAAAGTATGAGTTTCACAAAGGTTGTCATTTCTAAGAATGTTGAAGGTAATATAATATTTTCTAAATGTTTTAATCCAACTAACCCAATAGAAGTCTTTTTCATACATAATATTGGCACCTTATTCATTAATGATTCTACAATTTTAGTCCTAATGCCAATTTCTTCATTTGATGAAATAATGTGTAAGTCAACTTTATTCCATATTGTTTCTAAATTATCTACAAATCCTAATACTTTTATATTTGAATATTTCTTAAACTCTTTTTGCAATATTGATAACCTGACACCTTCAGAATTTTCTCCAACAATTAATAAATCAAACTTACTTAAATCATCTTTACTTAAAAGGGGATAAACATTCTCCATTAAGTTTAATAACGACTGAAAAGGTAGCATAGCATTGAGGCTTCCTAAGTGTAGTATTTTAATTTTTTCACTTTGCGGTTTAACTGCATTTACATTTTTATTTTGAAGACTAAATGGGATATAATGTACTTTTTGGGGAGATATTTTTTGATAGTAGTGTTTTTCACTTATCGAAATGGTTACCATCAGTTTTATGTAATATAGTACAATTCGTTCAAAAATCCTCATTTTGATATAATTAAAAAGATTATACAATTTTGATATATTACTTTTTGGCTTAATACTCATTTTACGTCTTAATAAAATTCGTTTTGAAACATTGTCATGATTGCTCCAAATGAAATTACCTCTCAAACCAACTGCGGCTACAGCATTTTGGATATATTCGAAGTGGTGAATTGCGTACGGACTTTTCGTTAGATTGTCAATAATCTGCCTTCGTAAATAGTAACTTTCCTTGAAAAATAATTTAATGACATAATCTAATAATTTGTGTTGTTTTTCAAAACGGGTATTATCTGTATGATTGTTTACTATCGAAGATATAGGCTTATATTTCACTCTATTAAGTATTTCAATATCAATTTTATCTGATTCACAAATTCTACCAGTAAAAATAAAAGTTATATTAAACCCCAACCCTAAATAGAGCTGTACATTTGAATAGACTCGACTATATGCTCCAGATACAGATGATACAGGTGGAACATTTGAATAATAAAATAATTTTTTATTTTGATTTAATAACTTACTCAAATCTCCCTTCACCGCTTTAACTTTCTTCAATATTCAACACATTTATTTCGCAATTTAATTATTTGCTCATTTTAAATTTTATTTCATAATAAAACATTATGTATTATACTTTTTAATCCATCTATATTGTTGAAACTTGGTAACCACAGATACCCGCGGAGTGCATTATGGTTCGCTAGACTGTGGAAACCCTTTTTTCTAAATAAAGACGAAAGTTTTAAATGCCGTTTTGCTTGGCTAATTCTAAAATTTTTTAAATAATTAATTCTAAATTCTTTACCTATAATATTAAACATTTGAATTTCTTTTATTAAGCGAACAATTCTATCTTGTTTAGTCCAAAGCCCTTTAGAATGCCTTCTATAAACGCCCATAGTTTCATTGATAAACCCAATATTTCCTTTTTTTGAAAATAATAAAAATAATGCCCAATCACCTTGCGAAATATTTGAAAGCCAAGTTGGAATTTTATTTAAAGTAGAATGTCTGAACAATACCGATGAAGTATGTATATAACAACTTAATAGTAATGTGTCAAAATTCATTTGCCAATTCAAACTTATTTCTTGAGAATATTTTATACCTTTATATCTATCATCCCGAATTATTACAGGATGAAAACAAATAGAAGAGTTAGGGCTTGCTTCCATAAAGTCAACCTGTTTTTGTAACTTTAATGGATCTGTCCAGTAATCATCGCCATCACAAAGTGCTATGTATTTACCCTTGCATTCTTTTAAGGTTTCTATAAAATTATATCGTCCCGTTGCTTGCCCATTAATGTAGATCACATCCTTCCGGCTTCTTAAAAACAATCTAATCTTGTCAGGAAATTTATCAGCATATTCTTGGCATATTTCTCTTGTGCCATCATTCGATTCATCTTCTCCTAAACATATCTCAAAAGGAAAATCGGTATTCTGCATTAAAAAACCATCTATTGCATCACGAATATATTGTTCGTGATTATATGTTATGCAACAAATGCTTACTAATGGATCATTCATTTAATAAACTTTTCTAATCTTGTGCCCTTAAGATCTTCGAATATTTCATTTATTATTCGATGGTCAAGTTGAGTTCTCCATTTATCTTTTACTGATTTATCTTTAAAAACTGCATAATCATCACTATCATGTTTACCATGGCAATCATACAAAAACTTTTTTGTTTGCTCTGTAATAGATAATCCAACATAATTAAACATATTTTCCGTCCATGTTTCTGTATTCTCCACCAAATCTTCGTACCGCAAAACAAATACATTCTCAGGTAAATAGTTTTGCAATTTTAGATAGTATTCCGTTATTTTTTTCCAATCTTCAAATCCCCAAAATTCTTCTTGTGAAGTTTTTCTACAATTACCATTTCTCCATTCTTTAAATGGGTCTGCTGTCTCAGGGAATTCCCTTGGTGCATTAATCCAACTATTAATAGCAGCACAAGGATTTCTTACAATATGAATGACTTTCACATCAGGATTATTGTGCAATAGAGACTCTGTTAAATTGTGGTATCTTGTATGTTTTAAAACAAGAAATTTTGATTTGATACTTTTTTTATTAAAAACTGGGTATTGACCGATTTTCTTTCTTTCTAACTGCTCAAGAAATTGATCACCAGTAATATTATATACTTTCTCAAAAAATTCTTCCCATTTTTCTTTTTTTGAATTTTCACCTACATAATTTTTAAAGGTATATGAAAACAATGGTGATAGTCTATATCTTGTATTAGGATGGCTATCAAATATTTGACCCAGCCAACTTGTACCAGATCTTGGCATTCCATTTAACCATATAATTTTAAAATCATTTTTCATATAGTACATCAAACCTAATATTATGATTTATCATGAATTCTTCTTGATCAATAATATTTGTTTCAGAAAAATTATAATATTCGCCTACAGACTTATAAAATTCTCTACTAAACCAAGTACCGATAATTGGTTCATCTTTGATAATTGAAGAAATATAATTTACCCTATATTTTTTAGTAGAATAGAATTCCCATTTCTTCTCTAATTCAGGAATATCACCTACAAGTAATTTGCCACCAGGTTTAAGCCAATTTTTACATTTGCCAATTAATTCAATTGCTTCTTGTTCAGTAAAATGTTGAATAGCAAAATAAATAATTATAACATCAAAATTGTTATTATCAAATTGGACGTTAAGTGCATTGGATTGCATCTTTTCGATATTCCCAGCCTTCGTAACAAATTTATCTAATAACTCTTGTGAATAGTCAACCGAAACAACTTTTTTACAATTCCATGCCAATTCCTTCGAAAGAAGACCGTTCCCACAACATAAATCAAGCACAATTTGATTTTCTTTTATTTGAATAATTTTAAAAATACTTTGAACTGTTTTTTGCCAGTTATTATTACTAATTATTTTTCCTTCTTTTGTTCGTGCCACTTGTAACTGTGGATGTTTTTCATCCAATTTTGAATGAGTTTTCCAATGTTCGCTCCAATAATCTTTGTTTTTAACCATACGACTTTAATAATTCTTTTTTTATTAATTTTATATCTTTCACTTCAATATCCTGATGAATTGGAAAATTCAATATGTTCGCTGATAAATAGTGCGCATTACTATAATCGCCATCTTTAATCGGATTAATCATTCGATAATACAGTGCGATAACCGGTACGCCGTTTTCAATAAGTCTAAAATATAGTTCTTCTCGTTTGTTTCCTTTTACGATAATAGGAAAATTGTGTGGTGTAATTCCATCCGGTAATTTCGGAAACATAATTTCAATAATAGAAATATCACCAATTAACTCAAGCATTTTCAAATAATTAGAACGTCGTTTTAGTCTAATTGTATTTAAATCTGATTTAGACATCAAGTATAGCGTTTCTGGGGTTGGTTTTGTGATTGGTGATTGTTTTAATAAATACTCAAATTTCTTATTATTAACACGTAAATAACCACCATCGTTAGTTGCAAGAATTTTATGTAGAGAATAAATACTGAAATCACCAATAAATCCTAATTCTCCATGAGAGCATTCGCTCTTCATGCTATGGGCACAATCTTCAATCAACAACATGTTGTATTCTTTACACAAGTTATAAATTGCAGTCATATCGTTTTGACAAAAACCAAAATAATGGATTATCAACAATGCACGAAACTTTCTACTTTTAATTGGATTATATAATTCATTTTTATCAGCAGATAATGTTTTATCCAGTGTGTAAAATGAAAAAGGTATTTTTGTTTGTAAAACTGGATCAAAAACGCCAGAGCCTTCTCGATCAGTAATTCCAATATATGCAGGAAGAAGCAAAGCTTTATTTCCAGAGAAATCTATATTTTGGAGTATTGTAGAAAAAGCATCCCTCGCGGCTTTATAATATTGAATCGGCTCAACACAATTAGTTTGAGATTCAGGCGATTTTATTAGCATTTACAGCACTTTTGTAAATAGATATTATACAATTTCATACTCATTTAACATTTCATTTATATTCTCTGGTGAATTAAACATCATCAAATCAATGATTGATAGCCGCGGCACATAATTCCGCCTTGATTGTTTGTAATGCATATCAATCGACTTTAGAAATTTCAGTTCTATCCCTTCATTTTCAAACTTTTCGTTATCAAATATCTCTTTTCCTCCCATAGGGTTAACATAAGTGGTTGCATTCATTTGTTTGGATATTTCAAATGCCCAATCTCCAGCATTTTTCACTGCTGAATAATCAAAATCATTTTGCGACGAAACTATATAATCAAAATTAATCCCCAAATAATTAGCAACGACTTTCAGAGAATATGCATTTAAGTCATTTAAACTATCAGTATTGTAATAAAGACAATTATTGACTATTTCTAATACTTGCTTAAAATAAGGCGCTCTAATTTTCTTATAATAGGATAGTTTATTATAAATGTTTGATTGCCATTTTTCAGTATTATTTATTACGATATTATATATAAGTTCTGTTTTTTGGTGTTTTACTAAAGGTACTGTAATATACTGCCACTCTTTTTCCAAATTTGGAGATAATACTCGATTTCTATTTACCCACCCATGTCTAATATATTGAATATCATCAAATACTACCCATTTATCTACGGCATTCATTAATTGAAAATAGCCAATATAAGGCAAAAAATAAGGTTGCATAATGGCAAGTTTCATAGAGGCTCAATCACTTTGCTTATTTGCTCAATTCTTTCATGTTCTAAATCAGGATAAATGGGTAAACAAATTATATTTTTGCTCATTTTTTCTGCATTTTGCAAGTTATCACTATTTGCAGATGGCAAAATCATGTATTCTTCAATTTGGCTAATTAAGGGATAAAAATACCGCCTGCCATAGATATTATTTTGCTCCAATATTTTATAAAGCTTATCTCGTGAAATCCCATATTCTTCTTCATTTATAAAGATCGGGAAATAAGCATAATTATGATTTATATTTTCTAAATCATCTAGAAAAGTAATTCCCTTAATATTGCTTAATCTAATTCTATACTGTTCTGTTATTTGTTTCCGTTTTTCTATGGCTTGGTCAATATACTTAAGTTGCAAAAGTCCCATTGCGGCTTGCACTTCATTCATTTTGCCATTAATGCCAACACCTTCTACCGTTATTTGGTCTTGGAATCCAAAGTTTTTTAAATCATCGATTTTCTTTTTCATTTCAGGAGAATGACATATAATAGCTCCCCCTTCAAACGTATTAAATACTTTTGTTGCATGAAAACTCAAAATAGACAAGTCGCCATCATTTAAAATTGATTTTCCATTTTTCTCGACACCAAAGGCATGAGCCGCATCATAAATCACTTTTAAATTATTCTTTTCTGCAATGTGTTTTATTTTTTCAGTTTCACAGGGATTTCCATACACATGAACAGGGAGGATTGCGGAAGTTTTTTCTGTTATAGCATCTTCAATTAAGTTTGGATTTAAATTGCAGGTCAACGGATCAATATCTACAAAAACAGGGGATAAACCATTCCACATAATGGAATGGGCTGTTGCAACAAAACTATAAGGCGTTGTTATGACTTCACCTGTTAATTTTAATGCTCTAAGGCTAACCAATAGTGCCGTGGTCGCATTATTAAATAAACTCACATATTGTACACCTAAATAATTGGCTAATTCTTTTTCAAATTGTTGATGAAATGGTCCATTATTTGTAAGATGTTTTGAAGCCCATATTTTTTCTAAATAATCTATATACTCCGTGAGTGGAGGTAAAAAAGGTTGGGTTACGTATATCTTATCTTTCAATTAATTTTAATATTCCATGCTAGATTTGGATCAACAATTCCTTCTTCTCTTTCTCCCATCCAACCCAATTCTTGTTTTTTGGGTAATATTCGAAAAGAAAATGTATTTTGAATTTCATTAAGAATGGTTCCCCTATCTTTAACAAAAATAAGTCTAGAAAGGGTATATGTCCCTTCATTCATTAGATTATTCGGTATTTTACAAATTGCACTCATTAATCCATTCCCTTTATAGCTTGATGCATTTGATTTCCCAGTAGAACCAACAAACACTAGGTGCCCAAATTCATCAATTAAATGAAATGTAATATCAATCTTGTAATCCAAAGTGTCAGTTTTGTTAAATGAGAATTCTAATTCAAATTCATCTCCTGAATATATTTCTTCTTTAGAAATTGATACTTTTTTGAGAGTAATATTATTTTTAGTAATATTAAATGATTTGCTTAAAACAAAAGATTCTAACGATTCGCTGATATAAGTTCTAATTGTTTCTGTTATATTCCCATCAAATAATAATTGTCCTTGGCTAAGCAAAACACCACGCTTACATAAAGTTTTAATTGCGGACATTCTATGACTGACAAACAATACCGTTCGTCCTTGCTTGGCAACTTCATCCATCTTTCCTAAACATTTTTTTTGAAATTCTGCGTCACCTACAGCTAAAACTTCGTCTATAAGTAATATCTCAGGATCCAAGTGAGCCGCAACAGAAAATGCTAACCTTACGCGCATACCACTGGAATAACGTTTTACAGGTGTATCTATAAATTTTTCCACTCCAGAAAAATCTATTATTTCATCTAATTTTTTATCGATTTCCTTTTTAGTCATACCTAAAATGGTACCATTGAGATAAATATTTTCTCTCCCGGTCAATTCTGGGTGGAACCCAGTCCCTACTTCCAATAGACTTGCAACCCGTCCGTTTAATTCTACTCTTCCGGATGTAGGGTGTGTAATTTGAGCTAATATTTTTAATAAGGTGCTTTTTCCAGCGCCATTAGCTCCAATAATGCCAATGACTTCGCCTTTATTTACTTCAAATGAAACATCCTTTAAGGCCCAAATGATATCGTCATGATCTTTATTATCATTGCTGAATTGTGTGAGTTTTTTAAGTTTTTTTAGATTACCCAATGGACTTTTGAGTATAGAGCCCATTGCACCCACGAAGGTGTCTTCTGTTTCTTCCTTTAGACCAATGCGGTATCGTTTGGATAGGTTTTCTACTTTTATGGCTATATCAGACATGGTTAATAACCACTAAGTACGCTAAGAAACGCGAAGTTTTTTTAATTAACTTATTTGATTTATTTATTGGAATATTTCTATAATATTTCATTAGTTTGTTTCGGTGTACTTGGTGGTGGAAAATATTATGCAACATCAGCAAAATACTGTTCCATGCGGCGAAAATAGAATGCACCGGAAATAAATAAAAGAGAAGCAACGAGCGATCCAACACCTATGAGGTCCCAAGGAATTGGATTTGTTTGTAACAGAATCGAGCGAAATCCTTCAATAACTCCTGCCATGGGGAAACATCCATATAATAATCTAAATTGTTCAGGAACGTTACTTGCAGGATATACAACAGGCGCACCATACATCAGTAGTTGAACAAAAAAACTCATGGCGTATTTAATATCTCTATACTGGATAGCCATAGCCGTCAACCACATGCCCATCCCAGAAGCGGTTAACATCATAAGTAAAACTAATAAAGGTATATAAATCATTTGAATGGTGGGATAAAAACCAAAAAACGCCATCATACCCAATAGAATAATAAAGGCAATTGTAAAGTCCACTAACTTAGATATAACAGGAGAAAGTGGTATAACTAACCGAGGAAAATAAACTTTTGTCATCATACCGGAAGCACTCAGCAAACTACCACTCGAACTTGTAAGAGCTCCGGAAAAATAAGTCCATGGCACTAATGCCGTATAACTAAAAATAGCATAGGGAACACCATCAGAATTAATACGAGCCAATTTCCCAAATACGATGGTAAAAACAATCATACTGAATACAGGTTGTATCACGGCCCAACCAATGCCCAAAACAGATTGCGCATAACGGGTTTTGACATCACGCCAAACCAAAAAATAAAATAAATCTTTATATTGCCACAATTCTTTCCAATCAATCGGTTGCCATCCAGTTCTTGGTTCAATAATGGTTTTATTCACAGGAAGACTAATCTAAAATGCCCCTTTCACCCATTGCAATTAAGTCCACGACTCTAATAAATCTTTTTGTTGTAAAATCCATGAATAGGTTTTCTGAAGACCTTCATTTAGTTGTGTTGACGGTTTCCATCCTTTTTGAATTATTCTTGAAATATCCAGTAACTTTTTAGGCGTTCCGTCTGGCTTCGTTTTATCACATTTTATTTGTCCTGTATATTTGACAACACCTTTAATTGCGGTAGCAAGTTCGCTTATGGTTAAATCCGTCCCACACCCAACATTGATATGTGAAATATTATTTTCATCTAGATCTGACGCATTCAAGTTTTTTATTAAGAATAAACATGCATCTGCAAGATCATCTACATACAGAAATTCTCTTTTTGGCGTTCCAGTCCCCCAAACTTCGACTTCAGGGTTTTTATTTATTTTTGCTTCATGAAATTTTCTTAATAATGCAGGAATCACATGCGAATTATTTAAATCATAATTATCCCCAGGACCATAGAGATTTGTCGGCATGGCTGATATAAAATTGCACCCATATTGTTTAAAATAATTTTCACACATTTTAATTCCAGCTATTTTGGCTATGGCATAAGGCTCATTCGTTTGTTCTAATTCACCCGTTAATAAATATTCTTCTTTAATGGGTTGTTGACTATTTCGAGGGTAAATACAAGATGAACCTAATAATAATAATTTTTTCACACCTGTTAAGTATGCACTATGAATCAAATTATTTTGTATCATTAAGTTCTCATAAAGAAACTGAGCTCGATAATGATTATTTGCTTGAATGCCACCGACTTTTCCTGCTGAAATAATTACATATTCAGGTCTGTTAATTTTAAAAAATTCATAGGTATCATTCTGATTTATTATATCCAATTCTTCATGTGTTTGTATAATGACATTTTCAAACCCATCATATTTAAGCCTTCGAAGAATTGCTGATCCAACCATGCCAGTGTGGCCTGCCAAATAAATTTTTGATTTTATATTAATAGCCACGTTTTTTTACCTTTTTCCAATCAGAAGTAACCATCATTTTCACTAATTGATTAAAGGATGTTTTTGACTCCCAACCGAGTTTTTCTTTTGCCTTTGATGGATTACCCAATAATGTATCTACTTCAGCAGGGCGATAATAGGTTGAATCTATTTCAATGATAGATTTTCCCGTTTCCTTATTTATCCCTTGTTCACTTTTCCCAGAGCCAATCCACTCAATTTTAATCTCTAACTCATTGAATGCACAATCAACAAAATCACGCACGGAATGCTGTACACCTGTAGCAAGCACAAAGTCTTCCGGTTTATCATGTTGTAGCATTTGCCACATACCTTCAACAAAATCTGGCGCATAACCCCAATCCCGTTTAGCGTTTAAATTTCCCAACAATAATTTTTTCTGTAAGCCTTCTTTAATTCTAGCTGCTGCGCGAGTGATTTTCCTGGTTACAAATGTTTCACCCCGTCGAGGAGATTCATGGTTAAACAAAATACCATTACACGCAAATAAATCATATGATTCTCGATAGTTTACTATTATCCAATAAGCGTATAATTTGGCAACGCCATACGGAGACCTTGGATAAAAAGGTGTTAATTCATTTTGAGGTGACTCATTCACTTTTCCAAAAAGTTCACTAGTGGATGCTTGATAAAATTTAGTATCTAAATTCGTTTCACGAATGGCATCAAGGAATCTTAAAGTTCCAAGAGCATCAACCTGAGCTGTATAATCAGGAATTTCAAATGAAACTTGTACATGGCTTTGTGCGGCAAGATTATATATTTCATTAGGTTGTATTTTTTCTAATAATCGATTAAGATTACTCGCATCCGTCACATCCCCATGATGAAAGTGGAATTGATTTTCATATTGTTTATTGTTAATAATGTGATCAATTCTACCCGTGTTAAAAGAACTACTTCGTCTAATAATACCATGTACTTCGTACCCTTTTTCGAGAAGGAATTCCGCAAGGTAAGAACCATCTTGCCCAGTAACACCTGTAATTAACGCTTTTTTCAATTTTGCTTAATTATTTTCACGAGGAACCTACTTTTCCATCAGTACAATTTTTACAAATTTTCAATGTGGAATTTCCGAATCTAATATCATCTCTCATTTTTGTATACATTTCATCCAAACACCCTTCAAAATATATCAAATCAGATAGTCATACTTATTACCCAATGCATTAGCGTTGGAAATGAGTAAAAAAGGACAAAGGGCTTTAACCCAATATTTCACACAATCCATCTTTCAATTTGAATTGTTGACAAGACGATAGTCCGCTATCATCAAAAGTGAGTCGATGTCCTTTCTTATCAACCCATCCAATAATTTTTCCTGGATTTCCAACCACTAATGCAAAAGCTGGGATATTTTTCGTTACAACTGCACCCGATCCTATTAAAGCATATTCTCCAATGGTCGTTCCGCAGACGATTGTTGCGTTTGCACCAATGGATGCTGATTTTTTTACCAATGTTTTAGCATAAAATTCAGATCCACGTTGAGGGAATTCAGATCGAGGTAATTTGACATTTGTAAAAACCATGGATGGACCACAAAAGACATAATCTTCTAATTCAACCCCTTCATAAACAGATACATTATTTTGAATTTTAACGCCCTTCCCAATCATAACATTATTGCCCACATTTACATTTTGGCCTACACTGCAGTTTTCACCCATCACGGTCCCAGATTGTATATGAGAAAAATGCCATATTTTAGTCCCAGACCCTAATGATACATTTTCATCGACGTAACTGGATTCATGGACAAAATAAGTTTGTTCATTCATTAAATATTCTCCATTCTAAAATTATTAAAGTGTAAATAAGATAAGTTGATATAAGGGTATGCTAAAAAAATGTTTTATGCTTTTTTTGAATCTGAATCACTACCATAATAATGATAATATTGGTAATAATAATAGTAGGAACCATAACTATTTTTATGGGTGACAGCATTCAGAATTACGCCCCCTAAAGGTGCATTCACATTTCGTAAGGAATTAATTGTATGTTTGAATGCTTTTTTATCTGTTTGTCCCACTTTAACCACAATAATAATTTGATCGATCTCCTTTGAAACCATGGTTGCATCTGTTACTGCTACTAAAGGCGGACTATCAAATAATATCATATCCCATTTATATTCTAAATTCGAAACAAGTTTTGACATTCTTTCAGATCCCAATAATTCAGATGGATTTGGAGGGATAATACCAGAAGGGACCACGAATAAGTTTTCAATAGACGATTTTTGAATTAATAGATCGAAATCATCAACCGCACCAGAAAGATAATCTGTTATTCCAGGTTCTTTATTGATTTTAAAAACTTTATGGACAACAGGACGCCTAAGATCGGTATCTACAAGTAACGTCTTTTTCCCGAGGTTTGCATAGGTAATAGCTAAATTGGCCACAGTTGTTGTTTTACCTTCTCCGGGACCTGCGCTGGATATTAGTATGGATTTTACCTGTTTATCCGCTGAAGTGTACATCATACTTGTTCGTAAACTTCGATACGCTTCTGATACAGGTGATCGCGGGTCTTCTCGCGTGATGAGTCGCCTTCTTAAAACTTGTTTTGAACTTTTAGATCGACTTTTTCTTCCTCTAAATAGTCTTCTTTTTTTAATCTTTTCTTCCCCTATTGAAGGGATAATACCCAAAACTGAGAGGTTTTGCCGCTCAATATGATCCACCGTTTTGACTGTATTATCCAAAAACTCTAAAAGGAATGCTAACCCAATCCCTGCGCCAAACCCTAAAATGAGCCCCATTAAAATATTCCGTTTATGATCAGGACTAGAAGGGGCACCCGGTTTTCTTGCTAAATCAAGTAATTGAACTTTACCCGCTAGAGATGCAAGTTGAATTTTTGCTTCCTCTAATTTCTGCCTTACATAGGAATAATTTTGATTTAGGACCGATAAATTTCTTTGCAAGCGTGCAAATTCTAACTGCTTTTGAGGTAGATAGCCTAGTTTGTCTGAATAAATTTTTTGAAGTTTTTCTGCTTCCAACTTCTTGAGATCAAGGCCAAGTATTTCTGAATCCATCGTCAATAATTCTGTGATGGTTTCTTGCCGAGCTTGTAAAGGATCTTTAACGGTTACACCTTTAGAAATCAACATACTTACTTTAGCATTTAATTGATCTTTTAATGCATATATTTTTACTTCTAATTCTTTAACGGCACCATGATTTTTACCATATGTGACTGTATTTTGGATTAATTGAGATTCCAACACACCGATTTCTTTTCTCAAAGATACCATTTGAGCATTAATATTATTTAATAACTGATCTGCTAAACTTTTTTCATCAAGCGACAAACGCGATTTAAGCATTTCAGCTTTTTCTTTCCGGATATTGATTTCGGCTAATATATTATAAATTTCTGTTTCAACTGAAGTCAATTGAGAAGAAAAAGATCCTGCATTTCCTTGCAAATCATACATCTTTTCTTGCGTTTTATAATCTCGTATTTTTTCTTCAGCTTCATGGAGCGCCCTTTCTTGCGACAAAACAAGCTTTTCTAAAAAATCAACAGACTGAAATGCATCTTCACTTCCCCATTTTATATCCATTTGAGCATAAATATTAGCAATCATATTAGCCACTCGGCGCGCTTCGTCTGCATTGACACTTTTAAAGGATAATTCTAAAATATCCGTAGATCGTTTGTTGCTAACTGATAAACCTTTCAATATTTTACCTGCGAATCGATCCCCAATTTCATCCGTATAGGCCATATTATAAGTATCGGGTCTTTCTGCTTCAGAATCGTATAATCCAAGCGTAAATAATTCTTTGACTAATATACGTGCTCGCCACCCTTTTGGATAAAATTTTCGCGTATTAAAAATGTATAAACTGTTTCTTCGATCAGACTCCCAAAAAGCTTTTACGACTTCCTTTGCTAAAACACGAGATTTGATTAATTGAATTTCATTCACCATCCGATCTTTTGATCTATTCCCGCCGAAATCCATAATCATATTAGCGCCAGGTTTTTCTCTTACCAAAACTGTTGCTGTTGCACGATAAGTCGGTGGGACTGTATAGGTATAATAGAATGAATAACCTAGCCCCAATAGGGTTATAATAACGATTTTTTTAAGATGAATTCGAAAAATGGCAATATAATCCTGCAAACTCATTTCAGTCATAAGATTCTCATTAGATTGGTACTTTGAATTTGGAGGTAATTGATTATTCATTATCTATTTGCAAGATTTTCAAGTTGGAGATAAAGATTTACAAAACTCATAATTGTATTTAGAACACCTACCTGGCTTAAAATGGTATTAGACCACTTTTGTGGTATAAGAATAGTATCATTTGGTTTAATTTGAATAAATGCAGATCGATCTCCCGTTTTAAAAAAGGAATCTAAATTGAGTATATACGTTTTTTCTCCATTCAAATCTGGAACTTCTCTAAAGACGCGAACTTTTTTCAAATTTGCACCCGTTTGCGGTCCGCCAACAATTGAAAGAAGTGTTGCCATATCTATACCATCATAAACGGTATGTCGCCCGGGATTGTTGACATGTCCCCACACATTCACAAACATGAGAATATTCCCATTTTCATTTGTTATAAATCGCTCGCGTGAAACTTGAAATGTTTTTGTGTCTGTTGATATACCCTCTTGCCCTTGACCAAGAAGGACACTCAATAATATCATTTTAATAATAATTGTTTTTTTCATACTGATTTCTTTTTAATGCTCCATATAAAAGAGCTCGGAAAGTTAGCGATAAAGGGATTTGAGTCCAACATCATCCCAATCCCAACCTAGAACCTATTTTTTCCCAAATTGACTTATGTGTGCTATGGGTAAATTCATCAAATTCGATGGCTATTTCTTCGCCATGTAATACTTTATTTCCATTCTTAATTAAGCCATCCAAAAATGATTCATCGACAATTGTTTTTGAATATTCAATCGCATCGGATAAACAGAAATTACGCTTTCGATTATCGTGTGCATCGGATCCCATTAATTGGCATAATTGTCCACGCAAAATTTCATGGGATGATTTTTCTGCACCAGAACCCAAGAAGCCCAACACACTGCCTGCATCAATTTGAATCAAACACCCAGCTCTCAACCATTGATGAATAATACCAATATTTTCCTGAACCGGTTTATATCTTTCTGGATGAGCAATGATGGGTGTAACACCGGCCATCTTCAAATTAAACAATTCTTGCTTTGATCCTTCAGGGATTTGGTGAGGCTGGAATTCGATTAACATATATTTCCCGTTTCCCATTGTGGTTAATTTATTTTCTTTTAATTCCACCAAATTGGGGAGATAAAATACTTCTGCCCCAATATGAATCTTGATTGGTATGGATTCATTATCTATTGATAACTGTAATTTTTTTGTTTCTTCAAGAATTCGATTATATGAAATATCTTCCGTTTCAACTTTTGGATGCTGAAAATGAACTGTATTAACAACATCGGTAATACCCTGCTCTGACGCGGTGCGAAGCATGTTTAGAGACATTTCCAAAGATTTTGACCCATCATCTACTGCTGGTAACACATGGTTATGAAAATCTATCAATTTTTAATAAGAGTAAAAGATGCAAAGATAAATGAGTTTAAAATAAAAGATGAATTTGGAAGAAATATTGTTCATCATATATTCTCTTTTTTTCTACGAGAAAATATTTTTCCAAAGATTAGTTTAAGTTCGTTTGCTTCATTTATTAAAATATCTAATTCTTTATTATTGCTTACCCATTTTTGAGAATTAATAATTCTCAACCAATAATGACTCTCTCTAATTTCTCTAAGACATATTCCAATTTTGTGGTAGAATTCTTTTTTGGAATAAGTGGCTTGGGATTCTTCATAATTCGCGCCTACACTAGTGGCTGATTTGGCTAATTGAGTAATAATCACGTTTGAAATTCTTGTTTTCTCTAATGTATTTAACATTTTAATCGAATCCACAGAAAATTTAAATGTTCTGTCGTTTAAATCAGTCAATTAAGTGGCTTCTTTGATCTTTCATCTTATTACTTTTATCTTTACCACCGGGCAAAGCTCCGCCTCGTCAGTCACAATAACTGAAAAGGCTTTTCATCTCTGATTCCCAAAATAAATGGGAAATTTACGGCTCGTTACTCTCCCGATTTACGGCTCGCCATACCATTTTTTCTACAGAAGGGCTGGCATTCACCCACGTAAAGTGACTATTTTTAATCATACTTGGATACACTCTGAAAATTTCATCCAGAAAAGCCGGTCCCACAAAATCTATTTTTTGGAAATCTAAACATGATTCATGAAATTGATTTAAACCTCGTAACATATCCCTAGCCTGAGCACGAGACATTAATTTTTCCCCATTTTTCAATAAGAGAATTAAAGGAATGATAGTTCTATCGAAATTGGGTGAATCTGCATCGGTAGCATATTGATTTAATATAGAATAAAAATCTTTTTTGGAGTTTGAACTTATAAATAACATTATTTTTGTTCCTGGAGTGTTATCACACTCATTGAGCTCCCATTCTGGCTGCCCTTCTTTTCGAGTGAGACACAGGCCATTGGCTTGAATTTTACACACATCAAATAAGCGGAGAATAAAGAAAAGACTTTCTCCTAAGAATTGATCAGGAGCCACTGTCGTTTTCCCTTTTACTAAGTCGAATGCAGCCTGTCGGTGTGACGATAATCCCAATACATCAGTTATATTTTCAAAACATCCAATTCCATCATCCTGGATCGTTATTTGAATTAATTGAGATGTTTGTTTAAACCCGATTGTAGCATGATGTGCATTCGAATGAGATAGAATATTATTAAATGCATTTGAAAACCCATATTCACAAATGGTTGAAATATTTTTAGGCACTTGGTTTAAATAAGGAAAAATATATTTAACGCCAATATTATTTTCATTTATCGTATCTGTTATTGGAATCAATTTAGAAAAATCGATGGTTGGAATAATTTCATAATACCGATCTTTTGTTTTCCCGTGAGCGGTTATTTTCCCATCCTGAATAAGCGATTTTACATGTCGTAGAATTCCCTGCCGAGAAATTCCAAATTTCCGGATTGAGGCTCTAACGATGTCCTTCTGATGCTCTGAAAGATTATCTAATATAAATTTTCTTATTTGAGTTGACTGCACGCTGGAATTAATCTAAAAATATTATCAACAAAATACTATATAATTATAAACAAGTTAATTTTTTATTGTCAACAAAACAGATATTTTTATCTTCAATAAATAAATGTTATTCCGTTTGAAATAACTCACTTAATTTTAGGTTGAATATGAAACATTGGATTGCAATATATACGAAGCCTCGGCATGAAAAAACCACAGCCAGAGCATTGGAAGAAAAAGGATTTGAAGTATATCTTCCGATTGTTCGTGAACGACGGAAATGGAGTGATCGAAAAAAATGGGTTGATATACCGTTATTCAAATCATATATGTTCGTCCAATGCGAACCTAAAAAAGGACTTTTTGTTCTTCAAACATCCGGTGTGGTTAAAATTATTAAATTTGGGAATGAAATTGCCCTTGTTAATCCAGCCACAATTCAAGCAATTAGGCTCATGATTGAAGGTGGCTATAATCCAACACCGATTGACTTTTTTATTGTTGGCGATAAAGTGGAAGTGCAGGAAGGTCCTATGAAAGGCATTGCAGGAGAAGTGGTTCGTGTGGATAAAGATGATCGATTGGTTGTTCGAGTGGATGCGATTCAACATTCTGTATCTGTTCAAATAAACCGAGGATTTTTAAAACCTATCAAATCATAATATTATCATGAAAAATGATTTTTCCATTATTATTATAGGAGCAGGCGTTGTTGGATTATCCATTGCAAGGTCGCTGGCGCTTAAAGGGCAATCAAATATACTGATTATTGAAAAGGAAGATCATTTTGGGAAAGGGATTTCTAGTCGCAACAGCGAAGTTATACACTCAGGTATCTATTATCCTCCCAATTCATTAAAAGCAGACTTATGCACGCAAGGTCGCGATCTACTTTATGACTATTGTGATTCAAATCAAATTTGGTATTCTCGCTGTGGCAAACTGGTTATTGCTCAACAGGGCCAAGAAGAAGAATTAGCAAAATTATATCTTAATGCTCAGAAGAATCATGTTCCGGAATTAGAAATGATTCATAAAGAAAAAATTCAATTATTGGAGCCATCAATTAATGCAGAAACAGCCCTATTTATTGGTTGTACTGGCATTATCGATGCACATGCTTTAATGACTTCATTGAAAAGGGAATCGGATAATGCGGATCATAATACGTTATATAAAACTAAAGTTACGGGTGCAAAAACGATTGAATCTGGTTATGAAATTTCCATTGAAAATGCAATGGGAGAAATTGAAATTGCCACATCTGATTGGGTGGTAAATGCCAGCGGACTTGAAAGTGATCACTTGGCGCGATTTATCGCTCAAGGCGAAAGTCCAACATTCCCGGAATTACAGTATTCTAAAGGTGACTATTTTAAATTATCATCTAAATGGCGAAATCATTTTACACATTTAATATACCCATTACCGGATAAAAGACATGATTCATTAGGGATTCATTTAAGTTTTGATCAACTTGGGAATACAAAATTAGGCCCCAGTGCACATTGTCAAAGGAATCGTGATAAAGATTACCAGGTTAATTCTACCCATCTCGATTATTTTTTTGATGAAGGTTTTACATATATACCCGAATTAAAAAAGGAAGATTTATCTCCTGATTTTTCCGGTATTCGCCCTAAAATAAAAACAAATGATCATTCATTCTCCGATTTCTATATTTCCCATGAATATGTTAAAGGGTTTCCCGGTTGGATTAATTTAATTGGGATTGATTCGCCAGGACTTACTTCTTCGCTGGCCATAGGTGAAAAGGTTGCTCAAATAGTCCATTCCGCTCTATAAGATATATTAAATTAGAGATACAATTTTCCATCATTAGAAGAGAGGTTCTAACCATGAAAAAGTATATCGCATCCCTGTTTGTTTCCTTCATACTTGTGCAAGGACTTGTATATGCTCACTGTCAAGTTCCGTGTGGAATTTATGACGATGCTGCTCGGATTGTACAATTACGTGAAGATTTTGCGACTATTCAAAAAGCGATGAATCAAATTGCCATACTGAATCAAAAAAACGATGCTCAATCACTCAATCAAGCCACACGCTGGATTATGACAAAAGAAACACATGCTAATAATATTCAAAATAGTGTTTCAAGTTATTTTTTAACACAACGCATTAAAATTAAGTCTGGAAAAGAATTTGATTCTTATGCTTCACTCACAACATCTTTGCATCAAATATTAGTGTCAGCTATGAAGTGTAAGCAAACGGTTGATGTTCAACACGTTCAAAAAGGTTTAGACCGAATTAACGCTTTCATTGAATTGTATTTTGATGATCATGGGAAAAAGCATTTGATGGAAATGGATCATTAATGGTAGCAGACTTTCTGTTAATTATACTTTTTTTGCAATAATGACTTAACCGTCACTTCTGTTTCAATAAAAAGACAAAAGCCCTAATCTCACGTCTTGAAACTAAGGCTTTGTTAAATGGCGGGAACGCCTGAGAATCGAACTCAGCTCCCGATTCATCACCGGGACAGCGGCTTTGAAGGCCGAGGTGGGCACCAGCCTCACACTCATTCCCAATATTATTTAGGGTCTATATAATACGCGATAATCCATACCAAGTTTACGTTTTATTTCTTCCCCAGCTTTTTTAGCTTGTCTTTTGCTGGCATATCGAACAATCCTAACGGCATTTAATTTTTTGCCATTTGATTCTACTGTATGAATTTCAACATTATAACCAATTTGACTGGCTTGCAATCGAAGACGTTCTGCATTATTTAAATTTCCAAATGCACCAATTTGAATTATATATGGTTTTTTAACCATTTCTTTTTTAAGCAATTTTTTCGGAGCACGTTGCACCTTTTGATTTAAATCTAATTCGTATTTGTCCACAGCTAAGTTTGGATGAATACTTTTTATATAGGAAATCCAATATCGAGCTGAATCACTCTCTCCTGTTGCATCAAAACTATTTGCAAGTAAATCTACAGCTCGCTGAACGTTATGAGAATTGTGGTATTTTAATGGAATTATTTTAAAATGTTTCGCTGATTGTGAATACAAACCACGAGCAAAATAATATTCCCCCACTTTCATAGCCGCTTCATGGGCAAATTTTGATTCTGGAAACTTTTCCAATAATTGTTGATATTGCGTGAGGGCATTATCGCCATTGGTTGTAATTAATGCTTTTAAATACCACACATCCGGATCATTGGGGTATTTGGACATCAATTCAGGCACTTGCTCCTTCACAGCAACAATTTGACCTTCATGAATCAGAGAAAGATACATATCAATATTCTGCGCATTTAATAATGATAAAAATATTGACAGCCATAGAATGCACTTACTCATTTGCTTTATTGATCCGTGACTTGCTCGATTATCTGATCGATTTGGTGAGACAGCTCCACGGGAGTTGAACCGTGTAAAGACAATTTTAGTTTCATCAATAAACCATGAATGCTGGGGTTATTTGAATCCAAGGATTGTTCAATCAAAGAAATAGCAGCCTGATGTTCGCCTTTCTCTTCTAATACATTGGCCAATTTTGCCACCGCTTCAATATTATCAGGATTTTCATCTAAAATTCTTCGATAAAACTTTTCTACTTCACTGTATCGACCTAAATCGAATAAAGCTGATTCAATTTTTGAAAAAACTTTTACACTTTCAGACGGGGATAAATGGGCGAATTTTTCCCAACTGTCAATTGCTTTAACTAAATCTCGAGCTTCAGAAAAAATATCGCCTAAATAATAGTGTGGTAATCCAAAATCGCGTGCATCTTTAATCGCTTGTAGAAAAAGAGATTTAGCTCCATGGCTATCTCCGGATTCCATCTTCTCTAAACCTTCATAAACTTTATATTGCGCAACTTGAAATGGATTTTTCTCCTGAGATTGTTTTTGTATAATTTTCGCCCATTTTGTTGCTGTTTTCCAATCGTGATCTTTTTCAGCTACTTCAAGGAGAAATTGGGACGCCCATATATTTTTCTTGTCCAATTGAAGAATCTGCTCCCCTTCCTTCTTGGCATGTGCAATAAATCCTAATTCATTATAATCCATTGCCAGAGCTTGGTGGATTTCGACTCTTAAGGATTTATCTAAATGAGGACGAACGGTTAATGATTGGTGGATTTTTACAGCTTGTTCTGGATGATCATCACGTAAAATATTGCCCATTTGCAAATAAGCTGTAACATGGTCAGAATCTTGTTTTACCACATCACGTAACAATTTCAATGCGTGGTTTCGATCTGAACGTACCATGGCATTTAATGCTTCAGTATATAAATATTCTATTTTGGGTGTTGGGTCAGATTTAAATCTCAAATAAATAAAAAGAATTCCTAGAGCGGCTAACCCAATTATGATTAAAGTAATCCATGTATTCAAAGTGATTAATCTCCATCCTCAAGATCATAGATACCTTCATCAATGGCTACATTTCGTAAATCATTTAATTCATCTGTTAAAATTCGGTTTTTATTTTGTAGGGCACGGATATCATTTTTTGCACTCAATATTGAAACAACAGCTGCTAAAAATCCGATTAAAACTCCTACAGTTAATGCGCCAAGCATAATCATGGATACAGGTGCACTTTCATATTCATGAAAAATCAAATTAACATATACTTGGGAATTCTCTCCAGCATTTTGTGTGAGAAAATAGACGAGAATGAGAACGGTGAGTATTCCACCAAAAATTTTTACAAGTTTCATTAAGCTGCCTCCGCTTTATTAATAAGTTTTCCATGAAGGGTTACCCCTTTTGCTTCAATAATTTCTACAGGAACAATATCTTTTACTTGGGCCAATCCTTTATCAAATATAACCCATTTATTCGCATCAATTCGCCCAGCCCATTGATCTTTTGACCGTTTACTTTCTTTTTCCACAAGAACAGATTCTATGTGTCCAACAAATGATTTGTTTCGCGCCAAAGTATGGTTTTTTTGAAGTTCAATGACTTCAACAAGTCGCGATTGCTTTTCAGCTTCGGGAACGCGATCATCGTATTCTGAAGCTTTTGTGCCACGTCGGGGTGAATATTTAAAATTAAAAGCTGAATCAAACTTTACATGATTCATTACTTCAATGGTTTCGGCAAAATCGCTTGCAGTTTCACCGGGGAAACCAACTATAATATCTGTACTAATGCCCACATAAGGAAGTTTTTGGCGAATTTTATCTGCTAATCTCATAAAATGATCTTTTGTATAGGTACGATTCATCCTTTTTAAAATTGTATCCGATCCTGCTTGAAGAGGTAAATGAATATAATTACAAATGTTATCATATTGCCCCATTACATTTAATAATGGATCCGTAATATCTTGCGGATGGGGTGAAGTATACCGGATTCTTTTTACGCCATCAATCTGTGCAACTGATTCCAATAAATCATGAAATTCTTTGCCTTCATGACGATAGGAATTCACATTCTGTCCAAGTAATGTAATCTCGACAAATCCTTCTGATACCGCTTGCGTTACTTCTGTAATAATGCCTTCAACACTTCTACTTCTTTCTCGTCCACGGGTGAAAGGGACAATACAGAATGTGCAAAATTTATCACACCCACGCATAATGGAAATCCAAGCATTTATGCCTTCTTTTCGGCTAGGGAATAAATCATCATAAACTTCAAATTTAGATAATGTTGTATCCACTTGACTTTGTTTAATCGTTTGCTTTCGGGAAAGTAGTTCTGGTAAACGTCGATAAGAATCGGGGCCCAGAACAATATCGACATAAGGTTTATTTTCTAAAATATCATGCTTTAAACTTTGAGCCATACACCCTAAAACACCAATTAATACTTCAGGTCGCTTTTGTTTTATTAAATCATAACGGCCCAATTGAGAGTGGACTTTTTCTTCCGCATGTTCTCGAACAGAACAAGTATTGACAAATATTACATCAGCTGATTCTAATGATTCTGACTGGATATAACCTTGCTTTTGCAATAAGCCTTCAACAAGTTCGGAGTCAGCTACATTCATCTGGCAGCCGTAAGTTTCTATAAAATACGATGAATTCATGACAGGGATGTATCCCTAGATTTATTTAGATGCGTCGGAGAAGAAATAGTCCAACGGGTTTTGAGGAGACCCATAATAATGGACTTCATAATGGAGATGTGGCGCAGTCGAACGCCCTGTATTTCCTGTATAACCAATAATATCGCCCCGCTTCACTTTTTGTCCCGTTCTCACTTTTAATTTGGACAAATGAGCATAAATAGTTGTGTATCCATATCCGTGATCTACTTTTATATGATTCCCAAAACCACCCACATAATAAGCTCTTTTTACTTTGCCATCCGCAGGAGCAATAATGGGGGTTCCGGTTCTAACAGTAATATCTTGACCTTGGTGGAATCTTTTTTTATGATTAATGGGGTCCGTTCTATACCCGTAAGATGAATTTAAATAGCCACCTTCAATTGGACGGATGGATGGAATGGCTCGAATACGATCAACATCTGTTTTAACTTGATCATAAATGTTTTCATAACTAATCAATTCTAGGTTCACTTTTCGCGATAATTTGTCAATATCAAATTCAAGCGCCATTAATTCTTTATTGACAGCCGGAGCAAGATTATCCATGGATAAAGATTTTTCAGACATAATTCCCCCGATACCTAATTGTCTGATTTCTTTATCAATATCGGGCATTCCTGCATAGGTTCGAACAGCTTGATCTTTTTCTTCTAAGGCTATTATTTGGCTATCTAAAAAATCTAAACGCGTTTTTAAAGCATCTAAATTTTGGGATACACTGTGGTAATTTTGTTTGAATTCAGCCAATCGCTTTTGATAAAGCAATTTACTAAGGCTATCTGCACTAAAGAATAATACCGCCCCCAACAACACAATGGTCGTCGACAAAATGGCGATAAATTGAACACGGGAAAAATGCACTTGTTTTACACCTTTTTCGGTCTCTCTATGGATAATATACCGGCTGGTCGGAAAAATTTGTTTCATTTAAGATTATTTATAATCCTCGGATTGCTGATTTTACGAAGGATTAGTCTGTACTTTCAACCGGTTTATCATCGGGCACTACTTCGGTGATTATTTCTTCTTTTGGCTCAATTTCGTCTTGTCCATCGACGGGTATATCCACTTCAACTGCTTCTGAAACACTTTCTTCATGTTCATCAGAATCTGGAATTGAATCTAGATCTGCTTTTCTTTCAAGGATTTTTTCCCTTAATTCATCAATTTTATCGACATAATTAAAAAATTCTGCATTGCCTGTAAAGTTTACAATATTATCGTCTTTAGCTTGGTCGTAAACATGTTGACCCAATAGTTCCGTTTGTTTATCCATTTCTTTACCTAATTGATGGATATCCAATTTGATTTTTGAAATACGGGTTAATTCTTCTGTTTTAGCAACAGCAACTTTACTCATTTCTTCGGCTTTTTCGACCGCAGAACTTCCCCATTCTTTCATATTTTCTTTTAAATCATCCCATAATTTTGACATGGTTTCATCCTCTTCTAAAATTTCATTATTTTTACTATAAAAAAAATTACACTTGTTTGTAGAAAAAACAAGCATATTCCATTTCCTGGTTCGAAGGTATGTTTAGCTCATTGTGAATCATTTTTTTTCAAACGGATTATTCAATGCATAGGTCATTTTTTTGTCAATTAAATAATCTCTCACTTGATTACAAACAGCTAAAGAAACGCCTTCTTTCGCTTCTAAAGTTGATGCGCCCAAATGGGGTGTTAAAATGCAATTAGGTATATTTAATAACGGATGGTTTTCATCAATGGGCTCTTTTTCAAAAACATCCATTCCCGCTCCGGCAATGATGTTTTGGTTTAATGCAGTGGCTAAATCATTTTCATGAATAATGCCTCCTCGCGCAACATTAATAATACGTGCCGTGGGTTTCATCATGTTAAAACGATCCAAATTAAATAAATATTTTGTCTCATTTACCAAAGGAACGTGAAGTGAAATAAAATCTGATTCCTGAGTTAGTGTATCCAAATCAACCATTTTTAATTCATTAATGTTAAAGTCTTTTTGAGTTAAAAAAGGATCATATCCAATCATATTCATGCCAAAAGCACTTAATCTTTTTCTGACTTCGCACCCAATTTTTCCGCACCCAACAATGCCAAGTGTTTTACCAAATAATTCTGTACCCACTAAAGCATGACGATTCCAATGTCCCTGATTTAAACTTTCATGTCCTTGAGCCAAATGACGCGAAACCGCTAAAATCATTCCAACAGTATGTTCTGCAGCCGAGATGGTATTTACGGCAGGGGTATTCATTACAATAATTCCGAGACGAGTTGCCGTGGGAATATCAATATTGTCAACACCGACACCCGCTCTCCCAATGATTTCCAAATTCGCAGCCTTATTGAGTGCTTCTTCATCTGGTTTGGACCCACTTCGGATGACCCAACCATGTACTTCGGGCAAAACAGACATCCATTCTTCCCTTGTAGAATGAGCATAATCTAATACATCAAACCCGGCTTTTTCCAGAATAGCATAGCCTGATTCGGCAATTGGATCTGTTACTAAAACTTTTTTCACGAATCTTTTGCAATTTTGTTTAAAGCGGATCCTTCTTTAAACCATTCTATTTGAATATTAGATAATGAATGGGATAATGTGCCAGAATCAACAGAACCATCCAAATGGGTCATAATCATTTCGTGTTTACTTCCTGTTGCAAGAGAATCCAAACCTAAAATATCCACTCGATCATTTTCCTGAATGAGATTATAAGTATTTTTATCATCGAATGTAAAAGGAAGAATCCCTTGTTTTTTTAGATTCGTTTCTGCGATTCGAGCAAAACTTCGCGTAATAACGGCTTTACATCCTAAATGCCGAGGTTCCATAGCTGCATGTTCACGGCTAGATCCTTCGCCATAATTTTCATCACCAATGACGACCCAACCGGTCTGATTTGATTTATAATACCTCGCAATTTGATTAAATGATTGGCCCGTTTCTCCATTAAGAATATTTGTGCCGTGTCCCACTTCATCCGTAAAACTATTGACGGCTCCACTATACATATTTCCGGAAATATTGTCCAAATGGCCTCTGAATCTTAACCAAGGACCTGCTGGAGAGATATGATCTGTAGTGCATTTTCCTTTTGCCTTTACTAATACAGGTAATTGACAAAAATCATTCCCATCCCATTTTATAAATGGCTTTAATAGTTGCAATCGTTCACTTTCAGGATTTACAACAACTTGAATATCTTTTCCAGATTTGGGAGGCGCCACAAACCCGAATTCGCCAGGATCAAACCCATCCTTTGGTAATTCTTTTCCAACTGGATGACTTAGCATGACCTTTTCTCCGTTTTCATTTATTAACGAATCCGTTTCAGGATTAAAGCTCATGGATCCAGCTATAGCTAAAGCAGTTACAATTTCCGGACTTCCAATAAATGCATATGTGCCTGAATTCCCATCAGCTCTCTTGGCAAAATTTCGATTGAAGGATGTTATAATAGAATTTTTCTTTCCATCTTCCATGCCATGTCGCTTCCATTGACCAATACACGGTCCACATGCATTTGCCAAAACGGTTCCACCTAATTCTTCCAGAATCGCTAATTGACCATCTCGTTCAATAGTGGCTCGTATTTGTTCAGATCCGGGAGAGATCATGAAGGATGATTTTGCTTTTAATCCTTTTGATAGCGCTTGTTTTGCAACGTGAGCTGCTCGTTCAATATCTTCATAAGATGAATTCGTGCAACTTCCAATTAATGCGACACTCAAAACATCCTCATATTCCTGCTCAATAACATCCGTTTTCATTTGAGAAATGGGATGGGTCAAATCCGGTGTAAATGGACCCACAATGTGTGGCTCTAGTTCCGATAAATTTATTTCAATAATTTCGTCATAATAAGCTTCAGGATTTTCCAGTACTTCAGCATCTGCACGTAAATGCGTTTTAATGCCATCGGCTAAATCTGCAACATCCGATCTTTCTGTTTGTCTTAAATAAGTTGCCATTTTTTCATCATAAGGAAAAACAGATGTTGTTGCGCCTATTTCAGCGCCCATATTTGTGATGGTTGCTTTTCCAGTGCAACTAATTGATTTTGTTCCAGGACCAAAATATTCAACAATTTTCCCTGTACCACCTTTGACAGTCATAATTCCTGCTAATTTTAAGATGACATCTTTTGCGGATGTCCAGCCCGATAAAGAACCGGTTAATTTAACGCCAGTTACACCGGGCCATTTCAGTTCCCAAGGCATTCCAGCCATAACATCCACAGCATCAGCACCGCCCACTCCAATTGCGACCATACCTAAACCACCCGCATTTACTGTATGAGAATCAGTCCCAACCATCATTCCGCCTGGAAAAGCATAATTTTCTAAAATAACTTGGTGAATAATTCCTGCTCCGGGTTTCCAAAAACCAATGCCATATTTTTGACTCACGGAATGTAGAAATGCATACACTTCTCCATTTACTTTCTCCGCCGTTGCTAAATCACTTAAAGCACCTACTTCTGCTTGAATTAAATGATCACAATGGACGGTGGAAGGGACCGCTGTTTGCTGCTTCCCTGCTGACATAAATTGCAATAAAGCCATTTGTGCCGTTGCGTCTTGCATAGCTACACGATCAGGATTGAAATAAGCATATGTTTCAAATCGCGTTGGCTTTTTTGAAAATGGTTCAGCTAAGTGTGCAAATAAAATTTTTTCTGTAAATGTAAGTGGTCGCCCTAAAAAGGATCGAGCATTTTCTACCTTTTCCCCAAATGTGCTATAAACATCTTTTATCATCCGTAAATCGAACATGAATTTCATCCTTTTGTTATCAATTGCTATATGTGGAACCCAAACCATTTTAAATCGTTTGGAATTAGACGTTGAAGTTACAGAATCAATACGAGAGTTTTCAATGCGAAGTCATGAATAGTTACCATAAATTTTGAATGAAGATAAAATGAAATATTTTCTTATTATAGTTACCCTTTTTCAGGTGGGCTTTGCAAAAAGCTCCCAAAGTATTCAAAGAAATGATGCTGAACAATTTTCTTTTGATGTTATGACCGAACCACGAAACGTTGATGATTTGCGACATAAATCTTTTTTAATTGGTTTACCAAACAAATCTATACCTCATGTATCTGTTCAATATTTAGAACCGACCGAATGTCCATTTGATTGTTCTTCTCTCCAAAGTGAAGCGGAATTTTGGGCCCAACAGCAAAAAGTACAATCGTTAGAAACGGCTACATTTGTTATTTCTCCCGTTAAAGGGAATAATCAATATTATAAAAAAATTCGAATCCAAATGAATTTCGAAAATTTCCAGGAAGAATTTCAACCGCCCACAAAAAATCAAACCATCCTTTTATCGCCTCAAATTATGAATTGGGATTATGCTAAAAACTGGATTCAACCTCAATCGCGAAAAAGAATGCAAACCAGTTCATTCCCGGCAGGTACATGGTTATCGTTTCATATTGAAAAAGATGGAATGGCGAAAATATCCTACAATTCTATATCTTCCATATATAATCAAACATCCACCATTGACCCTCGATCCATTATGCTTTTTACCGGACCAGAATTAGGCAGGTCGAAAACACAAGCAACAAATCAACCCATCCAAGATAATCTGGTTGAAATAGGTTTATTTATTTCAGGTGAAAATGATGGTACATTTGATTCTAATGATGAAATATTCTTCTATGGGAAAGGAGCCAGCGGTTATGATGTTATGAGCGGATCCGTTGTATTTAATCAAAATTTATATTTCACGCATAATACCTATTATTTACTCATCCCCAATGATACTTCTCTTCGAGGAAATAGAATTACAGATGGAACAATCCCCGACGAAATTACTCTGTCAATCGATTATGGTTTAAATTACATCCACCAGGAAATCGATTTAGTTAACCCGGCTCAATCAGGGTTAGGATGGGCATCAAGCCCTATTCCCCATAATGGAACTTATTCTTTAGATTTAAATATGCCTTCCCCAAAAACGACAATCGATGCCACCGTTACTATGGGTTTTCTTGGTGGCGAATTAACGCCCACGTCCTATCATAATACCAATCATAGAATCTATTGTTATTTTGGTTCTGTCATTTCAGGAAATCATACGGCGTATGCATCTTGGTCATCAATCGGGACACATACGGCAAACTTCATCATTCCTGGTACGAATTTATCAAATGGAATTAATTCACTCTTTGCCGTTAATTCATCTAGCAATAGCAATTCTCAACCCTATTTTGATTATATAAACCTTCAATATGGTCGTCAATTGATGGCAAATGAGTCTTATGATTTTTATTCACCCATTCAAGGGACAAAAGTAAGATTTGTTCTTGATGGTTCTCCTTCCAGCTTAATGCATATTTGGGATATTTCAGATGTTCAAAACCCAAAAGCAATGACACTTGTAGAAAGTTCGGGATTAACCACATTTGATATTCAAACAATGTTTGCATCCCCAAATCATTTCACTGTTTTTAATACAGATGACTTAGTACCCATTTCTTCCTTGACCAATGAAGGTTCAATGTCTTTTTCTACGTTAAGAAAAGAAAATGAACTTGCTGATCATATTGTCATAGGCCCAGAGTCATATCGTGAAAGTGCGCAACGATTATTAGATTTAAGGACTCCTGCAGTTTTTGCAAGCATTGAAGATATATATAAAGAATTTACAGCTGGCAATGAAGATCCGATGGCCATACGAACTTTTATTCAATGGACACAAGAATATTGGCAAAGTCCCAAACCTTATTCCGTTTTCTTGATTGGTGATGCCGATTTTGATTATAGAAATATTTCAGGAGAGTCTGGAAACATAGTTCCAACTATTGAAGTAGGAACTTCTTTTTCGTGGGCTACAGATGATCGATTAGCGACATTATATGGCTCAGTCCCAGAATTATCTTTGGGCCGGTTCCCTGCACGCAACTTAGGTGAATTTGAAGATTATATAGATAAAATCCTCGACGCGGAAACGTCCCCTGAACTTGGAGCTTGGCGTCAAAGTGTCACTCTTATTGCTGACGATGGCGCTCGCCCCGAAAAAGAAACCTGGGAAATTGGAACGGGAAAAAGTCATACTTACAATTCAGAAGATTTAGCTTCTTTGATCCCGCCCACCATCGAAATAAATAAATTATATATGTTAGAATTTCCTGAAGAAAGTGATGCGTCCGTATATGGTGTTGTAAAACCTGAAGCAACACAAGCTGTCATAAATGCTTTAAATGAAGGAACAGCCATTATCAATTATATTGGACATGGATCTTCAACTCAATTGGCCCAAGAGCGATTACTTTATTTAGATAGAGGCGATATTCAATTAATGAATACAGGAAATAAATATCCCTTATGGATTGTGGGTACATGCTCCTTCGGTCATTTTGATGATTTATATATTGAATCCTTTTCTGAAGAACTTGTTCGAACGCCCATGAATGCTGCCGTGGCTGTTATTAGCACAACTCGAAAAATAACCGTATCCGGCAATGCAAATTATTCGGAAGATTTATTTTCAACAATTTTTCCGAATGGAGGTGTTTCTTCCTTGCCCATTGGTTCAATATTAAGAAATATAAAAACAGGATATGGCGAAGGAGAATATTTTACATTATTTGGTGATCCAGCCATGAAAATGCCAATACCCACTGACACATTATCTATATCGTCCATTTCTCCGGACACAATTGAAACTTTAGCTTTGGGCACATTCACAGGGCAACAAATGGCTGTGGCGGAAACTGGCACTGGTATTGTATCTTTGAGAGATGCCAAAAGAACCGTTTCTCGCGAATACAATATTGCTTCTACAACTCAATCCGTTACTTATACTCTCTCTGGCCCTCTTTTATTTAGAGGCCAATTTTCTTTTTCGGGGAATGATTTAAGTGGAAACTTTCGAATTCCATTAGATATTTCCTATTCAGATGAAAATGCGGAAATGAATATATATATTTATAGTCATGATGGATTAGGGGAAGCATTAGGGAACCACGGGAATATTCCTTTAAGGGGCGGGAATGTCACATCGGATACGCAAGGTCCTATTATTTCGTTCGAAACACAAGACGGGAGAATTATTTCAACAGGAGATCATATCGATAAAGATAATCCAATTGTTATTAGACTAACAGATGCAATGGGAATTAATTTAACAAACGAAATTGGTCATGAAATTATGTTAACAGATTTACGGAATCAAAATACCACCAATATTACGAATGATTTTATTTACGATATTAATAGCATTACCACAGGAACTATTCCCTTTACCCTGTCACCAAATGAATCCGAAATTGAATTCACAATAAAAGCATGGGATAGTGCAAACAATTCTTCAGAGCAAACATTATCTCTAAATGTAACTGAATTACAATCATTGGGTTTATTTAACATTTTTAATTACCCAAACCCATTTGCTCAAGAAACTCAATTTACTTTTGAAATAAATCAATCGGCCGATATTTCATTGGCAATCTTTACATTAGGTGGACGGAAAATAATGGAATTTGATCCCGTTGTATATATGTCTGGGTACCATACAATCGATTGGAATGGAATGGATGCTTTCGGAGGACAATTAGCCAACGGTGTTTATTTATACCGAATCCAAGCAGAAGCTAACGGCGAAAAAGTTTCAACAATCGGGCGGATTGCAAAGTTTAGATAATAAAATGACAAAACCGCCAAAAATAATATTAGCATCAACATCCCCTCGAAGAAAACAGCTCTTGGAACAAATCGATTTTTCCTTTGAAATTATCCCAAGTACGATTTATGAAGATTTTAACATATCGCTAAAACCCAAAAACTTTGCAATGCATTATGCAGAATTGAAAGCGAAAGATGTTGCATCTAATTATACAGATGCATTAGTAATAGGGGCAGATACAATTGTTGTATATGATGATAAAATTCTAGGGAAACCCAAAGATAAAAACGAAAGTTTCGATATGCTTACCATGCTTTCCGGCAATACACATAAAGTAATAACAGGTGTTTCAATTCAATGGCAATCATGCAATATTTCCGAAACTTTTGCTGAAGAAACATTCGTCACTTTTCGCGAAATTAACAAAAGCGATATACTCTATTATATTAGTACTTACAATCCTTTTGATAAAGCTGGGAGTTATGGTATCCAAGATTGGTTTTCGGTCTATGTGAAAGAAATCAAAGGGGACTTTTATAATGTATTGGGTTTCCCCTTATCGTCTTTTTATCAAAGGTATAAACGGATATTTGAAGCCGATGATTAAGATTAACGATCAATTATCTATTTCAGAAAAGGAAATCCAATTTGATGCAATTCGAGCCTCCGGTCCAGGGGGACAGCATGTCAATAAATCTTCTACAGCTATTCAATTAAAATTTGATTTAAACACATCATCTCTAACGAATGATATTCTAACTCGACTTAGGGTTATCGCGGGCTCACATTTATCGACCAATGATGTTATAATCATTAAGGCTCAAAACCACCGGTCACAAAAGATGAATAAAACAGATGCACTGGATCGACTATTACGAATGATTGTCCAAGCAGCAATAAAGCCTAAAATCAGAAGGCAAACCCGCGTTCCTATAAAAGAAAAAGAAAAGCGGATGAGAAATAAGCGACATCAAAGTCAAAAGAAAGAGTTTCGAAAATATCCAAATGTTGAAAATGACTAAAAACAGTTGTTTTATGGATTGTCCCCCAAGACTCCTTCTGTTAATTTCACCTGCGAAATTTTAGACTATGGCTCAATTTTACTTAGAATTAAAGGTGTTACGTGAATCTCGAGGAATCTCCTTAGAAGAGCTCGAATCCCGTACTAAAATCAATATCCGTTATTTACGGGCTATTGAAAAGGGTGAGTTCGATGTGATAGAAGTGCCTTATTTACGTTTATTCCTTAGGGCTTATGCAGAAGAAATTGGTGGCGATTCTGTGAATGCATTGGAACAATTAGATTCTTTTAATGGGACTGTAAAAAAACCACTTCAAATGGTTCAAGAAGAGCTAAAAGATGATGTTCCGGGCTACCCGTCTCAGGATGCCAATGAAAAGAAAAATTCTTCTTTCCAAACAGATCAAAAACTGAGGCAAGATATTATAAAAGGAAGTGTGTTACTTTTAATTTTTATTTTTGCTATTGTTATTTTCAGATCCATTTTTACAGAAGAAAGTAGTGCGCAGCTCGGACCAGCATCAACGAATTCTGCATCAGTAGAATCAACGATATCAGAATCCATTATTTTGGCAAAATACCGTGCAATCGCTTCAAGTAACGCCATGGTTCAAGTCGAACCCCCTTTCTTTATCACCATCCAGTCAAGCGAACAAATAAACATTTTATTTTCATTTGACAATGGCGCAAGTCAAACAATTACATTATTTGCAGGTGTTAATAAAACTTTACCTCCTTTTGTCGAGTCCGCAAATATCTTATTCCCTAAATCATTGGGCGTAACTACTCTTATTAATGGTATCAGCCCAGGGAAAATAGACGAGCAAGAACACCCCGTCCGCCTTGAAATCATTAATGCACCTCCTAGCGTAAAAATCACCCATTACGCTCCAAGCTTCAATTAAATAACCCACAAAAACCCATATCTGTTATACCCCTATCAAATAGGGACTTCCAGCATTTATATTAAAATAATTATTAATAATTATTGACATTATTCTTACAAGTAAGTAAGATAGTGGGTAGTTGTGGGTAACTTTCCCTTTTAAACAATGACTTTAAGTGCTAACAGATTCATTGGCGAATACGCCTATTCAATTGATGCGAAAGGTCGCGTCAATATTCCTGCCAGATTCAGGCAGGCCCTCTCAGTTGAAAATGAGGGGACCTTTTTTACAACGCGTGGTTTTGATCGTTGCATCTATGTTATTCCAGCCATCATTTGGATGGATATGGAAACGGAACTCAGCAATCTTTCTTCCGTCTCGGGAATCAATAGAACCTTTATCCGAAATCAAACGCGACATGCTTCATCTTCCACATATGATAAGCAGGGACGAATTACTCTTCCTACGTCCCTGCTTGAGTACGCTGGTATTGACAAAGAAGTAGCCATTATTGGCATGATTAATAAAATTGAAATTTGGAATCCTGATATCTTAGCGGAAAATGATCAAAACAATCTTAACCTAGATTCAAATGTATATGATGATTTGGCCGGAAAAATTATACTCTAATGAATTCATTGCCATCTCAGGAAACGCAATTACCGCATACTCCTGTAATGGTCGACGAGGTATTGACTTACCTCAGTATCAACCCCAATGGAGTTTATGTGGATGGAACCGTCGGAGCAGGCGGCCATTCCAAACATATTCTCAATCAGCTTTCTCCCGCAGGAACTCTCGTTGGATTTGACCGGGACCAAGAGGCCTTGGATATTGCCAAGAAAACCCTTTCCGCGTCTCCATCTCGGATCAAACTCGCCTGCGCGTCATATCACACATTCCCAACGTTTCTTCTGAATGAAGGAATTCCAAGCGTGAATGGTTTTTTACTCGATTTAGGGCTTTCGTCTATGCAACTCAATGATGCATCCAGGGGATTCGCGTTTTCAAAGAGCGGTCCACTTGATATGAGATTTGATCAAACGGCGAAACTTGACGCTGAATCATTAATTAATTATAGTTCTGAAGAAGAATTGGCCAATATTATATATGAGTTTGGAGAAGAAAGATTGTCTCGTCGAATTGCAAGGTCCATCGCGCAGAAAAGACCCATATCCACCGTTGACGACCTTTATGACGCAGTGCGATCGGCAACGCCTCCGCAACATAGGAATAAATCCTTAGCGCGTGTTTTTCAGGCATTTCGTATTGCTGTTAATCAAGAACTCGAAAAAATTGAGTCCTTTTTAGCTCATTTTATGGATTCTTTAACTGTCGGCGGCCGAATTGTGATTATGAGTTATCATTCGCTCGAAGATCGCATGGTAAAGCATACTTTTAAATCACTTAAGCAAGCAGGAGCATTAAAAGTGCTCACAAAAAAACCCATTATGGCAAGTAAAGAAGAAATCGAAATCAACCCGAGATCGCGAAGCGCAAAATTACGTGCTGCTGAAAGGATTATCTAATGGCTCGTCGAAGAAAGTCAAAAAAACAAAATGAAATATTTCAAACAGCCATGTTCTTTGTGTCTACTATTGGTGTCATTGTTTGTCTGATTATTTATCTTTGGGTTTACACGGAAATTGATGAATCATTGTTGGCAATTGAAATTCAAAATTCCACTGTTGCAGAAATTTCAAATGAAATTGAAGAATTAAAAAGTAGTATAGAAATGTTATCCCGCCCTGATGTTATTTCGCGAAAAGCAAAAAGCCAGCTTGGGATGGTTGTAGCTCATCCGGAAACACTTTCAATAAAGTTGAATGCAGGATTGTTGAATTCGCTATGACAAAGACATACCTAAAATATCGAAATCGTGTAACAGTGATTTCCAGCTTTGTGCTAATTAGCTGGGCGGGACTTTCATTCCGTTTATTCGATATTATGGTATTAAATGGTGAAGAATTTCATCGTATCGGACTAAAGCAAGGTCTCATTGAATTAACTATTCCTGCAAATCGTGGCAATATTGTAGATCGAGATAATCGCCCCTTAACTCGAAATATTATTCATTATACCTTAGCTGCAAATCCACAGAAAGTAGATGATAAAAAAGCACTCGCAAAATTAATTCACAATCGAACAGGTAAAGGTGTCGATTCCTATTTAAACAAATTGAACAGAAAAGGAAAATTTGTTTATTTGGAAAGGAATTTAAGTAAAGAAGTTTTGGGCTCGCTAATTGCAGTTCAGATAGATGGGTTTCAAATAAAACGGCAGTATAGGCGCTATTATCCTCACGAAAATATCGGTTCACAAATATTAGGATATACCAGTGTAGATGATGATGGCATTGCCGGTTTAGAAAAAGAATTCAATCACGAATTAAAAGGGGAAGCTGGCACCATAGTTAAATCAAAAAATGGACATGGAAAAACTCAACTATCCCCAAACCTTCCTTACGCTCCGCCTAGGGATGGGAATAATATTCAATTAACGCTCGACTTAGAATACCAATCTATTTTACAGGAAGAATTAATCAGACGGATTAAGGAAACAGGCTCCAAGACAGCCACTGGGATTATTATGAATCCACAAACAGGTGAAATACTTGCAATGGCAACAGAGCCAGGATTTAATAATAATCAATACTCTGAATCATCCGTGGAATACCATAGAAACCGTGCCATAACGGATCAATTTGAACCAGGCTCAACATATAAAGTTGTTCCTGCTGTAGCCGCTTTTGATCAAAATGTTGTAGACTTAACGGAAGAGTTTAATTGCGAAAATGGTTCATTCATGTATAAGAATATTCCGATTCGAGACCATGAAGAATATGGATTACTTACATTTCCTCAAGTCATGGAACATTCAAGCAATATTGGAATTATTAAAATTGCTGAACGCCTTGGGCAAGATGAGTTATATAAATATTCTCGCGAATTTGGTTTTGGGTCACAAACAAGAATTTCATTCAAGGGCGAATCTTCCGGTTCCCTAAAACCCATCAATCGGTGGAGCCAAATTTCCCTCGGACAAATTTCTATGGGTCATGGAGTTGGTGTAACTGCTCTCCAATTAGCGACAGCTTACTCAGCAATCGCTAATGGTGGATTTTTAGTAGTACCTAAAATTACTCGTCAAATTATGAGTCCTGATGGGGATATAATTCGAAAAGAAAATTATGAAATCACTCGGAAAGTAGCTACCCGTGAAACGATGGATGAAATAACTAAAATGCTGTGTCGAGTTGTAAAAACCGGAACAGGTACGGGAGCTGAAATTGCTGGGTGGAATGTGGCGGGGAAAACCGGAACTGCTCAAAAATATATGGACGGAAAATATTCAAATACAAAATTTATATCAAACTTTGTTGGATATCTTCCAGCGGAAAACCCCCAACTTCTAGGTGTCTTCGTATTGGATGAACCTAATGCGGGCTTTCATTGGGGAGGGATTGGTGCCGCCAAAATATTTAATCGCGTCATGACTCGGATTATTAGTATGGATGATGAAATTAAGCCTCCATCAAAAAAACATTATTCGTCCCCAAAAAACAAAGCTGATATTATACTTGTTGATGCATCTGTAAAAATTGCTGAGAATATTTCTAATCATCCAGTTCCGCTGTGGACGACTGCTAGTGTGGCTAAAACTATCATGCCAGAACTTCGTGGGATGAGTATGCGAAAAGCGATGACAACACTTCGAAGATCGAATTTGAAGTACAAATTAGATGGATCTGGAAGTGTTGCATGGCAAAGTCCGGGGCCGGGAACTTATGTATCATCTGGAACCGTATGTAGAGTAGGGTTAAAATAATGCAATCACTCCATACGCTCATCGATCACCTCCTTCCCACAGAACTCAATGATTGGCCAGATGTTTCTGTTTCAGGTATTAAAATCAATTCTAACACGGTTGAGCCAGGAGATTTGTTTGTAGCCATCCCAGGTACAAAAGTTGATGGGCATGATTTCGTCCAAGATGCAATTGATAAAGGTGCCACTGCAATTGTATCAAATGGGCGTGATTTGGGTGCACTTCCTGTCCCCCAGGTTAAAGTAGCCAACCCTCGGAGAGCTGCATCCGCATTGGCCAATTTATACTATGAGCAACCTAGTAAAGAATTAACGATCATTGGTATTACGGGTACGAATGGAAAAACAACCATTGCGTCTATTCTTACATCTATACTAACAGAAGCCGGTTTTCAAACAGCGCAAATGGGAACATTAGGACTAATTGCAGATGGCTTTCCACAAGAAAAAGATTTAACAACATCGGATCCCATAACATTACATAAAACGTTTCGTTCTTTAATCGATGCAGGATATTCGCATGTTGTCATGGAAGTGTCATCCCATGCTCTATCACAGTATCGTGTTGCTGATGTTCAATTTAATATTGCCGTATTCACAAATCTTACTCCAGAACATTTAGATTATCATCATACGATGGAAGATTATTTCTTAGCTAAATCGAAATTATTTTCAATGCTCGGGTTGGATGCAACGGCTATAATAAATGTTGATGATTTAAGCGGGAAAAGATTATTAGAGATTTCAACAGCTCCCGCATTAACCGTTTCACGGTATGAAGAAAAAGATATTCATTTTACACACGTTTCATCTTCTCTTGAAGGAATAGAAGGTGACATTACGGCAGGAACTCAACAATACCCAATTAAATCGTCTTTAATTGGGACTTTCAATCAAGAAAATATTATACTCGCCGTTTCGGCAGCCCATGCGCTTGGCATTGAACCCAAGAAAATATCTAATGGTATTACACGATTAAAAAGTGTAGCCGGTCGCATGGAATCCATCACTTTGCGGAAAGGTGGTGTCGTTATAATTGATTATGCTCATACATCCGATGCTTATGAAAAGGTATTATCGACAATTCGAGCGATTGTACCTGCAGGAAAAAGTATTTTTGCCGTATTTGGAGCAGGCGGAGACAGAGATAAATCAAAACGACCCGAAATGGCAAGAATTGCAGAAAAATACTGTGACCATTGTTACGTAACACCCGACAACCCCCGGACAGAAAACCCCGACTCAATTTGTAATGAAATTATAGCAGGGTTTTCGACAGATCATTATACTGTTTATCAAGATCGATCCATTGGACTCAAGGATGCTTTGAACCGACTTGGTCATGGGGATGTTACCATTGTTCTGGGAAAAGGTCGAGAAGCATATCAGGAAATAAACGGAATCAAAATTCCTTATTCTGATTTAGAAATAATTGAGGCTTTTCGATGAGAATTGATATAAATAATCCAGAAAAATTCAGTCAAATTTTCACTAAGGTTACTGGGCAAATTTTAAAAACACCTGTAACGGGAATTGTAACAGATAGTCGCGAATGTCAAGAAGGCGATTTATACATTGCATTAACTGGAGAACGCGTTGACGGCCATCGTTTCTTGGAAACGGTCAATGATTTGGGCGCTTCTGTAGCATTGGTAGCTCAATCAAATGACGCCATTTTAAGAATGCAGCAAGTGGTTGTTGGAGATCCACTAAAAACCATTGGGCGGATTGCTCGAAACTGGCGCAGGCAATACGATATACCTATCATTGGTATTACGGGATCAAATGGAAAAACATCAACCAAAGAATTATTATTCCATATTTTAGAATCTAATTTTAAAGTGCACGCCACGCAGGGGAATTTCAATACGTCTATTGGACTTCCCCTCACCCTTTTAACTCTAGATGGCACCCATAGCATTTCCATATTAGAAATGGGTGCTAATCAGCCAGGAGATATTGATTATTTATGTCAAATTACAGAGCCAACACATGGACTTATAACTAATATTGCACCAGCACATTTGGCCGGTTTTGGTAGTATTGACATAATTGCGGAGACGAAGGGCGCTCTCTTCAAATCTCTCGAAAATGGAATTTCATTTGTCAATTTAGCGGATGAAAAAGTCCAAAGCATTCCAACCTATGGGGACACAGTATCATTTGGATTGACAGCAGATTGCGATTTCCCAGTTGATATTCATGAAGAAGAAAATGGAAATTTGACATTAACCATAGATGCTGAAGAAGTTCAAACTGAATCTCAAAATTTCTCATTTATAAAAAATATGATTTCTGCTGCTTCCATTGCAATTTCTTTAGGAATTAGCTGGGATACTTTCCGAGAAAGAATTAAGACATTCACACCACCCGCTGGTCGGTGTCAAGTAAAGCAATTTAATGACATTACCGTAATCGATGATACATATAATGCCAATCTATCATCGAGTTTAGCTGCTTTAGATTATTTAAAGGCCTTCAGTGGTAACGGAAGACGGATTTTTGTTTTCGGTGATATGTTTGAACTTGGAAAAAGTTCTCAGAAACAACATGAAAAAATTGGTCTAAAATGTTCAAAAATCGGGTTGGATGCTGTATATACTATCGGGGATGAAACTGTTTATACGGATAAAGTTATCTCTCGTGGGTTCCACCAACATTTTGAAGCACCAGAGTCTCTCATACAAGCTTTGAAAAATGGGCTACAGTCAGGCGATAAAGTCCTGATTAAAGGATCTCGTGGCATGGCAATGGAAAAAATAATTTCAGGGGTATTTCAAAGCTAATGTTATATCAACTGCTTACATCTGTTAAAGATTCATTTTCATTTTTGAATGTATTCGAATATATCACATTTCGTTCAGCATCTGCTGCTATTACAGCATTATTAATAAGCTTTCTTATCGGGCCCTGGATTATCCACATACTACAAAGTCATCAAATTGGGGAAGAAATTCGCCAGACAGGGCCCGAAAGTCATTTGAAGAAAAAAGGGACACCCACGATGGGAGGATTGCTTATTTTGAGTGCAGTACTTGTACCGACTTTTCTATTTGGCGATTTAAGCAATACATTTATTCAAATTATTATTGTGTCAACTATTTGGATGGGCTTATTTGGATTTATTGATGATTATTTAAAGGTTGTTAAGAAATCGAAAGCGGGTCTAATTGCACGATACAAAATGGCTGGACAAATACTATTAGGTATAGTTATTAGTTTTTGGATTTAAATACGCCAGAATTTGCCCATATAGCGTCTAAAACATCTATCCCATTTTTAAAGAATTTTGAAATCGATTTTGGTTTACTTTACCCTTTTATCGTTATTCTTGTTATTACTGGAACTTCAAATGCTGTTAATTTAACAGACGGTTTGGATGGACTCGCTGCAGGTCTATTAGCTATTTCATTCACTGTTTTTGCTGCCATCGCATATATATCCGGGCGTGTTGATTTTTCTGATTATTTGAATATTTTATATTTACCTGGAGCCGGCGAATTAACCGTATTTGCGTCAGCCATGGCTGGTGCTTGCTTAGGTTATTTATGGTTTAATGCAAATCCTGCAGAAATTTTTATGGGGGACACTGGCTCCCTTTCTTCTGGTGCCGCTTTAGGGACATTAGCTGTGTTATTAAAAAAAGAATTATTATTGATTATAATTGGCGGTGTCTTTGTTTGGGAAGCTATCTCAGTCATTTTGCAAGTAGGGTATTTTCGGTGGACAAAATCAAAATACACTGAAGGTAAAAGACTGTTCAAAATGGCGCCTATTCATCACCATTTCGAATTATCAGGATGGCCAGAATCAAAAGTCGTGATTCGTTTTTGGATCATTGGTCTCCTACTAGCCCTTTTTTCATTAACCACATTCAAGATTCGTTAAATGGATATTAGTAACAAAAATTATATTAATATTGCCGGAAAAAACATTTCTATTATCGGTCTTGGTCGAAGTGGTGCTTCTGCAGCGAAACTTGCTCACCATCATGGGGCGAATGTTTTTATTAGCGATGCCAATGATTCAGAATTGAACCGCCATTTTTTAAATGAATTGAATCACCTAAACATTGCAGGTGAATCCGGAACACATTCGGACCGTATTTTTGATGCAGATTTAATGATTATTTCTCCGGGTGTTCCGAAAGAAAGTTCTATTGTTAAAAAAGCAATTGAAGTTGGAATCCCCGTTGTAGGCGAAATCGAATTTGCTTATTGGTTTTCTCAATATCCAATTATTAGTGTTACAGGGTCAAATGGGAAAACCACAACTGTAAATATATTAGGAAAGATTTTTCAAACAGATACAATTCATGGTTCCATTTGTGGCAATGTAGGCATTCCTTTTTCACAAGAAGTTTTAGCCGACACAATAAACCCTGATGCTAAAAGAGTTTACATTCTTGAAATATCAAGTTTTCAAATGGAATTCATTCTCCATTTTCACCCAAATTTCAGCCTATTTCTTAATATTACACCGGACCATCTAGATCGACATGGATCCTTAAAGAATTATATCGACTGTAAATTGAATATGGCCAAAAACCAGACCGACCAAGATACGGTTATATTTAATCAAAATGATTTTGAGCTACAACAAGCTTTTCAAAACCATAAAGCAAAAACAATTCCATTTAGCACGATTCATCAGTCTGGATTGTTTCGTATGAATGAAACAAAAATATATGGCCCTAACCATGAATCTTTTATTGGACTCGATCAAATTAAAATACCCGGGCAACATAATATTGAAAACATTATAGCCGCTTCTACTCTATCGTTTGAATTTGGCATTTCATTATCCCATATCTCAAAAGTAATATCAAACTTTAGCGGCGTTGAACATAGACTAGAATATGTAGCAGAAATTGAAGGCGTAACATATATCAATGATTCAAAAGCAACCAATCTTGAATCTGTTATTGTTGCCTTAAGTAGTTTTAATCAGCCCATAATATTGATCCTTGGCGGTCGAAATAAAGGGGCGGATTTTCATAATCTCCTTCCACATACTCAAGTAAACCAAGTCAAACAGGTTATCACGTATGGAGAAGCTCGTCACGAAATTACCGAATCTTTTGGGGATGCGGTGAGATCTGAATCTATTTTGGATCTCAGGGATGCGGTAGTGACAGCTAAAAACCTGGCCAGCCCAGGAGACGTTATTTTATTGTCTCCTGGCTGTGCCAGTTTTGATCAATTTGATCATTTCGAAGAGAGAGGAAACATGTTTAAAAAATGGGTCAACGAATTGGACTTAGTAATATGAATTTAGATGTAATCATTAAAAGATATGATCGAACATTACTTGTTTGTCTTCTACTCCTTGCGGGTGTTGGTACCATCATGCTTTTTAGTGCCAGTTCACCCATTTCCTTATTAGAGTCAAATAACAGGACCAATATGCTTTATCTTGAAGCGCATTTAAAACGGTTACTCATTGGTGTTATTGTTATGTTTATGACTCTTTCATTTGATTATAGAATATTAAAACGATTTGCCCCAGGTATTATGATCGGAGCAATTGCTCTTCTTGCAATCACTAAATTATTATTCTTAATTAAAGGAAATTATTCCCCTGCTCGTTGGATTTACATTGGCTCATTTTCCATTCAAACTTCTGATATAGCTCGCTTAGCAGTATTGATTTATACGTCCTATTATTTGGATAAAAAACGATCACAAATCCATGACTTCCAAACGGGGCTCTTACCTATCTTGGGTGTCCTTTCATTGGTAATGGGATTAATCGTTATTCAACCTGATTTTAGTACAGCTGCCATGATTGGGTTTATCGGAATTGCCCTTATTTTTATTTCTGGTGCAAAAATGTCACACTTATCATTTTCTGGGGCGATGGGCTTGTTAGTTGCAATACCTGTACTTGTTTCCAAGCCCTATCGGTTAGCTCGTATTTTATCTTGGTTTGGAATTGGGACAAATCCTGCAGCAGATTATCAAGCAGATCAATCTTTAATTAGCTTAGGAAATGGTGGCTGGTTTGGGCTTGGGCTTGGGAACAGTATGGAAAAGAATTTATTCCTCCCAACGCCACACACCGATTTTATCTTTGCCATTATAGGTGAAGAACTTGGTTTTATTCGTGCCATTTTGATTTTAGTTCTTTTTGTTTTTATTTTTCACCGAGGCCTTAAAATTGCCAAACAATGCACAGATCCTTTTGGCGTTTTTTTAGCCATCGGTATTTCATTTAATATTATCCTCTATGCATTTACAAATGCAGCTGTTGTGACAGGTATTTTTCCCGTAACTGGTTTACCCATGCCCATGATTAGTTATGGTGGATCTGGAATGGTTATAAACCTAGCGATGATTGGCATTTTACTCAATATCAGTCATGCTCGGAGATCTGTATCTCATAAAAAAGGTTGGAGCCCAATGTATAATGGCTAATGCTTTACGAGTCATAATTGCAGGAGGTGGCACAGGTGGGCACTTATTCCCTGCTTTAGCGATAGGTGAAGAAATTAAATCTCGACATCATGATGCGAAGGTTCATTTTGTAGGATCCACTTTTGGCCTGGAAGCGAAAGTTTTTCCTGTGAAGGGCGTTTGGCATACTTTAGTTCCAATTCGGGGACTTCAACGGGATATTAGCTTTAGAAGTGTGGGGAGAAATATTTTATTACCCGGACGCATTATTCAATCCATGATAAAAATAAAATCTCTCATCAGAGAATTTTCGCCACAAATAGTCGTTGGAACAGGCGGATATGCAAGCGCCCTCCCGCTCTATGTCGCATCGGGTGAAAAAGAACCAATTCCAATTCTATTACAAGAACAAAATTCCTTCCCCGGCATTACCACAAGATGGTTTGCAAAAAAAGCAAAAGCGATTTGTGTTGCTTTCCAAGATTCCGTGGATTTGTTAAAAGCGGATTCCGTCATAACCGGAAATCCAGTGCGGGCAGGAATATCTGACGGGAATAAAGAAAGTGCCTTAAAAACATTTTCTCTTCAAGAAGATAAAAAAACGGTTTTTCTTTTTGGCGGTAGCCAAGGATCTGCTTATTTAAATCAACAAATGTCTCAAACGGTTGAATCATTGATTGAATCCGGTATTCAGGTATTATGGCAAACAGGCGATGTTGCCTACGATTCCTATAAACAATTTGATTCAGAAAGTGTTCGAGTTCTCCCCTTTATTAATGATATGGCTGGTGCATATGCTCTCGCTGATTTAGTGATTTCGAGAAGTGGCGCACTTGCTTTAGCGGAAATAACCGTTTGTCATAAGCCAAGCATTCTTATCCCATTTCTAGGCGCCGCTGGTGATCATCAAACTAAAAATGCTCAATCAATGGTCAATTCTGGAGCGTCACAAATATTATTTGAAAAATCACTCTCACAAGGTGATTTCACTAGAACAATCCTTGGCCTAATAAACAACCAAGATCAACTAAATCAAATGGGCAAGGCAGCAGGCGGATTAGGTAAACCAAATGCAACCAGCGATATAGTGGATAATATTTTGGAGATTACTAAATGACCGTCTTCCGGAAAGTATCCAAAATTCATTTTATTGGCATTGGTGGCATTGGTATGAGCGGAATTGCTGAATTACTATTAAATCTTGGTTTCAAACTATCCGGATCAGATTTACATGAATCAGAGAATGTTCAAAGATTAAAATCGCTAGGTATTTCAATCGCTATCGGACATAATCCAGATAATATCGACCATGCGGATGCTGTTGTTTACTCAAGTGCTGTTCCGCAGGAAAACCCTGAAATTGTTATGGCACACCAAAAAGGAATCCCTGTTATTAGAAGAGCAGAAATGCTGGGTGAGCTTATTTCTATGAAAGAAACCAGCATTGGCGTGGGTGGGACACACGGGAAAACATCTACATCATCCATGATTGGAAGTATTCTTGCTCATGGTAAAAAAGACCCAACCCTTGTTGTCGGTGGACTCGTCAAAAGTTTAGATACAAATTCTAAATTAGGCGATGGGAGCATTATTGTTGTGGAAGCAGACGAATTTGACCGAAGCTTTTTAGCGCTCAAACCAACTATTGGCATTATTACAAATATTGAATTAGAGCATACAGATTGTTACGAAGATTTGCAGGATTTGCAAAATACGTTTTTACAATTCGCCCAAGCTGTACCCTTTTATGGTGAAGTTATTATCTGCAAAGACTCTCCTGCCCTTTTTGAAATTATACCAAAAATAACTCGCCCTGTTACGACATACGGACTTTCTGATGGGGCTGATTATCAAGCGGTTAAATTATCCTTTGATGCATTTTCATCCACCTATTCTATAAAACATGATGAATCTATTCTAGGCGAAATCACCTTAAATGTCCCCGGAGAACATAATGTTTTAAATTCGCTTGCTGCGGTAATAATTGGGTTAGAAATGGGACTTGATTTCATAACGGTTAAGGACGGTATTTATGCTTATGCCGGAGTAAGAAGACGATTTGAATTAAAAGGAACTGAAAATGACATCATGGTTGTGGATGATTACGCCCATCACCCAACTGAAGTCCTAGCAACTTTAAATGCGGCCAAGGCCGGGTGGAATCGTCGACTCATTTCAGTTTTCCAACCACACTTATACTCTCGCACTCAAGAATTTTTTAGAGAATTCGGGGAAGCATTAGCCTCAAGTGATGTTGTCATTATTACAGATATTTATCCTGCACGCGAGAAACCCATTCCGGGTATTACAGGTGAAATGATCTATAATGAATGTGTGAATTCCGGACATACATCTGTTTTTTACATTCCTGATTTGGATAATGTTATTCAAAAACTAGATGAAATTGTTATTCCTGGAGATTTAGTTATTACATTAGGTGCAGGAAATATTTGGCGATATAGTGAAAAGTATATTCAACATTTGTCAACGGTAAATACCGAGGTATGAATTGGATTATATGGCAGAATTAATCAAAATTGTTAAAGGTCAATTGACCGTAAATGCACCAATGGCTCGACATTCGTCCTATGGTGTTGGTGGTCCAGCAACTGCTTTTATTATCCCAAAGAATGTGGATGATTTATCGAACATCCTTCGATTCGCACATTCCCATAAAATAAAAACATTTTTTGTCGGTTCAGGTTCGAATATTTTAGTGAGCGACACTGGCATTGATGGCTTAGTTATTTCTCCTGTTAAAGCTTTTACTCACCTTTCATTTAAAGAAGGGAATATTGAAGCTGAGTCAGGTGTTATGTTAGGTCGACTTGTTCGAGAATCCATCAATAGAGACTTAACAGGGTTTGAAGGATTGGGTGGCGTTCCTGGAACTTTAGGTGGCGCACTTATGATGAATGCCGGCGCCTTTGGACACGAAATATCTAATTACCTCGTTTCTATTACTCTTATGAGCATGGATGGGAATCTTCATATTCTCCAAAAAGAAGAAATTGATTTTTCTTACCGCTATTCATCTATCGACAAAGAAGCCTTTATTGTGAGTGCACTTTTTTCATTGAAAAATTGTGACGCTCAATCTATTCAAGAAAAACGAAAATTAGCGAGCGATAAACGAAAATCATCTCAACCATTAAAATATCGATCTGCAGGAAGTGTATTTAAAAATCCAAATTCTACTACGGCCGCAGGTTATTTAATCGATCAAGCTGGTTTAAAAGGATTACGACAAGGTGATGCAGAAATATCCAAAAAACATGCCAATTTTTTTATTAATCATGGCAAAGCAACTGCAAAGGATATTTCAACGTTAATTCAAATTGCGAGAAAAAATGTTAAAGAAAAATTTAATATTATGTTAGAACTAGAAATAAAAACTTTCGGATTCAACGAAAGAGAGTTAATGCCTAATGGCTAAGAAAAAATCAAAAATATCGTTGAATACAATCATTCGCTTTGGATTAGCCATTTTTGTTATTGGACTCGTTTGGTCGGCGATTAGTTGGGTGAATTTTCGAGGATACATCGATGTGAATCACTATTCTTATAAAGGATATGTTCAAATTTCAAGAAGTGAATATATGGGACTTATTGATGATATAACAAAACAAACACCTTCAGAAATCAATTTAGTTGAAATTCAAGAACGAATCGAAACACATCCCTATGTACGCGCAACAAGAGTGAGTCATCGGTTTCCGTCAACCATTGAAATTGAGATTGTTGAACGAGTGCCATTAGCGGTATTGAATGGCGATCCGATGGTATTTTTAGATGAAGAATGTTATGTAATGCCCGAAGTTGGGAATTTGGCCGATTTAAACGTTCCAATATTGTCTAATTATAATCCTAACCCAGATTTGTATCCAACTGGAGATAAAGCCAATTCTGTCAAAGTACAAGAATCCATAGAATTATTGAAGAAAATTCAGCGGGATTATGGATCCCTTTATCAAAATATTTCAGAAATGTCTCTTAATACCAATGATGAATTCATTATCGTTCTTATTGACCAACCAACTAAAATACGATTAGGGCGAAATAATATTTGGACCAAATTACTTGTATTACGTGAATTTGAACTAGCGATTCAAGGAAAAAGAACGTTAACGGATTATGCCTATCTTGATATGAGATATGATAATCAAGTTATTGCGAAAGAACGATTATGAAACGCAGCTCTCAATCTCAAGGCCCAAATATAACGGTTGGAATCGATATTGGTTCTTCAAAAGTCTGTTGCGCTATTGGAGAATTACAACCAGATAAATCCACAAAATTAATGGGAATTGGTATTGTTCCATCAAGAGGTATGAACCGAGGTAATATTGTTCATCGTGATCAATTAATTGAACAAATCGAAAAAGCCGTTCAAGCAGCAGAAATGATGTCCAATATATCTGTAGAGAGAGCAATCATTTCTATGACGGGTGAGCATATCCGTTGTATTAACACTGTCGGTGCGGTTGCCTTAAACAAAGGAAGCTCGCCGAATTTGGTCTCGGAGCATACAATTAGAGCTGAAGATTTAGATAAAGCTGTTGAATTATCCCAAGCCGTTTCTCTTCCTATGGATAAAGATATTTTACACGTACTACCACAAGAATTTTTGGTCGATACCTTAGAATTTATTAAAAACCCTATTGGCATGACTGGGCGACGTCTTGAAGCAAGAGTACATTTAGTTATTGCAGCCACAACAGCTATGCATAATTTAAGAAATTGCGTTGAAGAGCTGGGTATTGATTTTGAAGGTATCGTATTTCAACCACTCGCATCATCACTCGTCACATTGAATGATGATGAAAAAAGCTTAGGTGTTACCTTGGTTGACATTGGAGCACATACAACGGATGTTACTGTGTATAATGGGGACGCAGTTCGATACTCCAGTGTTATACCTATTGGCGCAAACAGTATAACCAATGATATAGCTGTTATGCTTCAAATTGGTCTTGAAACAGCAGAAGATATAAAAGTAAAGTATGCATCTGCAAAAGCCTCTATGGCATCTTCAGAATTAAAATTCGATTTACCGGTTAATAATGGCGGCCCAAAAAGAAGCATTTCGGAACATGAAGTATCTCGGTATGTCGAAGCGAGAATGCAGGAAATATTTCAACTCATCGTTAGAGAAATTTCTAAAGCAGATGTAAAAGGTAAATTAACATACGGCATCGTTTTAACAGGCGGAGGCGCTCAATTAAAAAACTTAACGGCTTTAGCTGAAGAATCTTTAGCAATGAAAGTGCGTTTAGGTGTGCCATCTCGTATTACTGGAATCGAAGAAGTTGCTCCAAACCCAGAATACACTGCAGCTCTCGGTTTACTGTTATGGAAAACACAATCAGATGATTTTAGCCATCCATCTCAAGATTCAGCATTAACCATAAAAGCTGTATCTAATAAAGTCGGTAAATGGTTTAAAGAATTTTTTTAGAACTAGAACAAAAAAAAGGAGAATAATATGCTATTTGAATTCGATAGCTTATCAGAACAAAAAGCTAAATTAAAAGTCGTAGGCATTGGTGGTGCGGGAGGAAATGCCGTCACCCGAATGATTACGTCAGGTATGGAAGGTGTAGATTTTATTGCCATCAATACAGATGCTCAAGATTTGGACAATAACCCGTCCGAGCACAAAATTCAAATTGGTCGGGATTTAACAAAAGGACTCGGAGCTGGAGCACGAGCAGAAGTTGGACTGCAAGCTGTCGAAACAGATCAAGATGCTGTTCGGTCTTTACTTGATGGTGCGGATATGACATTTATAACGGCCGGAATGGGTGGCGGAACAGGAACAGGAGCAGCACCTGCCGTAGCACAAATTTCGAGAGAAATGGGTATTTTGACTGTTGGGATTGTAACACTTCCCTTCAAATTCGAAGGACCTAAACGATTAAATCGTGCATTAGCTGGTATGGCAGAACTCAAAAAGAATTGTGACACCTTACTCGTAATCCCAAATCAAAAACTCATGTCAATTGTGGATAAATCCACAACATTGGGAGACGCATTTAAGTTGGCAGATTCCATTCTTCATCAAGCGGCTAAAGGCATTTCTGATTTAATTAATGTTCATGGAATGATAAACCTTGATTTTGCTGATGTTGAAACGATTATGAAAAATATGGGAGAAGCCATTATGGGCACGGGAACGGCAACAGGTGAAGAGCGTGCTGTACTTGCAGCTCAACAAGCCATATCATCCCCACTCCTCGATGATGCTTCTATTAAGGGAGCTCAGGGTGTATTAGTGAATATTACGGGCGGGAATGATTTAACTCTTCACGAAGTTGATGAAGCGACTAGTATCATTTTTGAAGAAGCCGGACCATCAGCCAATATAATCTTTGGCGCCGTAATTGATCCTGATTTAAATGATGAGATTCGAGTTACAGTGATTGCAACTGGTTTTAATAAATCTGAACCAATGGCAGATATTATTGAACCTCAAGATACAATGACTACACGGTCTCATAAAACGCATATTCTTTCCGAACAAGTGAATGCACCGTTATATGCTCAAGCACCTGAAGTAGAAGAACCTCAAGAAACGGTGATTCAACCAACCGATAAGAAATCGCCTATTATGTTTGATTCAACCAAACCAACTCCCATTGTGTACGGGGATGATTTAGATGTACCTGCGTTTATTCGTAGGCAACATGAATAATAAATAGTTACACTGTTCTAGTTCTAAAAAAAAGCCCCATCTGCTTCTAGCGGACGGGGCTTTTTTTATTTATTTTTTAAAAGGATGATAAAAAGTTTATACTTTTATTCCTTTTGCACGAAGTTCATTAACAACACGTGTAATTCCTTTTTTATCAATAACCCTCATACCACGCGTGGAAATGCGGAGAGTGATAAACCGGTTTTCTTCTGGTAGCCAGAATTTTTTACGTTGTAAATTGATATTAAATCTTCTGCGGGATTTATTATGTGCGTGGCTAACATTATTGCCAAACATCGGTTTTTTCCCTGTTACGTCACAAACTCTACTCATAATATTCTTTATTATTTGTTTCTATTTAATTGAAAAAATGCTGGCGAATTTACATTAAATGAACAGTTTCACAAATTATTTAAGTCAAATCATTCCAATTGATTGTTTTTAATGTTAAAACCCTAAATTTGAATATGAATATTCGACATGGAAAGAAAGAAGATATACCCTTCATAGTAGACTTTAATAAGGCTATGGCTTTAGAGACAGAGATGAAAGATCTAAATAGTCCTATTTTAACAAAAGGCGTTACGGCGCTTTTCAATAATTCTAATAATGGATTTTATCTCATTGCTGAAAAAAATAATAAACTATGTGGACAATTAATGATTACAAAAGAATGGTCTGACTGGCGTAATGGAATCTTTTGGTGGATTCAATCTGTTTACATACATCCAGATCATCGAAAAAAAGGTATATATAAAAAGCTTCACAAAGAAGTGAAAAAACTTGCCCAAGAAGATGGAAATGTATGCGGTATTAGGTTATATGTTGACCGCAGTAATGTGAATGCGAAAAATGTATATTTAGCAATGGGAATGAAAGAAACAGAATATGTATTATATGAAGAGGATTGGTCCTAGAATTTGAAAAATGAAATACATTTATTTTTATGTTTAGTACATTTTAGATTATGAAAATCGGTCATATAAAAATAAAGACACCCATCTTCCTCGCTCCAATGGCGGGCTATACGGATTACCCTTTTCGCATTTTATGTAGACAAATGGGAGCGGGTGTTGTTTATTCTGAATTTGTTTCTGCGGATGGTATTATTCGCGAAAATACAAAATCGTTAAGTTTAATTCGATTTTCAAATAAAGAACGGCCGATCGGAATACAAATTTTTGGGGACAACCCGGATGTCATGTCTATGGCGGCTCGATATGTGGTTGATCAATTCAATCCGGATATTTTAGATATTAACTATGGATGCCCAGTTCCAAAAGTGACAAAAAAGGGTGCTGGATCTGCCGCACTTAAAGATTTATGTCTAATGGATGATATAACATCCGCAGTTGTGGAATCGGTTCCTGAAGTGCCTGTGACCGTTAAAATGCGCGCCGGATGGGATAAACAATCCATTATTGTACCTGAGGTTGGGCCTCGATTAGAAAATTTAGGTGTAAAAGCCATCGCCCTACACCCAAGAACAACTTCCATGCGATATAAGGGAAAATCTGATTGGTCATTGATTAAACAATTAAAAGATTCTGTGTCCATTCCCATTATTGGTAATGGCGATATTTTAACGACAGATGATATGATGCGCATGTTTGAAGAAACCCAATGTGATGCCGTTATGGTTGGAAGAGTTGCCCATGGAAATCCCTGGTTTTTTCGAGAAGCTAAAGCAAGATTCATGGGACAAACCGTTCCTCTTCGCCCAACTATGACAGAAATTGCAGATATGTGCGAGAATCATTTAAACCTTATCATAAAATATCATGGACAATCCATTGGTTCAAATTTGATGCGTAAACATTTTTCAAATTATGTAAAAAAATTCCCGGGTGCATCTAAGATTAGGTATCGCCTCGTTACGGCTCCACATGTAGATGATATGAGGATTGAATTAGAATCGTTTAAAGAAAAAGCCGTCTATTGGGAGAGCCAACAAGATGGAAATCATTTATAATCCATAAGGCAATTGCTTGAATCCATCCACATTTAGCCGGTAAATTATCGGGCTCTTTTATTCATAATTTTATTAAAATAAATCACTAAAGGCTAGTTATGCAAAATGCCAAAGTACACGTTCCGAAAGCGGTTAATGAACCTGTCTATTCTTATGCGCCTGGGACTCCCGAGCGAAAAGCATTAAAAAATCGTATTACAGAGTTAAAAGCACAAGAAATTGAAGTTCCCATCATTATTAATGGTGAAGCTATTTTTACAGGGAATACTGTTGAGATGCGAATCCCGCACGATCATCAACATGTGTTAGGAATATATCATCAAGCCGGCGATAAAGAAATTAAATTGGCAATTGAATCTGCAATGGATGCATGGGAAAATTGGTCAGCGCTCCCTTGGGAATCACGGACGGCTCTTTTTAAAAGAATGGCATCTATTTTACAAAGAACTCATGAACAAACAATTAATGCTGCAACAGTCTTAAGTCAGAGTAAGAATGCATTTCAAGCTGAAATAGATGCTTCTTGTGAATTAATAGATTTCTTCAATTTTAATGCCATGTATGCACAGGAAATATATGAACAACAGCCACTTTATTCTCCAGATGGCATTTGGAATATGGTTGAGAATCGTCCCTTAGAAGGATTTGTTTTTGCTGTAACGCCTTTCAACTTCACTTCTATTGCTGGAAATTTACCAACGGCTCCAGCCCTAATGGGCAATGTGGCTTTATGGAAACCTGCATCGAGTGCAGTTTACAGTGGTTATTATTTAATGAAATTATTTGAAGAGGCTGGCTTACCAAAAGGAGTGATTAATTTTATTCCTGGATCTGGAAGCAAAATTGGCCCCACAGTTCTTGAAAGCTCTTATTTGGCCGGGGTTCATTTTACTGGCTCTACATCCGTTTTTCAATCTATGTGGAAAACGATTGGACAAAACATTCCAAAGTATAAAACATATCCAAGAATTGTAGGAGAAACAGGTGGGAAAGATTTTTGCATTGCACATGAATCTGCTAATATAGATGCCTTAGCTACAGCCATGATTCGTGGAGCCTTTGAATATCAAGGGCAAAAATGTTCGGCTCTATCCCGAGTTTACATACCATCATCCATATGGCCTGAAGTCAAAGAAAAATTTGTATTAGATGTATCAACGATCTCTGTTGGCGATCCAGAAGATTTTTCTCATTTTATGAATGCAGTAATAGATCAATCTGCTTTTGATTCGATTACGTCTTATATAGAATATGCAAAAATATCTCCAGACGCGACGATTATTACAGGTGGGTCGTATGATGATTCTAAAGGATATTTTATCGAACCCACAACGATAGTAACAACAGATCCCCATTTCAAAACAATGGAAGAAGAAATATTTGGACCTGTGTTAACGATTTTTATATACGACCCAAAAGATTGGGCTGACACTTTAACATTAGTGGATAAAACATCTCCCTATGCTCTCACAGGTTGCGTTCACAGTACAGATAGAGAAAAAATTGTTGAAGCGAGTAAAGCGCTTACCCATTCTGCCGGTAATTTTTATATTAATGATAAACCTACTGGGGCTGTAGTAGGACAACAACCTTTTGGTGGAAGCCGAGCGTCCGGCACAAATGATAAAGCTGGATCTATGATGAATTTACTTCGATGGGTCTCTCAGCGTACTATAAAAGAAACATTTGATCCGCCGAAGAACTTCCCATACCCATTTATGGATAACAAATAATTTTCGTTGAAATAGAACTCTATTTCTAAACGCATTAATCATACAATTCATATTATATATGGATAAAATAAGGAAATAAGATGAAAGTACATGAATACCAAGGTAAACAGATCTTTGCCAAGGCAGGAATGCCGGTACAAGATGGATATATTTTTGACAAAATTGAAGAAGCTGAATCCACGATTAAACGTGTACAAAAAGATTTCAATACAGAAGATGTGGTTGTCAAAGCTCAAATCCATGCAGGGGGTCGCGGTAAAGGCGGCGGTGTGAAGTATTCTCCCAACTTTGATAAAGCATTGGAAAATGCTAAAAATATTCTTGGTATGAATTTGGTCACACACCAAACAGGAGAAAAGGGACAGCTAGTCCGTAAAGTCTATGTGACAGAAGCATTTGATATTGCAGAAGAATATTATGCTGCCATAACACTAGACCGCGGTAAAGGAATGGATGTTTTTATGGTTTCATCAGAAGGGGGAGTTGAAATAGAAAAAGTTGCCGCAGAAACTCCTGAAAAAATTGTTAAAGTATGGATTGATCCATTACTTGGGATGAAATCTTTTCAAGCAAGAAAATTAGCTTATGGTTTAGGCCTTCCAAAAGATGCATTCAAATCAGCTGTTAAAATATTTATGCAAATGTATCAAACATATCAAAACATAGATGCGACTATTGTAGAAGTGAATCCACTTATTTTGACGACTGACGGGCGAGTTGTTGTTTTAGATGCAAAAGTAAATTTAGATGATAATGCTTTATTTCGTCATCCGGACATTGCAGAAATGCGTGACTTAAATGAAGAAGACCCCAATGAAGTTGAAGCTGCCGAGTTCAATCTTAATTACATTAAACTTGATGGGAACGTGGGCTGTATGGTTAACGGTGCCGGTTTAGCTATGGCAACCATGGATATCATTAAACTTGCGGGCGGTGATCCTGCAAACTTCCTTGATGTAGGTGGCACCGCTTCAGCTGAAACAGTTAAAAATGGATTTAGAATTATTTTATCAGATGATAATGTAAAGGCAGTATTAATAAATATTTTTGGCGGAATTGTACGTTGTGATCGAGTTGCAAATGGTGTTGTTCAAGCTGTAAAAGAGTTGGGACTTAAAGTGCCAGTCGTGGTTCGCTTAGAAGGTACAAATGCAAAAGAAGCACAAACCATTTTAGCTGAATCCGGTGTTTCAATTATTCCAGCTGTCGGTATGAAAGATGCTGCAGAAAAAGTTGTTAAAGCAGCGTTAAGCGCATAGGAGATTTAAATATGTCAATACTAGTCAATAAAGATTCAAAAGTAGTCATCCAAGGTATTACGGGTTCAGAAGGGCAATTCCATGGTGGGCAAATGTTAGAGTATGGCACCAATGTAGTTGCAGGAGTAACCCCTGGGAAAGGTGGGCAAAGCACATTAAATAATCGTGTACCTGTATTTAATACTGTGGAAGAAGCTGTAAACGAAACTGGTGCAAATACGTCCATTATTTTTGTTCCTCCCGCATTTGCAGCTGAAGCCGTCATGGAAGCAAGTTTTGCTGGAATTAAAGTCGTTGTTTGTATTACAGAAGGTGTTCCTGTTCATGATATGATTAAAGTAAAAAAAGTGGTGGATCAAAATGGGACCAAACTTATTGGACCTAACTGCCCCGGGATAATAACGGTTGATGAATGTAAACTTGGTATTATGCCAGGATTTATAACAAAAAAAGGATCCATAGGCGTTATATCAAAATCAGGAACCCTCACCTATGAAGCGATTGACCAATTAGTCAATGTTGGACTAGGCCAAACAACGGCGATTGGAATTGGCGGAGATCCAATCATTGGAACAACGATGAAAGATTGCCTCGAATTATTTGAAGCCGACCCAGAAACAGAAGGCATTGTTATGATTGGAGAAATTGGAGGTCAAATGGAAATTGAAGCTGCACGCTGGGCGAAAGATCATGTATCCAAACCAATGGTTGGATTTATCGCCGGGCAAACAGCCCCTCCTGGACGGCGCATGGGACATGCGGGTGCCATTGTATCTGGTGGTGACGATACGGCGGAAGCAAAAATGAGAATATTGAAGGAAAGTGGGATTGAAGTGGCTGAATCTGTTGCAGATATTGGCGACCTCATGAAAGCTGCAATGGAAAATAAATAATACAATAAAAGGAAATAGAATAATGGGAAATAAAACATTTGCAATCATAAAACCAGATGCAATAAAAAATAGAAATACAGGGAAAATTTATGATCGTATTCTACAAGCCGGTTTTAAAATCCTTTCTGCAAAACTCATGAAAATGACCAAAGCACAAGCAGAAGGATTTTATTCAGTTCATAGTGAACGTCCATTTTATGAAGAATTAACTACATTTATGTCTTCGGGTGCGTGTATGGTTCTAGCATTAGAAAAGGACAATGCCGTCTCAGCATGGCGTGAAACCATTGGTGCAACCAATCCGGATGAAGCTGCTGAAGGAACTATTCGGAAAGATTTTGCGACTAGCCTTGGAGAGAATGCTGTGCATGGATCTGATAGTGATGAAAATGCTGAAAAAGAGATTGGATTTTTCTTCACAGAGAGTGAACTTATAGCGAATCAATAATTCGAGACTTATGATTAAACGCTTAAATATAGTCTTCATCATTTCTTTATTAGCTTTAACCGCATGCGGAAACACTGGCATTGAAGGATATGTTGGAGAAGAAATTTCTATCACAGCCGAGAACCCAGAAGAAGGAAAAAGGTTTGATTATGACTGGGCTTTAGTGTCATTACCTGACGGAAGCTTATTGTCGGAAACAGACTTAATTTTGGAGGACAAATCCAAGAAAATGTCCTTCACGCCTGATTATCCTGGGGATTATTCTTTTGATGTCATTATATCTAAATATGGCGATCAAGTATCAACCCAATCTTTTCTATTCACAATTCTAGATGAAGATGCAAAAGAACAAGAAGTTGCGTCCACTAACCAAGAATCTGAAATAGCTGATGATGATAACGAAGAAGAAACATGGCTTAATGAAGAAATAGAAGAAGAAGATGAAGACGTTGATGAATATCTTGAAGATGATGATGAATATATCGACGAGGAATACGAAGAGTATGTGGACGATGAATATGATGGCGACGAAGATTCTGAATTTGTAGATGAAGATGAGCCTGTAGTCGTTGTACAAGAAACTGTACCGGCTCCAAAAAAACCTGTAATACAAAAAGCTAAACCTAAGCCAAATCCCGGCTCATCCATTCCCGCAAATTTTAAACGTTTTACAATTCAAGTCGTATCCAAACGAGATTTAAAAAGTGCCCAAAAAACAGCTGCTGAACTCATTATGGCTGGATATGATGGTTATATCCAAAAGGCCTTTTTTAAAGAAACAAATGAAACCTGGTACCGTGTACGGATTGGCAGTTATGATAATCGTAATTCTGCGGTTGCTGTAGCGAATGCTGTGTCTAAAAAATTAGGCATCAAAGCTTGGGTAGATTTTGTGCGATTTGAACAATAAATAATTTTTGGAGGAAAAATGAACCCTATAAATCTATACTTTGACGTTAGAGATATTTTTAGAGCACCACGTCTTGCTTTAAGTGGAAAAAAAATCTGGATATTCCTTTTGGGAAATCTTGCAGGTTTTATTCTTTATTGGATTTTTTCATATTTAGCTTTAGCCGCTGCCGGTATTCCTTTTAGTGATGCCATTGCTTCTCATGGTCTTTATCCATGTTTATATGGTACCGAAGCACCATGGTTTGCATGGGCTTTATACTATGTTGGATCGTTAGGATGGCTTGCGTTTCTCCATTTATCTTGCACAGCTGTTGCTCGCGTTACATTGAAACAATTGAAAGGTGACAACTTCTTTTCAGCTGGTGATGCATGGAAATATGTGCAAAAACATTGGCATCCAGTCATTTTTACTTCTGTCTCTATTGTACTCATTTTAGGTTTCTTTCTTTTCTTTGCTGGCATCTTCGCTTTATTTGGTAAAATTCCATTTGTGGGTGAATACTTATTTGCTCTCCCCTATCTCTTCTATTTTATGGGATCCGTTTTTACAGTATATACCGCATTTGTCCTTTTGGTCTCATGTATTTATACTCCTGCCATTGTCGGTGCTTATGAAGAAGATACAATGGGATCTGTTTTTCAATCTTATTCAATTGCTTGGTCTCAACCTTGGCGTGTTGTTCTCTACAACGCAATACTCTTACCATTAGCTTGGTGGTCTGTAAAAATATTTTCATGGTTTATGTTTGCAGGATTTCAATTAGTAAATCATATTTTTGGGATGAGTTTTTTGATGGGCGAAAAGGCAACATCCATTGTCGGAAATGCGCTTAATTATGTATTTCCAAGTGGTTTATGTGAGACAATTTGTTCACCGTTTTCTTGTGGTGGACCGGTCTGTAGCACACCTTGTAGTTTCTACACACTTCCTCAAGCTGGAACATTGTCTGGCTCAGAAACGGGTGCCGCCATCTTTGTGGGCCTATTTATTCTTATTCTCTTTTTTACCGTTATATCTTATGGATTGTCCATTATATCTGTCGGAGAAACACTCATGTTTATCATTTTTAAAAAGAAGTCTGATGATGACGATTTAATCGAAAGAAAAGATGAAGATGAATTAGAAGAAGATGATGATGACGATTTTTCATTTGATGATATAGATGGTGATGACTCTACGGAAGAAGATGCAAATTCAGGTGATTCTGAAGAAGAATAAAACAATACCATATAACTTGTAAAAAAGCACTTCGATTAGGTAGTTTCTCAGGCTTTATATGAAGCTATTTCGAACAGAACTAGCCTCAGAGTTCAAGGATAAGCTCTTTGACATTGAATCTGTGGAATTAACTGACGACTCAATCGTTGCCGAAACCCAAGAGATTTCCTGCATACTATCTGCAGAGAGAGCTCGATATGGATTTCAGTTGAATGGGAATATAAGTACACAAATATCCCTCCAATGCGATCGTTGCTTAATATCATTTTTGGAAAATCATGAAATACCCTTCACTTTTTGGTTAACTTCCGATAAAAGTTTAATTGGAACGAATGAAATAAATGTTTTTCAATTTGAACCCAATCAAGAGTATATAGACTTAAAAGATGTTATATCAGAATTGATATTTGTTGATATTCCTTTTAAGATTCTATGCAAGGAGAATTGTAAAGGACTTTGTGACCAATGTGGAACAGATTTAAATAAAGAAACATGTGAGTGTGAAATACACAATTAAGAAATTTTTTGAGGAGTAAAAATGCCATTACCTAAAAGACGCCAATCAAAAACCAGAGGCAAGAAACGTCGGACACATTACAAGTCCAAATTAGCATCTGTTACAACATGTGCTCAATGTAGTCAACCGAAAATGCCACATCATGCATGCCCTAATTGTGGGTATTATCGTGGCCGCCCAGTTATCGCAGCAAAATAATCCACTTATTATATGATCGTAGCCGTTGATGCCATGGGGGGTGACTTTGCCCCCGATGTCGTGGTACAAGGTGCCATTCAAGCTATCGAATCTTCTTCTGTAAACATTGTTTTAGTTGGAGATGAAATCGCCATACAGACTCATTTAGGCTCTTTTGAATCCGACCGAATTACGATTCATCATGCGCCAGAATTAGTATCTATGGATGAACCGGGTTCCCGAATTGTAAAATCAAAACCTAACTCATCCATCGTTCAAGGATTAAAACTGGTTAAAACTGGTAAAGCAGATGCTTTTGTTAGTGCTGGGAATACAGGCGCTGTATTAGCTTCTACCCTTCTATTATTAGGACGAATTCCAGGCGTAAGACGACCAGCCTTAGCTGCCCACATTCCATCTGATTCTGGTGGGAAACTCATTTGCGATGTTGGGGCAAATCCAGACGCAAAGGCAAATCATCTTCTCCAATTTGCACAACTAGCTTCCTATTATTATTCTCACGTTGAAGGTAAATCTGAACCTAATGTTGGATTAGTTAATATAGGGGAAGAACCCAATAAAGGGAGTGAATTATATTTGGAAGCATATCAGCTTTTAACTGAAAATATTCCCCGTTTCATCGGAAATGTAGAAGGCCGTGATATAATGTCATCCAATGCGGATGTTCTTATTTGTGACGGTTTTGTCGGAAATACGCTTATCAAATTTGCAGAAAATTGGATTGTTCATTTAGGACAAGAATTGAAGCGTGGGTTAAAAAAGAATTGGGTCAGTCGATTAGGTGGTTTTCTTGTAAAGCCAACATTAAGGGCCCTCTATAAAAGATTCGATTATGAAGAACATGGCGGCGTACCATTATTGGGTGTAAATGGAGTGGCGATTATTTCCCATGGAAGTTCTGGTCCAAAGTCGATTATGAATTCGATTTTTGCGGCAAAAAGATGCGTGGAAAGTGATTTAATTACGCATACAAGAGAAAGTTTTGAAACATTATTAAGGGATTCAGCATGAACGCAACCATAACTACAACGGCACGTTACGTTCCGAAAAATGTTGTAACAAACCATGATTTGGAAAAAATCATGGACACGTCAGATGAGTGGATAAAAAGTAGAACGGGTATTCATCAAAGACATTTTGTTGGCAAAGATGAAGCTACATCTGATATTTGTACTCAAATTGCTCAATCATTATTAGAAAAAAGACATTTATCACCCGATGACATTGATATTATCATTGTTTCCACCGTTACACCGGATATGTTTGCCCCATCAACGGCAGCGATTGTCCAAAATAATATTGGTGCATCACGTGCTTGGGGTTTTGATTTATCAGGGGCTTGTACTGGCTTCCTTTATGGATTAGAAACTGGAGCCAAATTTGTGGAGTCTGGTCAATATAATAAAGTGATGGTTATAGGTGTTGATACCATGTCATCAATTTTAGATCTTGAAGATCGAAATACGGCTGTTTTATTTGGCGATGGTGGTGGAGGTGTAATTCTTGAACAAACGGGCCATGATTCTGGCATTTATGATTCTATTTTGAAAATGGATGGATCTGGAGGTCCTTTTCTGCAAATGCCTGGCGGTGGAAGCCGTATGCCAGCGACAGTGGAATCCGTGGAAAATAAAATGCATTATATTAGGCAAGATGGTAGAACGGTTTTCAAATTTGCCGTAAAAGGCATGGCTGATGTTGCTGCTAGGATTTTAGAAAAGCATCAATTAACAGGCGATGATATTGCATTATTTATTCCACATCAAGCTAATAAGCGAATTATTGATGCAGCGGCCAACCGATGTGGAATCGATTCAGATAAAGTACTGGTTAATATTCACGAGTATGGAAACACGACTGCGGGAACGCTTCCGATCGGGTTAAGTGAAGCACAGGATTCTGGTCGGATAAAAGATGGGGATATTTTATTACTTGCTGCTTTTGGTGCAGGTTGGACTTGGGGAAGCATGCTTATTAAATGGGATACTCTTTCATGAAATTAGCCTGGATGTTTCCTGGTCAAGCATCCCAAAAAGTTGGGATGGGATTAGATTTATACGAAAATACATCTCTTGGAAAAAAATACTTTGACCAAGCGAATGATATTTTAGGATATGATATTAAATCGATTGTATTCGATGGACCGGATGAAAAATTAAAACAAACTCAATTCACTCAACCGGCCATTTATATTGTAAGTGTTATTTTAGGGAAATTGTTAATTGAAGCTGGAAAATTTCCATCTGCAGTTGCGGGTCATAGTTTAGGTGAATATTCTGCATTAACCATTGCGGAAGCCTTTTCATTTGAGACCGGTCTTTCTTTAGTTCAAGTGCGAGCAGAAAGTATGTATAAGGCAGGAGAATCCATCCCAGGTTCCATGGCCGCTATTGTCGGTTTAGAAGATGATCATGTAAAAACATTATGCGAAAAGAATCATTCAGGAATTGTTGTTCCCGCTAATTACAATTCACCTGGACAAGTGGTTATCTCAGGTAATCCAGCTGCGATTGAGTCTATGATAATAACAGCAAAAGAAGAAGGTGCACGAATGGCTATTCAATTAAATGTGAGTGGCGCCTTCCACTCTCCTTTAATGGCATCCGCACGCGAATCACTTGCAGAGATATTGGATTCCACCGAAATTTCGGACACATTATATCCCGTTTATGCCAATGTTAGTGCATTACCTATAACGGATGGAAATGAAATACGAGGTTTATTGTTAAAACAGCTAGAAAGCCCTGTGTTGTGGTCAAAAACAATTCAAGGCATGATTGATAATGGTTTTGAACCGTTTATTGAAGTTGGTCCGGGCAAAGTATTACAAGGATTGTTAAAACGAATTGATCGTAAAAAGCAATCACTCGGTATAGGCACATTAGAAGAAATGAATAACTATGTTTGATTTAAAAAATAAAGTTGCTGTCGTTACGGGAGCATCAAGAGGCATTGGAAAATCAATTGCTGAAACATTTGCAAAAGCAGATGCGACAGTCATTTGTGTGAGTCGTTCTGAAGCACCATTACAAAAACTCGCCAACGACTTGAACGCAACCGGAGGGAATGCATCTTATCGAACGTGTGACATTTCTGACGGAGATTCCTTTGCAACAATGATAAAATCTGTTGTGGGAGAATTTGGGCAATGCGATATTTTAATCAATAATGCAGGCGTCACACAAGATACACTCTTAATGAGAATGTCAGATGACCAATGGTCTCGGGTGATGGATATAAATTTAAAAGGGGCGTTTCATGGTTGCAAATCTGTTATGCGTCCGATGATGAAAAAACGTTGGGGTCGTATTATTAATATATCATCCATCGTTGGAATTACAGGAAATGCAGGACAGGCAAATTATGCCGCTTCAAAGGCTGGCCTTATCGGTCTAACAAAAAGTGTGGCAAAAGAAGTTGCTTCCCGGGGAATTACGGTAAATTGTATAGCGCCCGGATTTATTAAATCAGATATGACAGATATTTTATCAGATCAAGTTAAAGAAGAATTACTGGTTCGAATTCCGGTCGGAAGAATGGGAGAAGGCGATGATATTGCACACGCTGCACTATTCCTCGCATCCAATGAAGCCAGTTTTATTACAGGACAAACCATCGTTATTGATGGTGGTCAAATCATAAGCTAAACAGGAGGAAGAATGTCAACATTAGACAAAATCAAAGAAGTTGTAATCGACAAATTAGGTGTGGATGAAGCCGCCGTTAAACCAGAATCTCATTTTATTGATGATTTGGGTGCTGATTCGCTAGATACAGTGGAACTCATTATGGAATTTGAAGAAGAATTTGGTATTGAAATTCCAGATGAAGATGCTGAAAATATCATGACAGTTGGTGCAGCAGTAGATTACGTAGAAAAACATAAATAATAAGGCAAGTTTATGCGCAAAGTCGTTGTAACAGGATTGGGCGTTCTCGCTCCAAACGGAAATAATGTAGACTCATTTTGGTCAGCTTTAGTCGCAGGACAAAGTGGCATTGGTCCTATCAGTTATTTTGACACAGATGATTTAAGAGTTAGTATTGCTGGAGAATTATCCGACTTTTCGCCTGAACCTGTTTTAAATCCCAAAGAAGTTCGAAAATTAGATCCATTTTCTGTGTATGCACTCGTGGCGGGACAGGAAGCCATTGATCAATCAGGGCTCGACTTGTCATCAATTGATTTAGATCGTGCTGGAGTCATCATTGGATCGGGCGTCGGAGGTATTCAAACGTTGGAAGAACAACACGGTGTTATTATGGAAAAAGGCGGTCGCCGTGTTTCTCCACAATTTGTACCCAAAATGATTGCCAATATTGCTGGCGGTCATTTATCCATTCGTTGGGGTTTTCGAGGTCCAAATCAAACGGTTATATCTGCCTGCGCATCTGCCACAGATTCCATTGGGATGGCTTTGCGTCTTATTCGGTATGGTGACGCTGATATAATGATTACTGGTGGAACTGAAGCAAGTATAACACCCTTAACCATTGCCGGTTTTGGAAATATGCGCGCACTATCACAACGAAACGATGATCCGCAACGAGCAAGTCGTCCCTTTGACTTAGATAGAGATGGCTTTGTATTAGGCGAAGGTGCTGGCATGATTGTGATTGAGTCTGAAGAACATGCACTTAATCGGGGTGCAACTATTTTAGCAGAATTAGCTGGATATGGTGCAACAGACGATGCGTTCCATGTAACACAACCTGCTCCGGGTGGTGCTGGAGCAGAAAAAGCCATGAACCGCGCCATTGAAGATGCAGAATTAACTAAAACAGATATTCATTATATTAATGCACATGGGACTTCTACTCCCTTTAATGATAAAAATGAATCTGCAGCCATCAAAAGTTTATTTGGTAACCATCCAATTAAAGTAAGTTCAACCAAATCAATGACTGGACATTTATTAGGAGCTGCAGGTGGAATTGAAGCTGTAGCAACGGTAAAAACTATATTGGAACAAAAGGCACCACCTACCATCAATCAGGTAACGCCTGATCCGGAATGCGATTTGGATTATATCCCAAATCAATCCCAATCATTTACGATTAATGCTGCTTTATCCAATACATTTGGGTTTGGCGGACATAATGCGGTTATTTGTCTGAAAAAATATTCTGGCTAATGGGTCTTATTGACTCCATTAAAGATTTTTTTTCGTTTAACCGCTCACAAGCAAATCCCCTAGAAAAAAAAATACATTATGTATTCAATCGTCGTGAATATTTAACACAGGCGTTTACCCACAAATCAATCTTATCCGGTCCGAGACAAAATTATGAACGATTGGAATTTTTGGGAGATGCTGTATTAGATATTGTTGTAAGTAAAGCTCTCATGAAGGAATTTCCTGAAGGAGATGAAGGATTATTAACTCAACGTCGTGCCTTTCTAGTCCAAAAATCCCATCTAGCAAAAATGGGCAAATTGTTGGATTTGATGGATCATTTAAATATTGAATCAAGCGTCAATTTATCTGTTGATAAAATTGCTGAAAAACAACAAGCCAATTTATTTGAAGCGCTTATTGGAGCCATGTTTCTTGATGGTGGAATGGAACCATGTAAAAAGCTTATTATGAAAACAGTTTGGGCTCATCGAGATCATGCATGGGAATCAACAAATTTTAAGGGAAAACTCATAGAATTTTGTCATCAGAGATCGATGGGTAATCCTTCTTTTCAGGTAAAAAATGTTACAGGTCCTGATCATTCTAAAACGTTTGAAGTACAAGTATTTATTGATGGCGAAGCCTTCCCTACGGGTGTTGCTACAAATAAAAAATCCGCAGAACAACTTGCGGCTAAAGGGGCATTAGAAAAGTTAGGAGCAGCTCTCTAAGCGGTCATATTTTTAATTTTATCTCTTAAAATCGCCGCTTTTTCATATTCTTCTTTTTCGATTGCCTGTTCCAATTTTTTTTCAATTTCTTGAACAGACATTTTCATTCTCGTTTTTTTCACCGGTTTTTCTTCTATGCTACCTTCTGGAACGCCTGCTTCAGCCATCACTTCTTCATGAACAAGAATAGGCACCTTTAACCGTAATCCAACGGCTAATGCATCACTGGGACGCGCATCAATAATACACTGTCCTAATTCATCTGTTTCAATGACCATTGACGCATAAAATACACCTTCACTTAAGCGGCTAATTTTAATGGTCTTTAATTGAGCATCTACCCCGGAGATTACAGCACCAATTAAATCATGTGTAAGCGGGCGGGGTGTTTCTACATATTCAATGGCAAGGGCGATTGCCTGTGCTTCAAATGATCCTACTATCACAGGGAGAATTCGATTTCCATCTATTTCTTTAAGCATAACCGCATAACTTCTACTGGGCGGATGAAAAGATATTTTTTTAACGTTTACTGGTATCATGTTAATGCTTCAAGTTCATTTTTTAATTTTGAAATTTTTACCACAGGACTTGGATCAACCCCATGGGCTATGGCGCACCAATAACTTAACCAATCCCCGTAGTGTATCATATGAAGAAATCTTTCTAACCTGTTGCTACCAGAACATTGTATTGTTTCTTGGTTAAGCGAAAGGTCCTTTAAAATATTTTCAGAAATCGTTTGACGATATTTGACCCTCGTATGATCATCTTCATCTTTTAGCCATAACAAAACCATATCTTTGAATAAAGATTCGTTCTTTTCCCATCCAACAATCTCATTATGGTTTAACTCCGGTAATTCATTATGATATGCCGGCATTTTTGCATTTTCACAAAATTGCCCTTTATACCTAAGAGCTACAACAGATGTCCATTCTGATTCGCCATAAATGATTGGAATTTTTGAATGAATCTTTTGGGCCATTCCATAAGCTGGGTTAAGATCATTATCTTGACAATAAAGAGCCGACATATTTTTTAAAAAGGGAATTGACGAGATTAAATCTGTTTCCCAATTATGATTAATTAAACCATATTTATGTAATATATATAACATGGGAATAAATGAAAACGCTAATGCGGCTCTCGGTTGAAGACCTGAAGGTATTTTTACCACATCTTTTCCCGCGCCATTCAATTTTTCTGTTATTTGGCCTCCCGTACTAATACCCACGATTTGAGCACCCACATCGAGGGCTTGGTCTGTTGCTGATAATGTTTCTTCTGTGTTTCCTGAATAAGATGAACAAATCACTAAGGTATTTTCATTCACCCAATTGGGTAAACCATAATGCCTTGATACAACAAATGGAATGGATAATTGGTTTTTCAGTAATACGCGATTAACATCACCCCCAATAGCTGAGCCACCCATTCCAGCTAAAACGATATTTCGAATGGGTTTATCAAATTGTTTTAAATCAGCTTTTTTTCCAATTTCAACAGCATCCAACATATTAGAAGAAAAATCGTTAATCGCTCCAAACATATTACCTGGGTCTAATGCGAGAGTCATTTTTAGTATGTCCTTTTTTCAATAAGTTGTATAAATAAGTCTAAATCAGCCCGTCTATCTTCAGGAATAATGTGTAAAGTATCTCGTGCTTCATTAAAAAAGGATTCATATTTCTCAATCGTTTGTTGGGTAATTCCAGTTTCATCCAGAAAAGTTTTTACTCTCTCCATAGATTGTTCATTTGGGTGAGACAAAAAGGGTGATATAAGTTCTTTCCATTCTTTTTCTTTTTGATTTCGAGCTAAAATAACCGGATACGTTTGTTTCCCTTCTGCTAAGTCGCTTCCTAAACTTTTTCCCATTTTTTCCGCATCTGATATAAGTTCTAACAAATCATCTTGAAGCTGAAACCCTTTTCCCAGTAACCTTCCAAATTGATCCAAATTTTGAACCGTTTGATCATCTAGCCCTTCCATGATGGCGGGCAAAGCGGCACAAGCACCGAGCAATGCTCCTGTTTTACAATCAATCATTTTAAGATAGCTTTCTTCGGAAATGGTTAAATCATTTTCAAATTCTTTATCCCAAGCTTGTCCTTCACATATTTCTAATGTGACCTTGTTAAAATAATTCATGATTTCTGTCGCATGATTTTCTACAAGGGTTACTTTAAGTTGCGCCAAAACAAAAATCGCATCTCCAGCTAAAATAGCTGTGGATTCATCCCATTTTTCATGCAAAGTTGGTAATCCATGTCTTGTATCATCATTATCCATAATATCATCATGAACCAATGTAAATGTATGAAGCAATTCAACGGCTAACGCTATATTTGTAAGGCCATCTTGATTAGCACTCAATGCCTGTCCCGTTAGATGAACGAGAATGGGACGAAATCTTTTTCCAATTCCCTGCAATGAGAATCGGATGGGATCATAAAGATACCGTGGATTTTTTGGAATGGGTAATCCCGCTAATTCTCGATTTACTTCTTCTCGAATTAACTGTATATGATGTTGAAAATCAGTCATTATTCTTCAATGACAATATGCCCAAAGGATTTCAATTTATCCAATACGAGTTCTTTTATTTCTTCCATACGTTCAATGGAGTTCGCTTCGAAACGTGTTACAATCACCGGTTGCGTGTTTGATGAACGCACAAGCCCCCATCCGTCCCCAAATTGGATTCTAACACCATCAATGGTATTACAATTAAAATTCTCTTTAAAATAAGAGAGCGCTTTTTCTGCAATGGCAAATTTTTCTTCATCCGTACCGCAATCTAAACGCATTTCTGGTGTTGAATAATACTTAGGCAAACTAGCGGCTATTTCAGATAATTTTTTATTGGAACGAGAGACCAATTGCATTAGACGAGCAGCGACATAAATGGCATCATCAAATCCAAAGAAATCATCGGCAAAAAAGATATGCCCACTCATTTCTCCGCCAAATTTGCATTGAAGTTCTGACATTCTTTGTTTAATGAGTGAATGCCCCGTTTTCCACATGACAGGAGTTCCGCCTACTTTTAGAATCATATCTTCTAACGCTTGAGAACATTTTACATCAAATAATATTTCATCTCCAGGTTCAACAATTTCTGGCAGAAATAAGGCCATTAATTGGTCTGCCCAAATGATGTGTCCTTTTTCGTCCACCACGCCTACGCGATCTGCATCACCATCAAAGGCAAATCCTAAATCATAATCACCCGATGTAACTTCTGTAATAAGATCTTTAAGATTTTTTTCAACCGTTGGGTCTGGATGGTGATTTGGAAATGTACCATCTGCATCACAATAAAGTTCTGTCACTTCTACATTGTTCATGCCTTTAAATATTTCAGGAGCATTTAAACAAGCAGCTGCATTTCCACAATCCATGACGACTTTTAGTGGACGTTCAATGGTGATTTTGCTTCGTATCATACGATTGTAATCATCATTAATATTATAACGAGCTTCACTGCCTTCCCCTGTTTCGAAATCGTTATTTTCGATTAATTCTTTCAAAGATTGAATCGCTTCTCCAAATACAGCTTTCCGTTCAAGGGACATTTTAAATCCATTGAATTCTGGTGGATTATGACTTCCCGTAATTTGTACAGCACCAAATACGCCTAATTTGAACATACTATAATAATTAGCGGGTGTAGGTAATAAGCCTAAATTTATAACATCTGTTCCTGTAGATAAAACGCCTTCAGCGAATGATTCCATAAGAGAAGGTGTTGTAAGACGAATATCACCACTTAAAGCAATTTCTTGTCCACCGGATCGTTTTATATGCGTTCCAAATGCTTTCCCTAAAGAAACGACAACATGATGGGGGAAATCTTCATCAACTTTACCCCGAATATCATATTCACGGAAAATATATTTATTAATGTTCATTTTATTCCTTAATCTTTAAATATTTGAGTAATGAAATTACACGAATTCTAAATGGATTTCCTTATAAGAAACAGTCTAATTATTTATTTTGATTCGAAATAACTCGACGAAGAAAACCATCTTGTTCTTCAAGTGCTACTTCTGCTTTTTCTTTAGAGCAATCTAAGATTCCCATGACAATACCTGTTTTTACTGACATACCCGATTCTGTTAACAAATGACCCGATCGCGTATAATCAATGCCAGTCACTTCATGAATAATGCGCGTGCCACGATCCACCAATTTTTCATTCACAGCCATCAGATCAACCATAAGATTCCCATATACTTTCCCTAATTTGATCATCGTTGTTGTGGAAATCATATTCAATATTAATTTTGTAGCTGTACCTGCTTTCATCCGAGTGGAACCTGTTACCACTTCTGGCCCTGTTACCGCACGAATGATCACATCCACTTCGGTCATTTTATATGGGTTTGGATTGGTGACAAGGTAAACCGTTTTTGCGCCTTTTTCTTTTGCATGATCTAAAGCTGATACCACATAGGCCGCAGCTCCACTACAAGAAATACCCATTAAAGTGTCATTTTCATTTATTGAATATTTTTCTAAATCGTGTATGGCGGCTTCCGGTTGATCTTCTGCCCCTTCAATGGAATTTGTAAGCGCAGGTTCGCCTCCAGCTATAACACCAATAAAGAGTCCTTTTGGTGCAGAATAGGTCGGTGGAATTTCAGATGCATCTAATACACCCAATCGTCCACTGGTTCCAGCACCTACGTAAAATACGCGTCCCCCCTTTTTGATAGAGTTGACTGCAAATTCTACTGTTTTGTCAATTTCAGGAATTGCCAATTCTACTGCGGATGCAATTGCTTGATCTTCTTGATTAATTGTAACCAATATATCATGAATGGACATTGCATCAATTGTAGATGATTTTGGATTTTGTTGTTCAGTTTTAAGTTCGCCACGTGATTTCATAGCCCGTAAATTACAACTTCATGAAGGCGTGGAAAAACATTACTCTTGATCTCCCGAATATGGATTTAAATCTGGTTTCAGACATATTATCTGTTCTAGATGTATTATCATTTACCATTTTAGATAAACAAAATGAATCTGATTCAAATTGGTTTGATGATCCTAATCATAAAATGACCCTCACTGGAAATACGCACAATCTTGTTTTACTCATTCACGCCACTCACGATGTTTCCCAACTCTTGTTAGAGATTCAGTCTCTTTTAAAATTGCCATTTCTTCCATCTTACCAAGAAGAACTATTTGAAGATAAAGATTGGGTCACCTATACCCAATCACAGTTTAAAGAAATTCGTATTTCACATTCACTGCGGATTGTTCCTCCTTGGGAATCGGAAACACCTTTTTCGGGAAAATCCATCTTAATACAACCTGGCAGTGGATTTGGAACTGGATCCCACCCTACAACTCAATTATGTTTAGAATGGTTAGAGCAGAATCTTAAAGGACATGAATCCATGTTGGATTATGGCTGTGGTTCTGGCATTTTATCTATTGGAGCAAAACTGATTGGCCTTTCTTTTGTCGAAGGCGTTGAGTTGGATCCACTTGCTCTCCAAAATGCGAATCAAAATAATGAACTTAATGGATGCAGAATTCCTTTTTATCATCCAGATTCATTTTACCCTAAAGAATCATATACACTGATAGTGGCTAATATTTTGGCGGTCATTTTAATTCGGTTGGCACCGGTTATTGGGCCACTTGTTGGAGAAACATTGGTTTTGTCAGGGATTCTTGAAAAACAAGCTGAAAATGTGATTCAGTGTTATTCAAAATGGGTCACTCTTTCAATTATAGATATAAAAGATGGATGGGTTTTACTTTCAGGTTCTTTAGGATAACAATAAAATATTTATGTATTTATCCCTTTCTAACTCAAGTGTCTTACTAACATCAATTTCATGAATGATGTATGACTCGTTTCAGAAATATTTTCTGTGTAATTATGACATTACGTGGAAGATTATCACGACATGACACTATTTATAATTCATTTTATTCCAGCGATAAAATATTAATTAACTTTAGAAAAATACCGACGCGTTTCCGCCATCACCTTGGGGGAAAGAAAAATAGCTGACGTCATGGTAGGAATAGCCATTAATGCAAACATACCATCAATGAGATTAATGGCAATATCAATGGATATAATAGATGCCAATACGATAGTTCCCACATAAAAATAATTGTAAATGGGTTTTGCCTGTGTCCCAAACAAATAACTGGTGCATTTTCGTCCATAATAAGAATAACCAAACATAGTCGATAAACTAAAACTTAATACCGCAATTACTAAAATGATTTCCCCCAAAATACCCAACTCATGCTTAAAAGCCATGACGGTTAATGTAACACCATTATCTCCATGGAAATCTACTCCAGATGCTAAAATCACAAACGCAGTAATGGAACACACAACAATGGTATCAATAAAGGGTCCCATCATGGCCACTAATCCTTCTCGCACAGGTTCTTTGGTTCTTGCGGCGCCGTGGGCCATAACTTCCGTTCCAATTCCTGCTTCATTCGAAAATGCAGCTCGTTTTATTCCCACAATAATGATAGACCCCAAAGCACCACCCAAAACGGCATCACCTGTAAAAGCATCCTGAAATATAGATGCAAATATTTCCGGAATATCTGATATATGATTCATAAGAATTATCATGGCTGCAAATAAATAAATTAAAACCATTAAGGGGACCATTCTCGAAGCAACTTTACCAATTCGTTTAATTCCGCCAAAAATAACCAACGAAACAATACTTGCTGCAACGAGTCCTGTTACGGCATCTCCCACCATTGGATTGGATGTAAATAGGTGATTTGGTTGATAAAATAAATCACGTACAATTTGTGCGAGTTGATTGGCTTGGAATAAAACGAGACATCCAATCAATCCTGCCACACTAAATAAAATAGCTAAGGGACGGAAGGCTTTTCCCAACCCTTCTTCAATCATATACATTGGGCCACCTTGCACTTCTCCCGCATCATCTTTCCCGCGATACATAATACTGAGTGTACAGGTAAAATATTTTGTTGCCATTCCAATGATGGCACTGACCCACATCCAAAATAAGGCACCAGGACCGCCTGTATGAATGGCTAAAGCTACTCCACCAATATTTCCCATTCCCACCGTACTGGCTAATGCAGAAGATAATGCTTCAAAATGTGAAATTTGTCCGGGATCTTTTTCATCATCATACTTTCCCCGTAAAATTTGAATCGCATGGGGGAAATGTCTAAAGGGGATAAATCGACTATAAATTGTAAAAAAGAATCCGCCACCCACTAATAGAATTATGAGAGGTGTTCCCCACATCATTCCTGAAAAGGTGGACATCACTTGGTCTAATGTATGAATAAGTCCCATTTGAGTATTTTTTTAATGTTTTGTTTATGATTATTAAAGAGAATCGTTGTGTATTTTAATGAAAGAATAGGAATATGCCTAACTTGATTAATTTATCAGCCACGAAGATTCCCCGTAGAAATGGCGATTTATTTATATCATTCCTGACATTCCATGCTTTGATTTAACATCAATATTTGAGGATTCGGTATTTGTTTTACCAGGTCGAAGATTAATCGTCATTTTTTAATCTCACATGTTTTGATAAATGATTCGTTCAGATTTGCTTATTTTCTAAACATATTTTATGAAACAATTTGATCAATATCTGCTTCGGCAATTTTTTGCAATTTTCCTCATGGCTCTATTGGGTTTTGTGAGCATTTTTATTATTGTCGATCTTATCGAAAATCTCGATCGATTTATCGATAACCATGTTCCTTGGAAAATGGTTGGTTTATACTATGTTTACTCATTTCCTTGGTTTGTAAGTATTGCATTACCCATGTCCGTTCTCATTGGAACCGTCTTTAGCGTGGGAGGGTTTGTTAAGCGGAATGAATGGACAGCTATGAAAGCTGCAGGCGTTTCTTTATATCGATTAGCATTACCGTTATTTTTAGTCGGATGTTTTATCGGCGGAGGATCCTTTATTTTGGATAATGAATGGGTATCTTGGGGGAATGAAAAACGTTTCGAAATCGACCGTGATTATGTCAAAAGACGCTCTCGCCATAAATTAAAAAATGTCCTTAATAATATTTTCCTTCAAAAGAATTCTCATTCACATATATCCATCGGGAAATATCGAATAAAAAAGAAATTGGAACGGATATAGCAATCGTCCAATTGGATGACAAATCTATTTTACAGAGAGTGGATGCAAAAAAGATTACATGGAATCCCGATTCTTCATTATGGATTTTAAAGGATTATTCCATTCGCTCTTTTTTAAAAAACGGTCAAGAGTCCCAAGTTGTCATTTCGAAAGAAGATACATTAATAGGATTAGATTTTTCACCTGAAGATATTAAAAAACAAGCACGTTCACCTGAGGAGTTAAACTATTTTGAACTCACAAGTCGCATTGCGCAATTAAGAGAAAATGGTGTTGATACATTGAGATGGGAAGTGATTCGTTATATGAAAATATCCTTTTCATTTACAAGTTTCATTTTAATTCTTTTTGGAATTCCGCTCGTAGTCTATAAAGAAAATAATAGTTTATCCTTTGGAGCCGGGATGAGTGTTTTTGTAATATTTAGTTATTATGCCTTTATAAAGTTTGGGCAATCACTGGGATTTAATGGTATTCTAGAACCCTTAATGTCAGCATGGTTAGGGAATATTCTCTTCTTTACCGGTGGAGCCTATTTATTGGTTTCAGCAAAAAAGTAAAAGTTTAATCAAATTACTTTTTCCGCTTTTTTGAGCGTCTTTTTTCACCAGGCTTGAGTGGTTTTCGCGATTTTGGACTCGTAATAGTCAGTCCCATAGAAAAATTAAAACCACGCATTGAACTAATCCAAACGCCATTACGAAAAGCAAAACCTAAGTCAAAAATAATGGGTCCTTTATGTACGCCAAAGCCCATAGATAATTCACTTAAATCTCCTCCAGCCCAACTATACCCAAATCGAACAGGAACATTATCTAATTTTGTCCATTCTGCTCCAAAAGATATACGCCATTTTGCGCGAGAATAATATTCATTAATAAAACCAGTGACTAAATCACTGGCAAATACGAATGTGTCAGTTCTTTTAGATAATCCCATTCGAAATGTGGCTGGATAACGTGTTTCAAACACACGACCTTCTCCGGCTCCTGTCGTGTCTAAAATAATTTCAGAATTATTATAGAATAAGGAATCTTGAGATAATTTGTCTGCACGAATGGTATCAATGGTATAAGTAAATAAGACTGCTTCATTCGGGCCTAATTCTTCCCCTTCCCATGTTAACGGATAAATACCTGGAATCGTAAAACCTGGACCTTCATCGTTTACGCTATTTGTTTTATTCCAGACAATCGTTCCCATGGCATTAATCATGGATGAACCAAAGGTCCAACCTTGGAATTCTTTTGTAACAATTCCGAGATCGAGCCCAAAACCAGCTCCACCCATTCCTTGTCGAAGAAGATATCGGCCGGAACCATACAAACCTTTATCATCCGTTACAAGATTTGCATAACTATTTTCAGGATCGATTCCCATATAAAACAATCCTTGCAGATATTTAAGGGTAATACCCGTTGAGAAATTATTAAAAGGAACCGCAAAGGTTAAACCATATTCGTTTAAGCCTAAAATTTCATAACCCAAAGTCATGTCTAATTCTGGTTTATTCGCATTCCCATACATCATCATTTCTAATAATCCGATGGGTAATTTATAATTAGCCAAAAAGATAGCATTACTGGTAAAAGCCAGATTCCCTGACGTAAAGTTTAGCATGGGGATGGGCAAATGAACATCCTGGAAGAAGGTTAATCCGCCCGCATCGTCAAAATTTTCAAATAATTTATCTTTATCTGCAGTGTATAATGTATCACCGCTGTATTCGGCGATTGTTTCAAATGAAATAAAATTCCCAATAACGCCAGTGTCAAACCCAAATAATTGCCATTGAAAAGGTTTATGTTGCTGAAATCCAATTAAAGCAGGATTGTACCCTACCGAAAAAATACCATCGGCTATAGTAGTGTATGTTCCTGCTAAACCTACAACGCGAGCATCCCGTTTGGTTTGGGCAAAAGCACAAGCGGCAATTATAAAAACGGTAAGAAGGCATTTTTTCATTATCGCATTCCCCCGTTTCTGAATTGGCTCATAATCGTATTATTCCCACTCATTCTACCCGCACTTGGGCGAATATGGATATAATATCCATTCATATCACGAATCGTGCCATCGCCTTTGGATAAACGCAATCGAATTTTATCGTGAGTAGTTGGTAATCCGCTTGTTTCACTCAATGTCCATGAATAGGCATTTGTATTTTCAATTCCTTGAACGATGGGTGTCCAAAATTCACCATTATTTAATTCAGGATTTTCGGCTGTAGAATAATCAATATTGACAGATGTGATATCTCCATACGTATTCCACAGAATTTCATACGATTGATCCGAGTAAAGAGTATCGCCCCCATTTGGCCATGTTAACACTAATTCATCTTGAGCATCATTCATGAGACCCGTATTGCTTAGTCGAAACGTTATAAATGAATTAATATCCAAATAATCAAGCGTTGTCATAAAAACGGATTGGCTATCTGTACCATTTAGATGAAATCGTGGCGCTACATAATGATCGCCATATCCCGTTAATAGGAATATCCGATTCGAGTCCAAGGTGCTGTTAAACGTGCCTGTCCCCGCTTCATGCACCATTCCCGGTGGGCAGCCAGATGAATCACCTTCTTCATAATAACTTACGGGATCCGGTAAAATAAATTTCCATAATGTATCCACATAAGCAATCACAGAATCTGTTCCCGAAATGGATCGTCGCACAAGATATGGCATTCCGTCGATACACTCTGAAAAGTCAGTCATAACATTAAAAATATGAATATCAGATGTATCTGGGTCCAATTCAAGACATGTATCGACAATATAAATACTATCTGTCGGATCCCATCCTTGTTGAGAAACTAACGAATCACGAAGCACGGATAGCATTTCACTTGATCGATCAGATGGAAACAGGGTCAAATTGGACATGAGGATGGATAACTCTGCTCCAAAAGGTAAAGCATTTGTTACATTTGATGTTAATTCAGCTTGAATCAGGGAACTGCGAATTCTATTTCGTGTTTCATGATCAAATTCTTCAATGGGCGTTTCTACAGCAGAAATAAATGTCATAGGTGCCATCATCACTTCAAACGGTGCTTCTAGACGAAAACCTCCGCCAATGGCTTTTCCAATTTCAATCGTACCTCGACCATCAACACGTGATTCGGATTCCACAATTAGATTCACTGGATTCACCGACAATAGTTCGATTATATTGGCACAATTTTCATCGGATAATACTTGGTTTGACCACGAGGGTGCACTGTCTGATTTTGAATTATATATTTCGGTTAATGTACCATATTTATTCAGCTCAATGACGGTCATGGCTGTATCAACATCATTGATAGGATAACCGATCGAATCCACATTAACGCATAATGTTGTGGTATCGCCAAATGTATCAATCCCAATCATATCGATGCCCAATTTTACCGGTAATTTGATTTGGCTATACATAATAAATTGAATCCGTACGTCTGTCATCATCATTCCACTGAATCCTTGAGGCATATTATCCATGTTTTGTGTGACAGAAGGGAAACCCATATAAACATACGCTTCTAACGATTCAAACTCCATGGAATACATACGAACACCTAAACCAAGTCCACCGAGAGAAGAACCATCCAATGGAATGGAAGCAATTTGTTCCGGAATAGATACGTCTAAAGCTAATTCCATATTATTAATCGGCTCATCGGGGTATTGGGTACTCTGGAATGAATATCCTTTTAAATCAAAATCTCGATCAAACACGTTCCCTTTGGATAAAACAGTTTCAATAATGACCGAATCACCTCCAGCGGGTGGAGCAAAATTTTGGAAATTCATTTTAAAATTGATATCGAATGGAAATGTACTCGCCAAATTTGAAATAACTAAACGATTCGCAGTATTATCCACGCCTTCCGTTTTAAGCATCGCTTGAAAAATAGATAAACTTGTTTCAGAACCTTCTTCATCCCCTTCTGAAGCAGCAAAACCCATATCTGGCTTTGGAATATCAAGAATCGTTTCTGTAATACTCACATCAGCACTGTCAAGAGATGGAATATTCATATTTAATACCAGATTAACCGCCATAGAATCATTCGCATAAATCGTCACAGATTCACCTGATGCCACATCGGCCGAATCCAACTTAAACCCTAAATTTATTTTTAATAATTGCCTAAGTCTCGCACTCGCCAATGATGTGGTGTCAGCATAAGTAATATTGGTTCCAATTGTTGGTATCGTTTCATGATGAGCCAATGAATCGGTGATTTCATATTTACCGGTATAAAGTCCTGCGGTGGATTGAATCAGATTTTTGGATATTCCTTGATTTCCGATGGATGTAATAAATTGACTTGCATCGCTATTGGCGACAACTAATGCTTCAATTCCGTCAATAATTTGCGGATCGCTTGTTAAATCAATATCGCTAAATCCTAAATCTAGTTCAATTAATACAGACCCTAAAATAGAATCAACCGTAGAATTAAATATGCCTACTATCGTATTCCAATTTTCTGCTGAAATTTCCCTATCTTCTGCAGGTGGCATATAAAATGTAGCCGCCTCCCAAGTAAGTGGATTACTTTCATCGTAGGTCGTATCCACATAAGGAATTCCATAAAGGACAACCGGAAGGCTCATATTAATGGGAGTAGATGGAATAGCAAAATCCCCTAAATCAACACCGGGGATTTCTGTCGGCGCGATTTCTGTATCCAAATATCCACCCGGAAATTGAACCTGTAAATTATCTTCGCCAATGGATTGAGATGGAAGATCGCCTTCAAATACGAGTTGCATTCCCAAACCATCGTCTGAGGGAAAGATATTTACACTATCAACGATGCCATCAAGAGAATATCTTTGTTGGACTAATGGAATCTTGAGATCGATGAACCATGTGGGCATTTCAAACTTCTCTGATGTTTCAAAATCACACCCACTCAAGAGAAGTAAGCTTAATGCTCCGCTTAAATAAAGGACACCGAAATGTTTCCTTCGAAATGATCGTCTCGGATTATGTTTCATAAATAATTGTTTACCTTAGGACTACCGCTCTAGAATTTGGTCTTTTTTTAGTAATCATACCACAATAAAATCTTTTTGGTTATGACTTCTATATTTGGGGTAAAAGGCCGATTGATTTTGATCAGGGAATTCGAATCTCACAGCTAGTGTCATTTATGGATTTTATTTTGATTATTCCCCTATGAATCGAGATTTACAACACGAAGAAAAAAGAAAAAAAAGAAAGAAATTCTTTTTTTCATAATTATTATTTGTGTCTATTCGGGAAAATTCGAATCATTCGTGTCTAATGAATAACCCAGATTAAATTAAAAAACCTGAATTTATTCAAACCCTTTTTTGGCGAAATAGATTCCCGATATTTTTATCAATAATTCCGGAAAGACATATTTCAAATATTTTCTACTTATAGGGAGACTGTCCATTCATTCGACGGGATTTACAACCCCGCTCATACTTCACTCGCAGTGACAGTGTTAAGATGATCAAAGTAGCGTGGAAATCATCACAATTTCCTGGGAAAATTCCTACCCTTTTAAAGGAGATTACCGCGACCTGATTCTTTCAGTTCTTGCGACTGCTTTATATTAGTATCGATATTCGTCTGGTTTATATGGACCTTCTTTAGGAACATTAATATACTCTACTTGGTCACGGGTCATTTGGGTTAATACGCCCCCAAAACCTGCAACCATTCCAGCGGCAACTTCTTCATCAAGTTTCTTTGGCAAAACAGTTACAGTAATATTGGATGATTTTTGTTCAGTGGCCAAATCTGCGAATTTCGCGTCATATAAATGCATTTGTGCTAATACTTGATTTGCAAAAGAACCATCCATAATACGAGATGGATGTCCCGTCGCATTCCCTAAATTGACTAATCGACCTTCAGATAACAAAATTAAATAATCATTTTTATCATCACTTCTAAAGATACGATGCACTTGGGGTTTCACTTCGTCCCATGTCCAATTGTCACGCATAAATTGTGTATCAATTTCATTATCAAAGTGACCAATATTGCAAACAACCGCTCCCGATTTTAGGGATTGAAGCATAGCTTTATCGCACACATTAATATTTCCTGTTGTTGTTACAATTAAATCGGTGGTTGAAAGAAGATGCTTATTTATCCCATCGATTGATCCTGTATTAATTCCATCATTATAAGGAGAAGTAACTTCGAACCCATCCATACAAGCTTGCATAGCGCAAATAGGATCAATTTCGCTGATTCTGACAATCATCCCTTCTTGGCGAAGCGATTGAGCGGATCCTTTTCCTACATCTCCATATCCAATAACGAGCGCTTTCTTTCCGGACATGAGAATATCTGTCCCACGTTTAATGGCATCATTCAGCGAATGACGACATCCATATTTATTGTCATTTTTAGATTTGGTGACCGAATCATTTACGTTAATGGCTGGAACTTTTAAGGATCCTTCTTCAACCATTTCTAATAACCGATGTACACCCGTGGTTGTTTCCTCACTAATGCCATGAATACTATTAAGCATTTCTGGATATTTTTCATGCAACATTTGGGTTAAATCGCCCCCATCATCCAACACTAAATTCGCATCCCAAGGTTGTCCATCTTTTAGAATCGTTTGCTCAATGCACCAGAAAAATTCTTCTTCTGATTCCCCTTTCCAAGCAAAGGTTGGAATATTGGCCGCAACCATCGCTGCTGCCGCATGATCTTGTGTTGAAAATATATTACAAGATGACCAGCGAACATTCGCCCCTAAATCAACCAATGTTTCCATCAATACAGCCGTCTGGATTGTCATATGAATACACCCTAATATGTTTGCTCCGGCGAGTGGTTGTGATTCTTTATATTTTGAGCGAAGCGTCATAAGAGCGGGCATTTCTGCTTCGGCAAGTTCGATTTCTTTTCGACCGAAATCAGCCGAGGTTAAATCGGCAACTTTGTAATCATTGTTATCTATTGTAGGATTGTTCATTTTATTCTCCGATTGTTAGTATTATCAAAATGAACGTCGTTTTTTTAGCCAAGCCTGACAGGAATTCAAATCCGATGCAACGTTCCTTGGCATTATTATGTTAATTTTTTTATTTTAACTGATCCACCATATCCGTTTTTTCCCAGGTAAATAATTCATTTTCACGACCAAAATGTCCATAAGCTGACGTTAGACGATATCGTGGGTATTTTAAATTTAAATGGGCAATAATTTCACCAGGTTTTAAGGGGAATGTTTCTTTCACTAAATCAGTCAAAGATTCATCAGACATATTTCCGGTTCCAAAAGATTGGACATAAACAGACGTGGGCTCGGCTACGCCAATTCCATAAGACAACTGAACTTCACATTTATCAGCCAAACCAGCTGACACAATATTCTTAGCAATATATCGAGCCATGTATGTAGCTGAGCGATCAACTTTGGAAGGATCTTTCCCAGAAAAAGCCCCTCCACCATGGGGAGCATATCCACCATAGGTATCTACTATAATTTTTCGACCGGTTAAACCCGTATCAGCTGACGGACCGCCGTGAACAAATCGCCCAGTTCCATTCACAATAAAACCTTCATCGTATGGATATTCATATTTTCCTAATACAGGTAATATAATATGTTTAATAACTTCAGATTTCACAAAAGCATTTTCTGCTTCTTCTGTGCCAAATTTTCCTATCATATTATCATGTTGAGTTGCAATAACCACTTTGCTCACACGTGTTGGTTTTCCATCCACATATTGGACAGATACTTGTGATTTACCATCGGGCCGAAGCCACGGGAGAGTTCCATTTTTTCGAACTTCTGTCAATTTTTCCGTTAAACGATGCGCCATTTGAATGGGCAATGGCATCAATTCAGGTGTTTCATTGCAAGCAAATCCAAACATAAGCCCCTGATCTCCTGCGCCCTGTTCTTCAGCAGAATCTTGACTCACACCTTGAGATATTTCTTTAGATTGTTCTTGAATGGCAGAAATAACTTTAACCGTTTTTTGGTCCATTCCATCTGTATAATCATTATACCCAATGTCATTTAAGGTATCTTTAACCACACGTTCAACATCCACAAACCCTTCCGTGGTAATTTCACCTGCAACAACCACCATTCCTTCAGTGGCTAAAGTTTCACAAGCAACTCGAGAATGGGGATCTTGTTCTAGTAATTTATCTAATATAGCATCCGAAATTGCATCACAGACTTTGTCTGGATGTCCTTCGGTGACAGATTCTGACGTAAAATAATATTCGCTCATTATAAAATCCTTTGGTTAAAAATAGCCGGGGAACTTAAATGTTTTTTTGGGAAAGGGTAAATGGTAAATGGTAAATGGTGATCGGAATAATAGAAAAGTGAGACAGAAAATAGATATCAAAATTATGTGGAAATGAAAAATGCCTTGAGTAATTGAGTAATCTGTTTTTTATCTGTATCTTGAATAACACCTATTTTTTTATCAATAATGCTATGAAGTATTGTAGCGAATTTTAGTCGAAATAGTGTAGGCTTTGGCAAATGAGCCAATTGCCAATCTTGCAATAAATAATCATCCTTATACTTTATGTCAATCTTACTTGTAAGAAATCCAATGACTACATCATGACGATCTTTGTTATAATTGTCTGGAGATAATATTAATCCGGGACGTTTTTTACTTTTTGATAAATCAGTAAATGGGAATGGAATTAAAACAATGTCCCATTTTTTATAAGTCATTATATATTTCATCCTCTTCATTATCCCATTCAGAAAATGAAGATTCAGATATTTTCATTATATCCAAAAGGCCATGTTGAGAAAGTTCTTTTTCATACTTTGCACGATTCTGTTCAAAATATTCATCAATCCATGACTCAACCAAGTGACTAATGGATGTTTCTTCCATCGCACTCATAATTTTGAGCAATTTTCGTTTATTATCTTTTATTCTTATGCTTAAAACACTCATTACAACTCCCACTTGTAGTATTTCCTACATGTAATGTAATGAATATTAATTAAATGATCATAGTGATTTGTTTATTTTTGATGTGCTGGGTTATTACCACGCCGAATAGACGTGGAAGGACTGGCCATTAAAAGGGAATCGATTCTTGGCCGTAGCCAGAAAGGACACTTTGCGGGTCTTACGCTTGGCCTTTTATTGAAAATGGGTCAACAGGTGGATTAGCTGAAATGGGGGCATAATGTCCACCCGGTTTATAATCTGGTAATAATTGTTTCAAAAATGTTTGAATTTCTTCTGTTTCCAATTTGTCAGCTATTTTAAATAATTCATTTGTTGATGCAATCATTCCAACCCATTCCATTACATGATTACCCTCTTTTAAAATCATTATTTTTTTATGATCCGTGAAAATCACATCTTCTTCTGTTGATTGCAATTCTTCATATAATTTTTCACCTGGACGTAATCCAGTATAAACAATGGGAATATCTTGATCCGGCTCAAAACCAGATAATCGGATTAAATCCCTTGCAATTTGGACGATTTTAATAGGTTTACCCATTTCGAGTAAAAATATTTTTCCACCACCACCAATGGCTGCCGCCTGCAAAATTAATTGAGATGCCTCTGGGATGGACATAAAATATCGAGACATTTCAGGATGAGTAATTGTAACAGGTCCTCCTGCATTTATTTGTTTTTGAAATGTAGGAATCGCACTTCCTGAACTTCCAATAACGTTCCCAAATCGAACAGCGATAAATTCTGTATCTGATTTTTTATTAATGGATTGAATGCATCTTTCGGACAATCGTTTTGTGGCACCCATGACATTGACCGGGTTGACTGCTTTATCTGTGGAAACTAATACAAATGTTTTGACCTTAAATTTATCTGATAATTGAATCATATTAATGGTACCACCCACATTCGTTTTCACCGCAGCCCACGGATGCAATTCTTGAATAGGCACATGTTTATACGCCGCAGCATGTAATACAATTTGTGGGCGATTTTCATTGAATATTTTTCCCATATGATTTTTATCTGTTACATCGCCTAAAACAGGTTTAATTAAAGTGTTTGATTTGATTTTTTCCGTTTCATTCGTAATGGCAAATAAATTTTCTTCCCCATTATCAATACAAATTAATTCACTTGGATTAAAGGTTAAACATTGTCTCACAAGTTCTGAACCAATGGAACCTCCAGCACCTGTAATTAAAACGCGTTTTCCTTTTAGCAATTTACCGATGGAATTTTTATCTAATTTAACCTCGTCCCGGCGTAATAAATCCATATAAGACACGTCTCGGATCATTTTGATGGATACATCCTTATCAATGAGTTCAGCTAAACCGGGAACAGTTTTAAATATTTTCCCCGTTGCTTTACATGCTTTTATTATTCGTCTTATTTGGTCTCTCGTTGCCGTTGGAGCTGTTATTAATATTTCATCAAAGGCCATCGTAAGATGAGCTAATTCGTTGACATGACCCAATACCTTATACCCGTGTAATGTTGCCCCTTTTTTATTGGGGTCGTCATCGACAAAACCAACGATTTTATATAAGGAGTTTGGTGTATTTAATACTTCTTTTGCTATTTTGTCCCCTGTACGACCGGCGCCAATTAAAATGATTCTTTTTCTGGTTTGAATCTGGCGAATTTTTGAAAAACTTTGAAAGTGAGAAAAATAAACTCGGACAAATACTCGACTAATACTGATTAATGATACGGCTAAAAAATAATTTAATAAAAATATGGATCGGGGAAAACCATCAAATCCAGCCATAAACCAAAACCCGACTATTATGACGGCAAATCCTATTGAAACAACTTTTACAATATTGATTAATTCCCATAAACTAGTAAATCGCCATATAACTTTATAAAAACCTGAAAGATTGAAAATAAGTAAATGTATCCCGACAGTAATGGGTAACCATGTTGTAAAATAAGAGAAATATTCCGACGGAATAACGAAATCAAACCTCATCCAAAATGCACCTAAAAAACTAATGCTGATTAACATGGCATCGACTAGCATCAATAAACTGTGCCGATACTTAGAATAAAAATTATTATACATATTATAAGCTCCTCGTAATAATTATCACGATTATTAATAAAAAACGATTCAATTAACTATAGCCTTAATTTCATTATACAGGATTAGAAGATGCAAGTATTTTATAAAATATTTATTTTTCATAAACACGTTGATAATCCTTTCACCTTTTTCTATCATTATAGTTTAAAGTCTTTTGGGAAAAACATATCTAAACCCATTGTTAAAGATGTATTTTTATCATGGATATTTGAAGATTCCCAATGAATGTGCATTATGATAGACAAATTCTTCTTCCACCACCATTGGAATTCACTTGTAAAAAAAGATATTTCTTCTATTTCACCACTTGGAAACGGTCCTGCTAAATAATCTTCATATTGATCATAAGGCCGAAGAGTAATCCTTTCATCCCCAAGTGAACGTTTCCCGCCAGTGAAAGTACCAATCATATTTTTCCGATTAAAATAGTGTGCACCTACACTGAATTCTTCGCCATCACTGCCATAAATCCATCCTAATGGTTTTTGACGTTGGACAAAATTATTATACCCACTGCCATGTCTGAAGGTTGGCGTTCCGACAAAGATGGTTGACATAAATACTGTAAAAAGGTGATAATCGTTTTTAATGGGAGAAAAAGCCACTTTCGCTGAATAGGCTTTCCCATTTTCTTTCCCTTCTTCAAATTGGATTTTGTCAAGGACAAATTCATCGTATAAAAGATTTCCTGAAATTCTTACATTATCAATAGGGCGCCAATCGATGGATAATTGCCATACAGCATTGGCACTTCCCGTTCCCAATGCATTTAAACGATCATTTAATTCAATTTCTAAATGCGTGGATATAGGATTTAAATAGCCAATATCAATTGGACGGTTATTCCCAGAATAAATCACTGTTTCAGATAAGCCAATTATAATTGATTTTTTATTTGTCCATTCCACCCCACGTGCTGTGATATACCTGTTTATAGACCGATCGACTGTTTCTAAAAAACCGTGGAAATATCGGGCTCGAATTCGGCCAAAGTCTAAACCTAATAATGTATAATCATAAGATGCAGATTGTTCCCCTAGGGCGAGTTGAATATTTTCACCAGATCCCCAACTTTGTCTCCCTCGTCCTAACTGGAATATTAACCAATCATTTTGGAATCCAATTCCAGACAAATCCGTTTCTCCGGATGAGAAACCGCCACGGGTAATATTTCGCGCAATACCTGAAAATCGTTGAAATTGGGATGGATCATTTACAATTCGTGGATATACATATGCATAAAAATTCTTTTTATAAGAGAAATGGCCATAACCGTAAAAAGCAATCGCTTTTTGATTCGCTATTACACCCATTCGAGTATGAATATTTAATGAATCATTTATCGCATTCGGATTATATGATTGCCTTATGGGACCGAAAGTGGAAAGAGACGGCCAATTCTCACCGCCATCATTTAATATTTTACCTTTTTTATAATGGAAAAATTCATTGGGTAATTCTTGAGCAATAATCAATGAGGCAGAGAAGGTTATCAATGTTATAAAAACGATTTTTATATCCATAAAAAGGTTAAACCTGCGAAGGCGTTTTTGGGTAATTCTTTGTGGCCATATATTTATCATTTTGGAATTTACAGATAGATTAGGTGAAGTGGTTATGAGTTTTAAGAAGGATGAATCGCCAGAAATAAGTTTGATAATGAACTTTGATTCGTATTGCCCATATATCTAAAATAATATTTTATGGAACAATTGACATGCCGATAAATATGTTAACGTTACTCATTCTTCCAATAATACTTGATTTGTATAGCTTTTTACATCTAAAATCACTGCGTAATAATTCTAACTCAAAAACAAAGGCAGGCTAGACATGAAACATATAAAATACATTCTTAGAAGATTCATTATAATTCTACCTCTAATGTTCTTCACTTTGAATGCTCAAGACGAAGCAACTGAAGAAGTGGCAACCCCAGAAGTTCCCGCAAAAGAAGTGGTTGAGGCTGAAGCTCCTGTTGAAGAAACAGTTGAAGTGGAAGATGTGGTTGTAGCAGAACTGGTTGAAGAAGAAAGTACCGGATCTGGATTTACCGTTGGTGTCGCTCCAAGTATTGGACTCGTATCCGGAGAAACTTTTACAAATGTACCCGTAGGCGCTACGGTTGTCATTACAACTCCTTATGGATTTAAACTTGGACCATTAGATTTTACAATATCCGCAGCAGTGGGTGGTTATGCTGGTTCATTTGACGAAGAAGATTTTAACCCTTCAGTTATGGGTGTGGGTGGAAATTTAGTTCTAGCAAATTTTGTATTTGCTGAAGGACATGCTGGCATCGTTGGAAGCGGTACAGGTATTCGCGGATTCGCAGGAGTCTCTTTAGAATATTTGATGAAAAAAGCGCTTAATCTTCCTGTTAATATTTTAATTGGTGGCGAAGGCTTTATTAGCACGGATATGGCTGGTGTTGGAAATAGTTCTGGTTGGGGCGGACTTGGTGTTCGACTCGATTACGATTTATAAATCGTCATTCATGACTTTAAAAAAAGGCGATCAATGATCGCCTTTTTTTTGTGTAAAAATTAACTTGATCGATGAACAGTCACTGGAGGAAAGAACCAGAACGCAGAAATCAGATATCGGTAATCAGCCGTCAGTCATAATACCTTAATTATCTTAATGGGTGGCTCGACTAAATGGAAATTCCCAAATTTATCTCGACGTAAACGCCTCAGTTCCTAGGATAGATTCCTCGCCATTTAAATAACATTAACATTTCTGGATATCGGATCAAGTCCGGTATGACAAGTCGGGGATAATTGGTTTAAATCCGACTCATTCAAGGAGATTGTCCCGTCATTCGGTGGGATTTTCAACCCCATTCTGCTACGCTCCATTCGCAATAACAGAACAAAAGAACTGTCATTCCTGGCACCGGCCAAGAATCCATGCTTTCATGTATCTTCAAATGCAGAATCACGTTTGACATGACACTCATATTATCTAGACTGAATGATCACTCATAGAAATGTTTATTATTTCCCAGCAATAAGCACCATGGCAATCACTTGGGCAAAATCTGCGAATATGCCTGTAATATCTCGAGCGAGTTCCGTTTTGTTGATAGGCTCTTCTTCTTTCTTCGTAGCAATTGTTATAATAGAACCATCTGGGATTTTTGGACTAAATGGCGACCATTTTGACATTCTTTTTGAAGTTCCATCAGGAAATTGGATATATACATTTGCCTTATCTGCATCCGGTGTATAATTACCTGAATTAAGAATATAATAACGTAAGTTTTTTCCATCTATATATTTATAAGCTCCGGGACTATTCACTTCGCCTCGGATATAGACAAGTTCAGGATGCTCACGAATCGTAATCTGATCTCCAGCCTTCACCGTAAAATTGGATTTGGATGATGGATTTTTTAAAATTTTCTCATAGGAAAGTTGAATATCCACTCCCCCACGAGTAAAGGATGAACCCATTGGATATGCCTCTGGGCGAATACCACCAGCCCGTTCAATGATATCGGTAATGGTTTCATGCTGAAATTGTATGACATAAGAACCGGGATACCAGACGGCTCCATCCACCGTAACCATTTTCTGCATCAAGAATTTAGGATCGGGTCGAACGGTTATTACATCATATGGCTGAAGAAAAAACATACCATTTCCAGATTCGATTGTTTTTACATTTTGATTCTTTCTGATTGCATTCTCATTAATAATACATAAATCATCATCCATTGCCATTGTGAAAATGGTAGCATATTTATCATCTTCCGTATTGTTTGGATCAATGCGTGCAATATCAACCTTATATCGATACACATTTTCACTGATTCCTCCCGCTTCCAGGATTAAATCTTTGAGACACATATTATTCTTTAAATCATACTTCCCCGGGTTCTTGACTGAACCATTAATGGTGAGCGGTTTAACAGATATAAAGACATCTTTGTTATAGATTTTAATAATATCGCCTGGTTCTAACAGAAAATTGACATTTGATTCAGGTGATTCTAATAGTTGACCCAAATTAAATTTTGATATGGTTCGCGTAATTTGATCATTATTGAGTCGTAATAAATCAGCCCTATCTAAATGGACTTTTTCTTTCCATTCTTTGTCTGAAAATCCACCCGCTTTAAATAATAAATCGTAGGCGGTCATATTTTCTTCAAAAAGTTCGTATTGACCTGGATTCTTTACGTATCCTGAAATGGATGCATATTTGGTTGTTCCTTTTACATCCGATATTGAATAAATCTGTACAGCATCATTTGCCTTTAATAATTCATTTGCTAATCCGATTTTGTCCAATACTAATCCAAGATTAAATGGAATAATTTCCTTCGTTATACTGTCATCACTAACCCGTACAAGTTCTGCGCGTTTCAAATAGGCCCGTTTTTTGTATTCTTCATCCACAAATCCGCCTGCCTTGAAAATCAAGTCATAAAGTGTCATATTTTCTTGAAGAAGATAGCGACCTGATTGTTTCACATGACCTGAAATAGAAACATACGTCCAAGGCACCATTTCTGTCATGCCATAAATGCGAACGCGATCAAGCCCTTGAAGTTCAATATCATTTTCTGGGTCACCGGCTAGGACTTTATTCAAATCTAATTTTATAAGCATTTCTGTGAAATCCGGTTTAATACGGGTCACATCAATACGATCCAAATATGCATCGCCAAGAAGGCCATCTGCTTTTTCAATCAGTTTACTTAAGGTGAGTGATTCACCTAAATCATAACTCCCAGGACGCCTAATGGCGCCACGGAGATCAACCACATTGAGCCTTAAATCTAATACTGAAAAAACCTGAATCCGATCGCCATCCTGAAGAGGGAAGTTTGAATCATCTTTCATGACATTTTCAAGATTTACATCGTTGAACATACGATCCATGCCCACTTCTGCCCTATCTTCGAATGGGACGATTCGATCAATTTGGGCTCGATCGAGATAAGCTGTGATTTTTAAATTTCCTGCCATCCCCATTAAATCAATCAATGATTCATTTGGTTTAGGTTCATAAATGCCTGGACGATTGACTTCCCCTTCGATGGTGACTGTTTTTAACCGTTTTGGAATAAAAATAACATCGTCTAACTGAAGTTTATGATCGTTTGGTTTCTTTCCAGTCAGTAAATAATCATAAAAATCAATCGAAGCAATTTCTTTACCTGCACGTATCAAACGAATATCTCTTAAAGAACCAAGCGTTGTGGGTCCATTGAAATAATAGAGTGCGGAAAATAGAGTTGCGGATGGACTCACTGTGTAGGCTCCCGGTTGCGCAACCTCACCTAACACTTGCACACGTAAAGGGCGAAGATTCCCGAGGCTTACATCAAGGAATGTTGTGGATTTTCGTCCTTGCGGGCTTAAGCTAGCGTAGGATTGAGACAAAACGCGAAAAAGTTTAGATTCAAGTAATTTGAGATTAAGTCCATTTACAAATACTTGCCCCACTTCAGGAATAAAAACGAATCCTTCTCGGTCAACCGATAAAACTTGTCGAAATTGCGTCTCTCCCCAAAGCATTACAATTATTTCGTCACCGGGCCCTATTAAATAATCAGGGTCAACGGCCCCTACAGATGTAGCTTGAAAAATGGCTGGATCACGTTTAAATATATCATATCCAAAATACCGGAGTGCGCTCCGCCCTGGTTGTGCTTCAGATTCGAAATCTAGGTTTTGTTCATCCACAATTTCTAACTCTTCATCACCTATAATAGTTAATTCCTCTTCAGATACTAATTCTTCCTTGTCCGAGAAAGCTTTTTCCAAAGATGTTTCAGTCTTGTCCAATATTGCTTTTTCTTGCGCTACTTCGTTTGATGTACCTAAATCGGGAAGTCCTATGTCTTTATTTGATTCAGAAGACGATTGGGGTGAATTCGTTTTTCCATTCTTTTCTTTTTGTATGGCTGCATCAATTTGTTGGTCCGAGTATCCTTTAGCCTTCGCCGCAGCCTTAACTTGCGATTCAGACATGCCCGTAGATTTGATCATAGCTTTTGCCTGTTTTATTTGTGCGTCTGTTTGACCAAAGACTGATGCAAATGTAAAAATGAGTATTAAAATGATTTTTTTCATGTTTTTCCTAATTTAGTTAATTTTTTAGTATGAACTAATTTGTCTGCCTGGATAATTGTCGAAATATTCCCCTTCAACAGGATTATATGTGTACATAACGAGCCAAGCTTTTTTTTGTTTTTGAAGACTAAAAGTAGATTTTTGTCCTTTGGCTAATTCAATGCCTACAGGAGTATTGGTATATAGACAGATGACAATATTGGAAAATTCTGGGTATTTATCCTTTAAATGAGTGCAAAGTAAGTGCATATCTTCTTTTGACGACTTTTTATCAACAGTCACATGTATTTTTCCCTGTTTAAATGTATCAGATAAACGATCTATTTTAATGACTTTATATTCGGGAATAGTGGGTATCGCCTTAATGTCTTTTTTCACTTCGGGAATAACCTCGGCAATTGAAGCATCGATGGTTTCGACTTTTGACTTTTCTGGAATCTTATTAATGACTGTATTTTTTGAGTCTTCTGACGTTTTTTCATGCTCGATATTTGAAGATTTTAATGATTTTTCGTTTAAGGGTCTTTTTTGTTTTATAGGAGATGATTTAAATGGGTTCCAATAAATGAGAACTATAACAACACCTATTAGTAATAATTTTATTTTTTCCAGTTGATAATCCATATAATAATGAATTGGGTGTTGATAAAGATTCATTTTGATACTTATTATCTAATTCAACTTGTTGTATTTGTGCTTCTGTCATTTCTTTGGTATTTAAGGAATGAAAAATACGTTTATTCTTTTTTCCAGTCTCGGGATTGTACACGTAGGTTTGATAATAATAATAACCGTCTCGCCCTTTTTTATATATACTACTCATAGATTAATAGATTTATCAATTTCATTTTAAAACAGTACCTGTTTAGCCTATTTTAATTTACACAATAAATATTGTAATGCAACTACCATTATAACTACCTAGATTTTTATTAATTAATAATACATCAGACTACGGTATATATTGATCATCTTTAACTATTCTCTCTCGTAAACAATGGTAGTGATATAATTATTTATAATAATTATTTGTATCCTGGTTTAAAATCCAATTATGAAAAGATCAATTATGCTCAAAAAATATATCTCTAATTCTATGGAATATTGATAAATCTCTGCTCCTCGACGATGTTAGCTACAACTACTTAACGACTACCTTAATATATTGCATATATATACTTTTAGAATAATAAGTATTTTCCACAACATTGCGTCGATACATTTTGATAACTACCATTATACTTACCTGTTATTTCCTATAAACAAACTTTCGATTGGCAATCGCGTTATTGAATCCATTTCTCTCACTTTTTTGGACACAACCATATTAATCATCAAACGTGTCCTGAAGAATAGTATTATAGACGATAAATACGATTGATCCATATACGGTGCCCAATAAATTTATTATATATAGAATACAAAATATCTATTTTCCGCAAATTTTTCCATCTTAATTAAATGTGGGGAAATATCTAAGTATATGACAGAATATTATTTACAACTACCATATATTTCTCGATAATTTCTCCGTATATATTCGGAACAATAATAATGTGTATAATTCTGCATGTCACTATATTATTACACATAACACCACAACTACCATAAATGATCAATCAAATGGATGTAAAGGATTTACTTTTATACCTATTTAGCTATTATAAACTTTAATCACCTTCAACTTATATTAATTGTTTAAATAAAGCTGGAATACATAGCCTTAATTGAGGGATAAATATTTAAGATTGATTCTTATGATTTGGTATATAGCTTATACCACTCAATAAATTTTTTAATACCTACATCAACATCTGTGGATGGTTTATAATCTAATTTCTCAGCAGATCTATCAATATTTGCATATGTTTTTTTCACATCGCCTAGCTGCATATCCAGAAAATTTATTTCTGCTTTATGTCCTATCTCCTTTTCTAGGATTGATATAACATCCATGAGCTCTTCCCAATTATTATTTCCTAAGTTAAAAACTTCGCACGGATAATTCTCGTTCAATGAAGCTCTCACACCTTGAATGATATCATCAATATAAGTGAAGTCTCGTTTCATTTTACCATCGTTGAAAACTGGGATAGATTCTCCTTTACTCATTTTATCTGAAAAAATATACATCGCCATATCAGGACGACCCCAAGGACCATATACGGTAAAGAAACGCAATCCTGTTGTATGAAGCCCATATAAATGATTATAAGTATAAGCCATCAGTTCATTCGATTTTTTAGTGGCTGCATAAATCGACACGGGATTATCGACTCTATCGTCCTCAGAAAAAGGAATCTTTTCATTTCCACCATATACAGAAGAACTAGATGCATAAATCAGTCCATCCACATTGTTATGACGACAACATTCTAAAATATTCATAAAACCAACTACATTTGTTTGTATATAGACATGTGGATTCTTAATACTATATCGCACTCCGGGCTGAGCAGCCAAATTAACTACTTTGTTTGGTTGGAACGATTTGAAATTCTCTTCTAGACGAGTCAAATTGGCTATATCTGATTTAGAGAATGTAAAGTGCTCATACGGCGTTAGTAAATCCAATCGAGCTTGCTTTAGTGCAGGATCATAATAATTATTCATATTATCAATCCCGAGAACCTCATAGCCATCATCTAAAAGACTTTTACATAAATGCATGCCAATAAAGCCGGCAGCGCCAGTCACTAATATTCTGTTCTTATTCATATACTTAAATTTTTCCTATTATACTACTCATGAGTTTAGAAAAGTTATAATTTTTAATGTTCATTTATATTTTCATTATTAAAAAATGAATTAACTGCGATTAAGGTAAATATAAACCCCAATGCCATTAACATATTATTCATCATATTTGTTGGAAAATATGAAAAAATATTTCTGGAAGTTGCTAAGGCTAAAATAAAGGACAAAATGAAAAATCCAACATGGTAATAAGTTAATAATGCACAATATTTTTTATTCTTTTTATAGGCAAATAAGGCTAACGGAACAAAATAAAAGCCTCCGAAAGGAAACGATATCCAAACTATACCTTCATCCATTTTGGATTCTAAAATTATCATGGCTGAATTATTTAAAGGCAGAGATACTTCATCATCTGGTAGTACCATAGATAAAACGGGGAAAAAGACTTTATGATTTATAATACCCCTTAATGGTTTTATTAAAACAATATATAAAAGTGACGCTATTATTATGATAATAATGGGTTTATGCATGAAATACCCTTAAACCGATTTAGTCTGGATTATTCATTAGATACGGATGATTCGAATATTCCCGAATAAACACAAATAATCATTATGAAAATAGTTTTTTCTATCATTTTTTTCTTTGTGTTTTTCCCTACCCGACACATATCTCATTTTTCAAATGGTGCAGACAGGGCGGCTGATGTTTTCAATCCCGTACTCATTACAGGGAATTAATCAAGTTAGTAAAAAAAATTATTCTTCTGCGACTTTAAGTAAATATTGTCCATAGGGATTATTCGCCATTTCATTCCCCAATACTTTCAATTCTTCACTTGATATATAATTCATATGATACGCAATTTCTTCGATACAGGAAATTTTCATGCCTTGACGTTTTTCCAATGTTTGAACAAACTGTGATGCTTCTAATAGTGAGTCCTGAGTGCCCGTATCAAGCCATGCAAATCCTCGCCCCATTTGCTCTACCTTTAATCTTTTTTGAGACAAATATGTTCTATTTACATCTGTAATCTCTAATTCGCCTCGTGGAGACGGTTTTTGATTTTTGGCTACTTCAATCACATCATTTGGATAAAAATACAATCCTGAAACTGCATAATTGCTTTTTGGACTTTCCGGTTTTTCTTCAATGGACATTGCGTGACCATTTTCATCAAATTCGACAACACCGTATCGTTCTGGGTCATTGACATAATACCCAAACACAACAGCATTTTGATTCTTTTTAACTTCTTGAGCACTTTCTTTTAAGCGTTTAGGTAATCCACCGCCATAGAAGACATTATCACCTAAAATGAGACAAACATCGTCATTTCCAATAAAGGATTCTCCTAATATAAATGCTTGAGCCAATCCGTCTGGCGAAGGTTGAACTTTGTAAGATAGTTCTAATCCTAACGATGTTCCATCACCTAAAAGATTCTCGTATTTCGGTGTATCTTCTGGCGTTGAAATAATAAGTATATCTCGAATCCCTGCTAACATAAGTGTGGATAATGGATAATAAACCATTGGTTTGTCGTAAATGGGTAATAATTGCTTACTGGCCACTTTGGTTATCGGGTAAAGTCGGGTGCCGCTTCCACCGGCTAATATGATACCTTTCATGATGCGCTTTCTGTTATATTGATAAAGAAGTTAATGCGTTTTGAATCATAATTTCTATTTGAAGTAATGGACATATCCAATTGTGGAATACGTGATAATACGAAGTTAGAAAAAAAGAATTCGTAATCGACAATGGATATAATCACAATCCATTAAAAAAGATTCCAACAATCTAAATCTTACTTTGGCCATCATAATGATGTGGTGCTAATTAAAATTGTTTACTGTTTATTTCTAGTTTTTCCGGGTATAAGATCGGATAAATTCTTTAGAACTAATGATTTAGCTTCAGACATTTTATCTTTTTCTTCTTTTTCGCTGTTTGAAGCAAATTCTCGAACAAATGCCAAAACCATTCCTAAACCTAAACCCAAAATTCCCGCTAAAATGACCATTAACTTTTTATTAGGTTTAGAACGAACCAAAGGTACTTCCGGTGGATCTAATACAATCACATAATCCAATTCTTTGACTTCCTCGATTTTTGTTGTTTCTAATTGTTGTTTTAATGTTGTAAAAACACCAATTAAAACGGTCACTTCTCGAGACAATCTTTGTTGTTCTAGCTGTAAAGCTGGGGAATTTTCAATTCGTCGATTACGATCCATAAACACTTTAAGATTGTCTTCTGCTTCAACGAGTTCTTTCTCAGTATCAATAATACGTTCTTCAATAAATTGTTTTGAATCGCTTGTTTTTGCTTTATTGTATACCCTTTGGTGCGAATCCAATTCTTCAATTAATACTTGGTTTATTTCTGCAGCTAATTTTGATTCTGATGCATGAATACTTATGGTTAATATGGCTGTTTTAATATCTTCAGAAATATCAATCATTTCTAGAAAGCGTTCAACGGCCATTATTTCTAATGTATCTATACCTTTTTCTGGCTCATCATTTCCATAGGTTAAAATCTGTAATAGTGGCTTTTGATGACCAAATTCTTGTGTATCAAATTTTCGTTTTAACATATTGCGAGCTAAAGTTCTACTTTTAATGATTTCCGGGTAAACCCATTTTGGTTCAGATTGACCCGTGGGAATATTAATACCAAATTGAGCCGCCAATCCTGCAGCTTGCGACATACTTCCTCCACTGGAAGACGACATAATCTTTGCTGTAGAAGTGAAAACAGGCTGAGCAAAAAACAAAACATAAATGAGCGTTAATATGCACAAAATAGAAGGCGTAATTATAATGACTTTTAATTGACGTGCTAATGTTAACATAATATCTGTAAGCGAAATGGTATCTTCTTCGAAATAATAAGGTGGTTGAATATTTGGGTTTTGCTGTGGGTTTTCTGACATAGAATTACGATTGATTATGATTTATTCATTTTATTGGTTAATTAAATATATTTCTCTAGATAAGGTTTAAATATACTAGTCAGTAATTTAACAAACGATTGTATCATTTTAAATAAAACAGTTATATTTTTATTATTCACTTTATTGCCCATCATCTATTCGGTTTTTTCTCTAGAGTTTCCTTTTTTATGGAAAGACCCCTTTATTGCAATTCAATTATTCTTGAAGTAGTTTCCCGATGGAGGACTTAAATGATTCACACATATCGGTTAGTTTTGACCATTTCAATTGGTGCTTTTCTTTTTGGAGGCGAAGTGGATCATTATTTAGCCTGGGGACACCCCCTTGCCGATTCAGCTGTCCCTTTGAATGCCAAAATGAATGAAATAATTGTCAAGGTTATTGAATCATTGCCTAATGATTGTTCATGCGAATTTGCAGCAAGTGCCATATTATCTGAGTTTGGCGTAAAATTTAATTCTGATTTAGAAAAGTGGATAAAAGAGACAAATACCCTTCATAAGTTTAAACCAGATTGGGACGTTGCTTTGGAAAAAAGTATTTTTCGTATCCCTGTTAATTCACCAAGGATGGAAGAAATGGAGAAGTCAAGTTTATCTATCCAATTGGATGAAATTATAAATATTGGTGGTATTTATATTGGCATTGACAAATTATCTCATTTTACTGGATCGGGGTATTTGTATTACCAATCATATTTAGTTTTTAAGGAAAACCCAAAAGTTCATGCGGAAGAAATGGCCGTTTGGTTTGGCATTTTGGGCGAAAAATCAATTATTGGTCGCGTGGCATCAGGCGTATTCTCTTATGCTGATTTGGAAGCCAATTATAAAGGTATGACTTTAGGCCGTAATATGTGCGAAGGGCAGGAACCCTATTTGGAATCCACACCGCAAGGATGGGTAGTAACTCGATCCTTTGATATTCGTGAATATGTTAATCCACTCTGGGATGAGTCGTTTAACCCATCATTTTATTATGATGGTTTTAATTTAACGCTCATGCCAAAAAATACCCCTGTTCTAAATAATTTGCCTGATTATTGCCCACAATTATCAACTGAATTCGTTATACAATTATTCCAGTTCTATGATTCGTATCATTATGAGTCCTTTTCTCATCAATTTTTACAAACATTGATTCAAGAAGAACGTATCCCAGATCCTTCAATATTCAACATTCGGAAAATGTGTTTACACTAGATGCTTTATTTTTTAACTAAACTTCTATCCGTTGCGGCTGTTCGTACATTTTTTAATACGATTACAGCAAAACATTTAGAACATATTCCAAAGAATGGGCCCCTAATTTTTGTGGCAAATCATCCCAATACTATGATGGACCCACTCGTAATTGGAACAACATGTCCACGGGATTTACATTTTTTCGCAAAAAGTACCTTATTTAATCATTGGATTAATCGTCACATTTTAAATCGGCTAAAATTGGTTCCTGTATATCGAAAACAAGACAATCCAAATCAAATGGATAAAAATGATCGTACCTTTTCTCGTGGATATACTATACTCGAAAAAGGGGGTTCGTTTCTCATTTTCCCAGAAGGTGTATCAACTGGGGATCGCATATTAGAAAAAATTAAAACAGGCGCTGCGCGTATTGGACTAGGAGCAGAAGAAAAAAATGATTTCAATCTTAATGTACATATTATTCCTGTTGGGCTTACTTATTCAGATGCCATCAAATTTCGCGGGGATATTTTTGTACGATACGGAAAACCCATTCCACTCATAGATTTTAAAGTCGCCTATACATCTGATCCTATTGAAACGGTGCATCAGATTACGTCCCAAATTGAATTAGCCTTAACCAAATTAACCGCAAATGTCCATGAAATTGAAGTTGTTGACATTGTAGAATGTTTAGAAATGATCTATAAAAAGGAACTTATGGTTGAGCTGGGATTGAAGTTGGAAAGTAAAGGAGACGATTTTGCTGTCACGCGCGGGCTCATTGAAGCCGTTGAATGGTACCAAGAGAATTATCCTGATAAAGTGTATGAATTTCGTTTAATGCTTTCAGAATATCTTGATGATTTAGATTCTTTGAAAATTCGTGAATCTTTTTTGGGCCCAGAAGGGAAACAATTGACCTTGCGAAATCGATTGAAGGCGCTTGCATTTATTGTCTTTGGGTTTCCCTTATTTCTATGGGGTATTATCCATAATTATATCCCTTATAAAATCCCTAGATGGATTGCAAAGAAAGCAACAGATGCAAAAGCAGAAATCGCACCCTTGAAATTGGTATCTGGACTTCCAATTTTTATTCTCTTTTATATTGTAGAACTCAGTATTGTAGAATCAATGGTTCACAATTGGCGATTAACTTTGGTTTGGGGGTTAACACTCATTCCATCGGGTAATTTCTCTTTAACCTATTTAAACCGTGTGCGGGATTATCGTCAACATTTAAGGTTTTTATCTCTCTTTTATAAGGAACGTGGATTAATTTATGAATTAATTGAAAAACGCCAACACATTATTCAATTTATTCATAAAGCCAAAAATCTGTATTATAAAGAGAATCAAACTTTAGATTAAAATCTAATTATGTCTCATAACGCCATTCTCATTTTGTATGCTAGCCTATCAAATCCAAGATATAGCGCACAATCAGTCTTGGTGGCACTTAGTTAATTTAAGGGTCTATGTTTATTAAATTGGGTCGATTGATTAGAGAATAGTTACTTAGAATACTATTCTATATTGTAAACCTATACTTCTTCCCTTTTCAGGCATTATACGTTTAATTCTTGATAAATGATTATAATATATGGAATCAAATACATTATCCACCTGGAATATTATTTTATGAGTTAATCGTGTAGTATAAATCGCATAACTTCCATTAATATTAGTAAGATTATATCCATCTGTAGATGTTTCAAATTCGCCCAATCTTGTTTGTGGGAGAACTTTTTGGAATTGGAATATGATGGACAATAGTCCTAAATCAAATGCTGTGGAAACGGATATTTTATCCGGAGGCATATAAGCTAAAGGTGTTTGTTCTGTGATATTTTCTCCACGAGTGATAGACATACTTCCATAAAAAGATACCCATGGCCCGACTTGATGGCTAAAGTCAGACTCAAAACCATATATTTTTGATTTTAATCCTTTCATTTGGTATTTATACAACCAACCACTGGACCCACTACCCCATTCAATCCAATCTGCGCCAGGAACATAACCATCTCCCATTTTGGTGCTTATATGAAAGTTTGGGCTATAATTGTGATATCCTGTAACCTTTAATTCCGTTTTGTTATTATGATATTCTATGGACGATTCGAGTCCAATGGTTTTTTCAAGATCTAAAGCAGGTTGCCCTATTTCGTAGGCATAGGTTCCCAAATGAGGACCATCCGAATATAAATTTTCAATACTTGGGGTACGACCTGCAAACATAGTTCCCAATGACATTTTCCAATGATTTACCTGTTTAATCACCCCTAATGCACCCGTAATAATTGGGAATGTTCGATTTTGGAATTCATCTACATCTAAGTTCGATAAAAATAAAGAAGATTTATCAGGAATAACCGTTAAATATTCAGCCCGGGATGATGCTTGTAAGGTAAATGAATTATAGTCTTTTTCATAAAGCCCAAATAGAGCAATATTAATTTCTCGAGTGTCTGGAGTCCAATAAAACCCACCAGCTTTAAAATGTCTATATTGAAAAAGTGAACCTGCGGTTAGTTCGTTTCCCGTTAATTTAGTTTGGAAAGAAAAAATGGATTGATCCATTTTAACCGAAGGGAATGAATGTCCTTTTTCAATTTCATTATGTTTATACATAATAAATCTTTGATCTATATCAAATGTTTGGAATCCAAGGAATGTAAAGTCTCGATGATAATTGATTTTTTGCGTATTTTTTTCCATATGGATATCAACACCATTAATATGCCCTTCATAACTTCCGGGAATACCATAATCCATAGACATATGTTCTAAAGAAATTGTAGAACGGTCTGCTTGGCGAAAATAAGAATAACTTCCGGAAATTTCATTATTCGTTAATGCTGTATTTCCTAAAACACCTAAAGGTGTTTTTTGGTCATTTGCTTCTCTGTTTAAAAGCGTAAATTTCAATTGATGCTGTGATTGTATTGGAATATAAATGACCATATTCCCAAAGGTACTTTGATTCGATGATTCGGTACCAAGAAGTCCCCATACACTTGTTTTATGAAATTTTGATTCTGTATTGGCTTGTCGAGAAACGTTTATGACTCCCCCAATTGTATTTGACCCATAAAGTAAAGATTCTGGTCCGCGAATAATTCGAATATTATTAAAGGAAGCCATATCCATACTAATGGCATGATCAATAGATGTATTTGATAAATCTCCAACAGTAATTCCATCTTCTGTTAAGAGAAATCTGTCTCCAGTGTAGCCACGCAAAACAGGCTTTGAAGTTGCTTGTCCCATGGTACGAATAGAAAGACCCGTTTCATTATTTAAGGTTTGCGCCAATGTCCCTTTTAGATTTTCTTGATATTTTTTTCCAAAGATATGACTACTCGATGCATATTGAGTTGGTGAAAGGTCCTGATGGGCACTCACATTTATTTGGTCAATTTTTAAGGTATCGATTACCATGAATAAAGTTCCCAAATCATTCATATCCTTTTGAATGTTGATTACTTTTTCAATATCTTTATATCCCATCATTGAAAGTGTTATTTCTACTTTTCCTAGGGGCATTCCCTTTAATATAAATTGACCATCAACTTGAGAAACGGTTCCTATCCCCAAATCAGGTGAAAAAACATTAACACCATGGATTGGGGCATGATTCTCAGCATGGAGGACCTTCCCGGAAACAAAGGTATCTTGAGCCATTAATTGACCCAAGATACCTAAGATAAGGATTAATCTTCTAATTAACATTCACCGGAATATTATTCGTAGATGTATAATCAGCATGATCCCCGTGCATGAGTTGCAATTTAAAATCAGTTGATCCTGTACTGACTCCAATCACATGTAATGCTTCTTCTTGATTCTCTTCAACTCCAACGATAGCTATGGATGTATCAAACCCGGAAAATGAGAGTTCATCTTCTTCACCACCTGCTTCATGTTCTTCATGCGCGATTTCATTACCATTATGGTCAAGAAAATGAACAGAAAATACAAGTGTATCATTGACACTTAATGTAACGGATCCTTCTGTAGCCCCTTCGAATTCTCTGTAAACTTCCGTTCCGTTTACGTCTTCAAGAATAAAGCCGTCCGCATCAGTATGGGCTTCATCCTCGACAGGCTGATTTTTGCATCCATTTGTTAAAAATAGAATGCCTACAAATGTTAGTAATAGTGGCGCTTTTGTTGCGCGTAAAAATATGGATTGCATTTTAATGCTCCTTTTAGCTGTATTTTAATATAGTTAGGCACCAAATAATTTTGGTGTTTTTGTTTTTTTTAAATGAGTCTAGATAGAATGAGTTCTAGGTGGTGCCCTACTATATAAGCTAAAAGGAATTGGAGATTCCGTGAGATACTCTTTAACCGTTTTAACTGTTAGATAAACTTTTGAATAGTTTACAACACTAACAATTGGATAAATAATTTTATTATTTCTATTGAGACATTGCTCACACTTATGGATACTATAATGATGACTTTCATCTTTACACTCAACATCACATATACTATACCCGTCAGGTTGTTGACTATGATGGAAATTAACATGGACAGATCCCAAGACAAATAGGACGACTAATCCATATGAAATAATATTTTTTACGAAATTCATCATATTGAATTTTAAATATTTTTATGTTTAAAAAAAACTCTTAACAAAGCGGGTACGTATACAACTGAACTACACGAAAATGAAAAACCCCAATTTCTTCTCGAGAAATCAGGGTTCTTCGTTCGTAGCGGGGGAAGGATTCGAACCTCCGACCTTCGGGTTATGAGCCCGACGAGCTACCAGACTGCTCCACCCCGCGATCATTTGATTGTTATTCTGGTAAAAAATGACTCATTAAAATGCAAAAGCAGATCAAAAAGTGCCGCGAAAATTAGAGGATTTATTACGCTTTCACAAGACTACTTTATTTCAATTTCAAGAAAAATGGGCATATGATCCGAATAACCACCTAGAAGGCGACTTCCAGCCCAAAACCGAAATGGATAGCCATCATATTTTCCACCATGTTGTCGATATTTTTCTCCATCAAAGACAGAAACAGAATTTGAAACCAAGCCCCAACCTCTATCATCCATCAATCCACGGCTCACAATTAAATGGTCATACACCATATCTTTTCCACCGTATTTATACGTACTTCCATTAGGATTTCGGTGAAATGGTTTCATCACATTCCATAATATACTTTTTCCGCGACCTAAGTCTGAAAGATTCATACTTGCACCAAGATGTTTATTCACAGATGGGTCTGTCGGTTCATCATTCAAATCTCCCATAACAATAATATCCGCAGATGGATCTTTGTTAAGGATTTTTTCAATTTCAATTCTAAGTGTTTTTCCTGCCGCAGCCCTTAATGGAATGGTTTTTTTAACACCGCCATATTTCGAAGGCCAATGATTCACAAATACATAAAATGAATGTCCATCAGATTCCAATTTTACGAACAGAATATCTCTCGTTTTTCCACCTGTGGGTAATGAAAGATGAATGGATTTAGACGATAGAATTTGCACCTTTGAAGCATCATAATAAAGGGCCACATCAATTCCACGATTGTCAGGTGAATCATAATGCACAATGGAATAATCTCTTACATCGCAAAATTGATTCCATCTTTCGAGCATATCTTTATTCTCTATTTCACAAAGTCCAAATATATCCGGATTTATTTTGGTCAATACTTCAGAAAGGTTTTTAAGTTTCAATATCATCACATCAGGTTTCATTTCCTTTTTTCCACCTAAGGCAAATTCATCATCATTCACCCCTTTATCATTATGTTCGTCAAATAAATTTTCAACATTCCAAAAACCAACTTTTAAGGATGAATGCTCTTTCCCTGCCAGCAAAGAAACCATCAATACAAATGGTGAAAATATTCGAATCCAACGGTGATGATTTAAAATAAACATATTTGAAACCTTTCTTCTTTTATTACGTATTAAGAGATGTGGGGCAGGCGTGTTACCCTAAACTACCCTCCTTGATTACCTCCTTGGTTTGGATTCGCCTGCTCCTTTTTTTATTCATTCCAAGGCTCTAGAAATCCATGCCCATGTGTTAAATCTTTTACAGATTTTATACACGCATTCACTTTAGTTCGAGGGCATTCAATTTTCCACACAATCGTTCCTGCAGATTGATCTTCTAAAATTTTACTGTCTAATTGAGATAAGTGGGATGCAATGGGTCCATAGAAATCCATGGGAGCGGTAAGTTTGTAAATAACAACATCCTGAAATGGAACACGATTAACGGATTGAATTGTATCAGATGCGGATTGTCCATAAGATTCGATTAATCCACGTTTCCCTAATTTTGTTCCACCAAAATACCGAATTACAACTAATCCCACATTGACTAATTCATATTGTTTTAACTGATTTAAAATGGGTAATCCAGCGGACCCGTTTGGTTCGCCTGCGTCGGAAGCATTTTCTTCAATTTCATGAGTATCTAGAATGCGATATCCCCAACAAAAATGCCGTGCATTATAATACTCTTTTTTTAAGTCTTTTAAATCGCTTCTGAATTGGGAGGTGTTTGAAATGGCGAAAATATGCCCAATAAATTCAGATTGCTTCTCTTTATAAACCGATGTCCCTTTTTTCTGAATTGTATATTTCAACTTTTTCTAAATGAAATTCTTGTTGGAATTCCTTCTAAATCAAAGGCAGCTCTTAACGAATTTTCTATATGACGTTTATAATGTGTTTTAATTAATCGTGGGTAATTTGTGTAGAATGCAAAAACGGCAGGAGCCCGATGGACTTGAGCTAAATATTTTAACTTTATTACTTTTCCTTTTTCTGCTGGAGGAGGACTTCGTCGAATAAACTGCCTTAAATAATCGTTTAACTCCCTCGCCGAAAGAATTTGCCTTGATCGTTCAAAGACTTGGTCCGCAACTTCAAGCACCTTGTGAATGCGTTGATGTGTATCGGCAGAAATGAATATAATGGGGTAATGATTCAATGCTCTAAACTGATACCGAATTTCATCGGCAAATTCTTTCATAGTATTGGTTTCTTTTGAGATTAAATCCCATTTATTTACAATGAGAATCAATCCTTTACCTTTTTCAATTACATGATCCACAATTGCTTTATCTTGTTTTCCAAATCCTTTATCAGCATCCACAAGAACTAAGGCGACATCACACTGGTCAATCGCCTTCTGAGAACGAACGGTACTATAAAATTCAATTTTATCGGTGACTTTAGATAATTTTCTTAATCCAGCCGTATCCACTAAAGTAAAATCTTTTCCATGCCATTTCAGATGCGAATCAATTGAATCTCTTGTTGTACCCGCAATGGGCGTTACAATTGATTGCTCTCTTTTCAGGAGTGCGTTGGTTAAAGATGATTTACCTACATTAGGCATACCAACAACAGCCAGACGAACCGTTTTACTTTCATCTTCAAATCGATCCGATTCTTTTAATCCCAATATATCAACTATTTCATCGAGTAAATCACCTGTCAATCGCCCATTTAATGCAGACAATGGCATGAGATTATCAAAACCCAATTCAAAAAAGGCATTTCGATTGGGATCATCTTTCAAACTATCGCATTTATTGACTGCAACTAAACAAGGTTTCCCTGTTTCACGAATAAATTGAGCCAATGTAATATCACTTGCTGTGGGACTCTCATGACCATCAACCATAAATAAAACCATATCGGCTTCCCCGAGAGCCAATTCTGCTTGTTCCCGTACCGCCGCATTGAAAATATCCACATCTTCCGGGATATATCCACCGGTATCCACAAAACGAAGGAAATAACCTGTCCAATCCATCGTACCATAAAGACGATCACGCGTGATGCCTTCCTGAGCATCAACAATAGCCTGACGCTCACTCAAAACTCGGTTAAAAAAAGTTGATTTCCCCACATTAGGTCTACCGACTATTGCAATAAGAGGAGCATTCATTTTTTTTCTTCCCAAAGATTAAAGGTGAATCCGAAGGGATCTTTCATATAACAATCTTTTCCCTTCCCTTCCCATTTGATGATTTCACATCCATGAGATAATAAATAATTTTTAGCTAATTCCACATCTTCTACCACATATTCCATAACCATCCCTTCAACACCTGGGTTGGGTTGAACATACATAAGAATTGGATCATTTTTAATTTCCAAATGAGAATCCTTTTCACAGACATCTAAACCCATAACATCTTTATAAAAATGAGCTGATTGTTTCCAATCTTTGGTATGGTGAGCCACACAAGGACTCATGCGGAATGTAGGTTTCTTTTGCATAATGTTGATTAAATATAGACAGGAATTTAATGTGGACTTCACCAACCACGAAGGAATGAAATGGTTAACTATTATCTATCTGTTTATCAAATAAAAGCCAACCAGACCATAAGGTAAAGATTAGAACTCCAATTATAATTACGATTAATCGGAAATAATCCATCCCCATTGATAATCGATGAGAAACCAAACCGACTCCTGTGTTCATCCACACAACGACTAATGCAAAAGTCATCCATTGGATTCCTTTATATATGATTGTTTTACGAGTAAAAATTGCAAAAGGGATACCTAAGCATATTAATGCTAATTCAATAGCACCTTGCCTGTAAAAATGGGCAGAAATAATAATCCATGATATGAATAATGGTACAAAGCGCATACTATAAAATTCGATTGAGCGGGCGATGAGAATCGAACTCACGTCTCTAGCTTGGGAAGCTAGGGTAATAGCCATTATACGACGCCCGCATGAGACCCTTAATTTACAAATTCGTTTTATTTTCGTTTCAATAATTTTTATATTTTTTTTAAACCTTAAACCCGATTGGTAACCAGATTCTCTTATGTTTCGTATCCACGGCAGTTAGACGTATTGATGATATTTATGTCAGAATTTATTGACTCATTTATGGAAAAAGGGAAAAGGATTTTGTAACATTTTTCTCGACGACAATACAGGTTTTCTCATTTTAGTTGTTGGATGATTAAAATGACGGTTTCTATATTCATCACCGCCAACCGTACGATTCATTATCTTTTTATTTGTCAGCATTCTTTTGGGATGTTTTTAAAACGGTATTAAACCAATTATTAATTAGGAATTTTGTTTATGGCAGAAGCTATGAAATTAGACTTAACCATTTCGGAATCAGGGTCCGAACCAGGGAAATCATCTGTTCCACAGGCCTTTTTAGATTTAAAGCCAACTGTGGAAGATCAAACAGAAACGAATCCATATTCTAAAGCTGAGTATTATAAAAATGATGATCTTGGCGCAAATGTATTAACCAATAAATATCTCGCTCCTTATGAAGAGCATCCTTTTCAATTATGGGAACGGCAAGCAGTTGCCATATCATCGGTAGAAAAAACAAAAGCTAAACGCGCAGAATGGGAAAAGAAATTTTACTCTATATTAGAAGATTTTAAATTTGTTCCTGGTGGACGAATTATGCACGGCGCTGGTCGAGACGATATTACAACTACACTTAATAATTGTTACGTTGTCGCGATAAAAGATGATTCCATTTCATCCATTTATGAAACAATCATCAATGAAGCTATGACCTACAAATATGGAGGTGGTTGTGGACATGATTTGTCCATACTTCGCCCTTCAGGCGATGCCATTAATGGTACGGGTGGCAGTTCATGTGGTCCAACAGGATTCATGAATCTATTTAGCGAAAATACAAATACAATCGCCCAACATGGTCGTCGTGGGGCAAATATGCAAACTATTAGTATTGATCATCCAGATGTTGAAAAATTCATTGAAATTAAAACAGGCAATGTGGATATGGTTAAATATTCAAATATTTCTGTTTTACTCACGCATGAATTCATGGAAGCTGTGCAATCAGATAGTGATTTCAATTTGCGTTGGGGAGGCGAAATATATAAAACACTTCCCGCCAAAGATTTATGGAATAAAATTATCAATCATGCTCATGAGAGCGCGGAACCGGGTCTTCTCTTTTGGGACACCATGAAAGATTACCATAATGCTGAATATTGTAGCCCACTTATTTCAACAAACCCTTGCGCTGAACAGCCGTTACCCGATGGTGGCTGTTGTAATCTTGGTGCTGTAAATCTTGAACGATTTGTCGATAAAGATGGAAGTTTTCTCATAGATCAATTTAAAGATACCGTTTCGACTGGTATTCGATTTTTAGATAATGTGATTGATTATAATTTGGATCGACATGCATTAGAAGATCAAAAACAAAATGCATTAAATGATCGCCGTGTTGGATTGGGTATTCTAGGTTTAGGTGATATGTTGGTCCGTATGGGCATTCAATATGATAGTGAGGATGCTTTACAAACAGTAAGCCAGATTATGCAAATTTTCCGTGATACTGCTTATGCTACTAGTATCGAAATTGGACAGGAAAAAGGTGCTTTCAAACACTACGATTGGAAGGGATATAGTAAAAGTAAATTCGTAAAAAAATTACCAAAATCACTTCAATCAAAAATTAAAGAACATGGCATTCGTAATGCAACAATTACCACTGTTGCTCCAACAGGTAGTGGCGCAATTGTAGCTCGAGTTACATCAGGCATTGAACCTATTTTTGCCACTTCCTATAAACGGCGTGTTAAGAAAAATGATGGCTACGGAAATGCTTTTGATGAGTATAAAGTATATCATCCTATCATTGAAAAACTATTTGGGGATGATGCTAATTTACCAGATTATGTCAAAACAGCTCATAATGTTGATGCGTCCTTTCGAATAAAAATGCAGGGTAAAATTCAAGAATTCATTGATTCATCCATTTCATCAACTGTCAATCTTCCAGAAGATATTTCAAAAGATGCGGTCGGCGATATTTATATGGAAGCCTACAAATCTGGCTTAAAGGGAATCACAGTTTACAGGGAAGGAAGCCGAGAAGGAATTCTCATTTCTGATGACGCTAAAAAGAAAAAAGTAACAGCCACCAATAATGAAGTTGCTTCTGAAACACAAGTGAATAAAGCACCCCGTTTACGACCAGTGCAAACTCAAGGTGTCACGCGTCGAATCCGTACGGGAGAAGGGACACTTTATATAACCATTAATGAAGATGAAAATGGCTTATGTGAAGTGTTTACTACCATCGGTAAGGCTGGCGGGCATGCCGCTGCACAGTCTGAAGCAATTAGCCGGCTCATTTCTCTAGCTCTACGATCAGGGATTGACCCAAATGCAATTGTACGCCAATTAAAAGGGATTAGTGGTCCAAACCCAACCTGGGAAGATGGACGTCTAATTTTATCTACACCTGATGCTATAGGAAAATCATTAGATGATTATCTCATTGAACGTAATGATACATCAGTGTCCGACTTAGAAAGCAAAGAGGCTGTTCGTTTCACTTTGGCTCAAAATGATGAATCTGAAAAGACTTTCGAATCTGAAGGATTGGATGATGGAATAACAATGTGTGGAGAATGTCACTCCCCCAGTGTAGTGGAAGAAGGCGGATGTAGAACATGTCGTAATTGCGGCTGGTCTAAATGTGAATAATCCTAAAATATCATTCATTAAAAAAAAAGCCCTTCAATGAAGGGCTTTTTTTTTAATTCACATAAACGAAATTCGTTAAACTTCTAAAATTTCGCTTTCTTTACTTTCTTGCATAATACTTAATTTTTTAATGTGTTCATCGGTCAATTTCTGCATATTATCGTCCCGTCGACGAATTTCATCTTCTGAAATATGTTCTTCTTTTCCATATTCATGAAAATGATGTAATGCATCACGTCTAACATTTCGAATAGCAACCCGTCCTTCTTCAACCAACTGATGAACATATTTGACTAAATCTTTACGACGTTCTTCTGATAAGGCTGGAATTGGAATCATAACCACATTTCCATTATTCCCGGGGGTAAATCCCATATTAGCATTAGTAATAGCTTTTTCAATTTCTGGAATGAGCGATTTCTCAAAAGGTTGCAATGTAATTAATCTCGGTTCAGGAACAGAAATTGTCGCAACTTGATTTAAGGGTGACATAACACCGTAATAATCTACCTGAAGAGAGTCAAATATTTCAGGGTTTGCCCGACCAGTTCTAACTTTATTAAGCTCAACTTGTGTATGAATCAGCGCTTGATCCATTCTATGTTCTGCGTCTTGTTTTATTTCATCTAGCATGATCTTACTCCGATACCAATGTGCCAATTTTACTGCCAAGGATTACATTTTTCAAGCTTCCTTGGTTATGAATGCTAAAAACTTTAATGGGTAATTTATTTTCTTTGCATAAAGTGATAGCTGTTAAATCCATCACGCGTAAATCATCTCGTAAAACTTTATCATAAGAGACAGTATCATATCGAACTGCATCCGAATGCAGCATGGGGTCTTTATCGTATACCCCATCAACTTTAGTCCCTTTTAAAACAATTTCCGCCCCTAACTCCGTTGCGCGCAGTGCTGCGGCAGTATCAGTGGTAAAATAAGGATTTCCTGTCCCTCCAGCAACAATGACAGCGCGACCTTTTTCTAAATGACGAATAGCTCTTCGGCGTATATAAGGTTCAGCAATTTGATCAATACGAATTGCTGAAAGTGTGCGTGTATCACATCCTTTTTTCTCTAGAGCATCTTGGACGGATAAGGCATTCATAATAGTTGCCATCATGCCTAAATAATCCCCTGTAACTCTATCCATTCCTTTACTGGCTGCTTGTAAACCACGGAATATGTTTCCTGCACCAATAATAATACCTATACCAATCCCCAGGTCGTATATGGATTTAATTTCTTCGGCAAGATAATCTGCCCGAGCTGGATCAATACCGAATCCCTGTTCACCAGCAAGAACTTCACCGCTTAACTTGAGAAGCACACGGCGATAGATGGGAGTGGACATTATAAAGTAAGTTTAAGCTTGACCGTTAGATCCGTCTGATTCACCAATTGCAAATCGAACAAAACGATTTATAGAAATATTTTCTCCCAGTGTAGCAACTGTTTCTGTCAGTAAATCGCCGACATGTTTGTCTGGGTCTTTTATAAATACTTGTTCTAACAGACAGTTTTCAGAGAAATATTTTTTCATACGGCCATCAACCATCTTTTCAATGATATTTTCTGGCTTACCTGAATCTTTTGCTTGATCTATATAAATATTTCTTTCTCTATCCACAATATCTTGCGGTACATTATCTTTGGATAAAGAAATAGGGTTAGTGGCTGCAATTTGCATGGCAATATTATGTGCTAATTCGTTGAAACCTTCAGTCTTTGCAACAAAATCTGTTTCGCAATTTAACTCAACTAAAACACCTAATCGACCACCAGCATGGATGTAAGAGTAAACCATCCCTTCTTTGGTAGCCCGTGCGCCTTTTTTCTCAGCTTTAGCTGCACCGGATTTCCGTAAATAATCAACAGCTTTTTCTACATCGCCATTTGTTTCGAGTAATGCCTTTTTGCAATCCATCATACCGGCACCCGTTTTATCTCTTAATGTTTTAACCTGTTTTGCGTCAATACTCATTTGATTACTCTTCCTCTCCAGATGCATCTGTGTCTGTGGCTTCTTCATCAGAGACTTCTTCGGCGACTACCGTTTCTTCTGGTGTATCCGCTTGAATTTCTTTAACAACGGGCACTTCTTCTTCTACTTTATCAGCTTTAACAACAGGTTCAGTAACTTTTTCTTCAGGTACACCGCCTCTTGTTTCATTAATCGCATCAGCCAATGAGCTTAGAATTAATTGAATCGAACGAATAGAATCGTCATTAGCCGGAATTGGATAATCAACTTTTGTTGGATCGGTGTTCGAATCGACGATCGCAATGATTGGGATTTCTAATCGTGTAGCTTCTTGAATGGCAATTTCTTCATATTGAGCATCAACAAGAATCACGGCTTCAGGTAAACGTCTCATATCTTTAATACCACGATGTTGATCAGAAAGTTTAACCCGTTCACGATTTAACATTTGGGTTTCTTTTTTCGTCAAATTATCATAAAGATTTGAGCCTTCTTTTTCCAGCATTTTTAATCGTTTAATACTTTTCTTAATGGTGGTAAAATTTGTTAATGTTCCACCAAGCCACCGTTCAACAATATAAAACATTCCGCAACGGTCAGCTTCTTGTTGAACAATATCACGAGCTTGTTTTTTTGTACCAACAAAAAGGACTTCCCCATTTTTACTTACAACTTTATTTAGGAATTTGCTGGCAGTATCAATGGCCTTAAGCGTTTGCTCAAGGTCAATAATGTGAACACCATTTTTTTCCATTAAAATGTAAGGTGCAAATTTAGGGTTCCACTTACGAGTCACATGCCCAAAATGAGCACCTGTACCTAATAAATCTTCAAATTTTAATTCAGCCATATTTTTCTATCGTTTAGAGAATTGGAATTTTTTACGTGCGCCAGGTTGACCAGGTTTTTTCCGTTCCACTTTCCGTGCATCACGAGTTAGATACCCTTTTTCCTTTAACGTACTACGAAAGTCATCGTTCACATGGAGCAAAGCTCTAGATATGCCCAAGCGAATCGCACCGGCTTGTCCCGTTAAGCCTCCACCACGCACCGTTACTTTTATATCATAGGCAGATTCGCCTTCAATCGCAACAAGTGGTTGTTTAATGACAATTCCCAAAGAATCACGACAAATGTGATCCAAGTAAGGTTTACCATTAATGGTAATATTGCCTTTACCGGGTGAAACATATACACGAGCAATCGAACTTTTTCTACGCCCTGTTCCATAATAAATAGCTTTCGACATTTATACTTCCAATTCTTTCGGCTGCTGAGCGCTATGAGGATGTTTATCGCCAACATAAACTTTCAGGTGGCCATAAATAGCACGTCCTAACCGATTATGAGGGAGCATACCCTTCACAGCATTTTCAATGATCCGTTCTGGGAATTTTTGACGGAGTTCCTGTAAGCTTGTTTCTCTATCGCCACCAGGATATCCGCTATGACGAAAATAGGTTTTTTTCGTTTCTTTTTTACCAGATACTTTGATCTTATCAGCGTTAATAACAATGACACAATCGCCCATGTCTAAGTGGGGAGAAAATTCGGGTTTATGCTTCCCACGTAATACTTGCGCAATCTTACTAGCAAATCGACCTAAAGTCTGCCCCTCGGCATCTGCGATCCACCAATCTTTATTAATTTCGTTTAGTTTTAATGTTTTTGTTTTCATTTTCATTCAGAATAAAGCCCGTGAAATTAGAAGTTACTATTAAACAATGTCAACGATAATTCGCAACATTTTGAAATTAGATTTTATTCGTTATTTATTATCTTATTTTTGGAGATTGTTATGACGGGGCGACCTATCAATGTTTCATTGATAAAAGGTGAATTCTTAGACCTAGAGTGAATATTTGTTTTTGAAAATAACCATTCTTCATCCGGATCTAAGACAACAATTTCAGCTTGAATGCCCGTTTGAAACAAATCACTTTCAAAACCCATTATGCGTCTGGGGTTAATGGTTAGCATTTGTATAAGGGTTGATAATGCCAGCCCATTCTCCTTCACCAAAACTTTATTTACAGCCCCAAAACAACTCTCAAGCCCAATCATTCCAAAAGCTGCTAAATCAAAAGAAGCTTCTTTTTCCTCAATTGTATGAGGTGCATGATCTGTGGCAATGCAATCAAAAACACCCTTTTTCACCGCTTCGATTAATGCTTTTCGGTCAAACTCACTTCTGATAGGAGGCGCCACTTTTAAATTTGTATCAAAATGCTCAATAGCTGTCTCATTAAAATAAATATGGTGAGGCGCCACTTCAGCCGTAACCTTATTATTCGTTTTTTTCATTTCTTTAATGTGATCTGCTGCTTGAGCGGTACTTACGTGAGGAACATGCACTCGACCACCTGTCATTTCACCTAATGCCAAATCACGATGAACCATAGAAGACTCAGCAATGGTAGGATTTCCGCTTAAACCCAATCGAGTAGACATGGGACCTTCATTCATAACGCCATCTTCTCTCATGCACTTATCCTCTGCATGATTAACGATGGGTATATCAAACATAGATCCATATTCCAATGCCCGCCGCATGACTGAGCCATCCTGAACGGGTAACCCATCATCGCTAAAGGCTACGGCACCTTCATTTTTCATTAAACCCATTTCGGTAATATCCTTTCCAGCCTGTTGACGTGTAATTGCACCAATCGGGTGAATATGGACTGGCACCGATTCCCCTTTCTCTATAATAAATCTAATTGATTCGGGCGTGTCTAAAGGTGGGTTTGTATTGGGCATGACACAAACACGTGTAAATCCACCTGCAAGTGCAGCGAGTGCTCCCGTTTCCAACGTTTCCTTATCTTCTCGTCCAGGTTCTCTAAAATGAACATGTATATCGCAAAAACCATGAGTGACTATTTTCCCCTTACAATCGATGACTTGAGCATCGAATGTCTGGCTTTTATCTTCACTGGCTATCTTCCCATTTACGATAAAAAGATTTCCTTTCTCCAATTTATTCGATACAGGATTATAGATTTCGCCACCTTCTAAGAGTACTTTTTGTGGTAAAGTTTTAATATTCATTATGCGTTCCCATCCTCTGGTTTTCCCCACATAGGAGGTATATAATGGCCATGCGAGAAGCAACACCATTCAAAACTTGATCTAGAATGATGGCTTGACCACCGTCTGCGACTTGGCTATCAATTTCAACACCTCGATTCATAGGACCTGGATGCATGATAACAATTTCTTTTTTATGATTTGCCAATCGTTCTTCTGTAATACCAAATAAAGATCTGTATTCCCTTACGGATGGCAACAAAGCGGATCCCATTCGTTCCCTCTGTATTCGCAACACATTTAATGCATCCGCCCATTCCATCACTTCATCTAAATTGGAATTAACTGTTACACCTAAATCTTCTACAAAAGAAGGTATTAAATTAGTTGGACCACATAAAGTGACTTCTGCACCCATTGATTGAAGACCGTGAATATTACTCAGTGCCACTCGACTATGAAGAATATCGCCCACAATGGCAATTTTCAGCCCGGCTAATTTTCCAAATTTTTCTTGAAGCGACATCATATCTAAAATAGCCTGAGTCGGGTGTTCATGGGTCCCATCGCCAGCATTTATTACGACAGCATCAATGAATTGGGTCAAATGCAAAGGGGCTCCCGGAGCAGGATGGCGCATGACAACAGCATCAATTTTCATTGCTTCAATATTTTGAGCTGTATCTTTAAAACTTTCACCTTTTTTAAGGCTACTTGATGATGCGGAAAAATTCACAGTATCAGCACTCAATCGTTTTTGGGCTAATTCAAAACTGATTCGAGTTCGCGTCGAATTCTCGAAAAAGAGGTTCACAATTGTTACCCCTTGTAAAGACGGTACTTTTTTAATGGGCCGATCCAACACTTCTCTAAATTGGAATGCCGTATCAATGATGGCTTGAATATCTTTTGATGGATAATTTTCCAACCCCAGCAAATGTTTGTGTGTCAGCATTTTATTCGCCATCCCACGTTAAAATAACTGCATCTTTTTTATCTACTTCTTGAATAAGCACGGATACATGTTCTCCTTCGTGTGTGGGAATATTTTTCCCTACAAAATCTGCTCGAATAGGCATTTCTCGATGCCCTCTATCGACTAATACAGCTAATTGGATTGATGCTGCTCGACCAAAAGCATTTAAAACATCCATGGCCGCTCGAATAGTTCGCCCCGTGAATAAGACATCATCAATTAAAATTACAATTTTTCCGTCTAAAGAAAACGGTATTTCAGTTCCTTTAATTTGAGGTATAACTAACCGTTCCCTGAAATCATCTCGATGGAAAGTAATATCTACTGTTCCTAAAGGTACATCAATTTGTGCGATAGATTTTAATTGATTTTGGATACGTTTTGCCAATGGCACACCACGACGATGAATCCCAATCAATGCAATGTCTCCGGGTGTTGTATTTTTTTCAATAATTTCGTGACTGAGGCGAATGATTGTTTGCCCTAGACGCTTTTCATCTAACAGTTGTTTTTGATTCATCTATTTATCTCCTTAATGAAAAAAACCTCCGGGCAGCATCTAAAACTTGCACGAAGGTTAGGCGTCTGCCCTTTTCAATCTCACAGGATCGTTTTAAAGGGTTGTTAAGCGAGCCAAGTTACTGACAATGGCTAAATATATCATGAACTATTTCTGGCAACGTGGATATTTCTAAGTGATCCAAGACTATATTAATATCAATGGATTCTTTGCGAAACCATTGCATTTGTCTACGGGCATATTGACGAGTTCGAATGACAATATCTTCTTCCATTTCCTGATAAGACATTGCCCCATCTAAATAAGATTTAATTTGTCTATAACCTATGGAATTAAGAGCTGGAAATAATTGCCCTGATTCATTTTGTTGCTTTAATAAATATTCAACTTCTGCTATCCAACCCTTCACAAACATTTCTTTAGTCCGTTTTTCGATACGATTAACGAGCTTAGACCTATCATAATTAAGTAAAAAAGAAAAGACAGGAAGGATATTTAATGATTGATTTTTCTGATTTCGGAAATGTTCACTGGGCGAAATGCCCGTTGCTTCAAATATTTCTAAAGCTCTGACTAATCGTTTTTTATTATTGATATGAACAATTTTACAATAATCCGGGTCAATAGTTTGAAGACGTTCATATAATGTGACAGGATCATCTTCGTACGCTTGTTCTAGCCTACCCCGTAGAGGAAGGTTTGAAACGCTTCCCGCAAAAATACCTTTTGTTAACGCACGGAAATAAAGACCGGCACCCCCACAAAGGATAGGTGTTTTCCCAACGGATAAAATTTGTTGACATTTTTCTATTACCTGATCAGCATACTGGCCTGCTGAAATAGGTTTCGATGGATCTTGAAACCCAAATAAATGATGTGGAATACCTTTCATTTCAGTATGTGTGGGTTGCGCTGTACCAATAGGCATTCCTTTGTAAATTTGTCTCGAATCGAGACCGATCACTTCTCCATTCAATTTTTGAGCTAAATCAACACATAGAGATGTTTTTCCACTGGCGGTAGGCCCGATAATTGTAAGAGTTTTTTTCATAACGCAATTAAAGTTACATAAACCCAATTCCAGGAAACAATCATTTACCTAGGCGTTCATCCTTCATATTTCCTATTAGTCCTAGAAGTCCGGCACGGTAAAAATGATTATGGTATAATTGTTGAATTAATTTTAAACTTTTTCAATGGCAATGGCAATTCCTTGCCCTACACCAATACACATCGTACACAAAGCTTTTTTGGCATTTGTTTGAACTAACTGATGCATGGCTGTCGTGAGTAGGCGAGCTCCGCTCATTCCGAGTGGATGTCCTAATGCAATAGCGCCACCCCAGGGATTAATTCGAGGATCATTATCGGCCAACCCCAACTTTCGTGTGCACCCCAACGATTGAGCCGCAAAAGCCTCGTTGAGTTCAATTATATCCACTTCATCTAAAGTTAAATTCAGATATTTTAATAATTTCTGTGTTGCGGGAACAGGTCCCATTCCCATAATTCGAGCAGGAACTCCAGCAGTTTTCATTCCCAATATTTTTGCTTTTGGTGTCAAATTATATTTTTTGACTGCTTCTTCTGATGCGACGAGCAATGCAGCCGATCCATCATTAATCCCGGACGCATTCCCAGCTGATATGCTTGTATTTTCACCCAAAATAGACCGTAGAGTGGCTAATTTTTCCAGAGATGACAAACGCAAATATTCATCTTTGTCAAACACAAGAGGCTCTAGCTTACGACGTGGGATAGTTACTGGCACAATTTCGTGTGAAAGCATTCCATTTTCTTGAGCTTGTTTAGCTTTGATTTGACTCCAATATGCAAATTTATCCTGGTCTTCTCGACTAATTATTTCTTCTTGGGCAATATTTTCAGCTGTTTGAATTAGCGATTCCGTTACGCCCAGATTTTCCATATTTTTATTAATAAATCGCCATCCAATAGTGGAATCTACTAATTCAGGTGACCGAGAAAATGACTGCCCGGGTTTTGCCATCACATAAGGGGAACGCGACATACTCTCTACACCGCCAGCAATGATAATATCTGCTTCGCCCGCTCTAATTGCACGAGCCGCTGTGCCAACTGCATCCATCCCAGAGCCACATAAACGATTTATTGTTACACCGGAAATGGCTTCAGAGTAGCCCGCCAATAATAAAGCCATCCGAGCTACATTCCGATTATCTTCCCCGGCTTGATTTGCATCACCTAAAATCACATCATCCACTCTATCCCAAGGAATATTTGGATTGCGATCTTTCAATGCGATTAATGGAATTGCAGCTAAATCATCTGTACGAACAGTTGATAAAGATCCTCCATAGGAACCGATCGGCGTTCTAATAGCGTCACAAATGTAGGCATTTTTCATTAATTTTTTTCCAAATCAGCTTTAAGATGTTTCTCATGATATTTATTCCAAACCACATCCAAATCCGGTTTGATTGAAATAAATGCATTGAGCAAACTTTGAGATAGGTGATCCACTTCCTTTTGTGTCATAACCGTTGAAAACATACAAGTTCCTGTATTAACCATGATGATATTTCCTTTATAAAAAAGGTGGTCCAATAATTTCATCATAACGGCTTTTTCTTCGGGCCATTGATATGCTTTTCTATAAGAGGATGGCGTATGTTTCCTTGGATGCAACCGAAACATGGAACCCGACCCCGAAATGGACATAGGAACATCCGCTTCTAAAATTGCTTCATTGATTTGCGCTACAGCCTTTGATGTAAGTTTATTTAAGGATAAAACTGCATTTTTATCAAAATCTTTCATGGCTTCAAACCCGGCCGTCATGGTGATAGGATTAGCTGAAAAAGTACCAGAGTGGGGTAAAAGTAATGGGCTTTCATTCGGGTCCATTACTTTCATCACATCGTGTCGACCTGCAAATGCACCAACGGGAAAACCGCCCCCAATCATTTTCCCTAATGCAGTAATATCTGGTTTTATTTTGTAATTTTCCTGTGTCCCGCCATAATTTGTTCTATAAGTAATAACTTCATCGAAGACCAAGAGTGCATTATTTTTTTGAGTCCAAGCATAAATACCTTCAACAAATTCATGCGAAGCTTCAAACAAACCAACGCGATGCGGTATTGGGTCAATAAGGACACATGCAATATTTTCTGCATCTTCATCCAAGAGATGGATGGTTCGTTCTAAGTCATTGAATGGATAAATAATCACATCATCCAAAACACCCTGAGGTGTTCCGTATGCTAAAGGGATACTGTTAGGTTTAGCAATATCGCCCCAATTATCAGGACTGGAAACCTGACTAACCTCCACGTAATCATAAGAACCATTGTAAGAACCTTCTGCTCGAGCAATCTTGGGTTTTCCTGTAAATGCTCTGGCTGTTTTTATCATGGACATAACTGCTTCGGTCCCTGAATTCACGAATCGAATTTTTTCAAATCCAGGAGAACGGCTACATAAATGTTCGGCGTACCGAACTTCAATTTCTGTGGCTAAAGTATAAGCGGTTCCTTTGCGCAGTTGCTTTGTTACAGCATCCACAATTTTTGGATAGGCATGACCATGAATAAGCGAAGCCATATTATTAGCAAAATCAATACGTTCTACCCCATCAATGTCTGTAACGATACATCCTTTTGCACCAGTAACATAATGAGGGTGAGGTTTATGAAATATGGTATTTCTGCTAACACCGCCAGGAAGAACTTGCACTGCATCAGCATAGATGCTTGCATTCGTATTTTTGAGAGTTTTCATTCTAATCCCGTTTTGGATAGGGTTTTTATTGAATAAGCGTGGGTTCGGTACGTTCCTGCAAATAGTCAAAACTGATACCCGGTGCGAGTTCGCGAACTTGGAGCCCCTTTTCTGTCACATTAATCATAGCAAGATTTGTATAAATCCGGTCAACAATTCCTTTACCTGTCAGCGGAAATGTACAATCATTCACCAATTTAAAATGATCATCTTTGGTCACATGTTGCGTAATAACCCAAACATTCTTAACACCTGCAACCAAATCCATAGCGCCACCTACAGCTGGAATTGCACCGGGTTTCCCTGTTGACCAATTGGCAAGGTTGCCCTCTTTAGAAATTTGCAATGCACCTAAAACAGAAATATCAAGATGGCCACCCCGAATCATTGTAAAACTATCTGCATGGTGAAAATAACTTGCCCCCGTAATTGCAGTAATATATTTTTTCCCTGCATTAATAAGTTCAATATCTTCCTGTCCCTTTTCTGGAACAGGTCCCATTCCTAATAGTCCATTTTCAGTATGATAAATTATTTCAATTCCTTCAGGAACATGATCTGCTACTAATTCTGGAATTCCAATACCGAGATTTACATAAGAACCATCAGGCAAATCCTGAGCCACTTTTTGTGCCATTTCATTTCGGTTCCAACCTATTTGCAATTTTCCATTCATTTCGGATACCTTTCGTTATTGGCAACAAGAACGGATTCATATTCCGGGTTAGAAATCTCCACAACTCGATTGACAAAAATCCCTGGAGTAATCACCACTTCAGGATCAATATCTCCAGGTTCAACAAGATGTTTGGTCTGAACAATCGTTATTTCGGCTGCCGTACACATAATTGGACTGAAATTTCGAGCCGTTTTATTATATGTTAAATTACCGTAACGATCGGCTGTGTGACATTTCACTAAGCTGAAATCAGCCCTAATTCCATATTCCATGACATAGGATTGTCCATCAAATTCTCTGATTTCCTTCCCATCTGCCAATGGTGTATTTACGGATGATGGTGTATAAAAAGCTGGAATGCCTGCTCCACCTGCTCGAATTCGTTCCGCTAAAGTCCCTTGTGGAACTAGTTCTAGTTCAATCTCTCCATTACGATAGAGCTCTGGAAAAACTACAGAATTCGTTGATCGTGGAAAAGAACAGATCATTTTCTTGACCTGCCTATTTGCAATTAATGCAGCAATTCCAACATTTCCACTGCCGGTATTATTGCTTACTATCGTAAGATCTTTACTGCCTAGGTCTATTAATCGGTGAATGAGTTCAACTGGGCTTCCTGCTTCTCCAAAGCCTCCAATCATAACTATGGCGCCATTAAAAATATCAGATACAGATTCTTTATCTGATTGAATAATTTTATTTATCAAGGTTATATCGCTTTTAGTTGCTGTGAGGACATGGCTTTATCAAATTCATCTTGAAGTGTATTTTCAATTTCATTTAACTCTTCTTCGAAGAAATACTCATCCGTATCATAAGGAATAAGCTTTTCAATGGTGTTCTCTTTCTCATCATATTTCGCAAGAAACGTTTTGTCTAACCATTTCATATTCCTTGCTTCATTGAATTTTAACGCAAAGGCTGTTTCACCATTAATTTCAACTGTCCCCAAAAGGGAGATTTTACCTGCAGAAGAAGTCATAGTTATATATCTTGATGGTCTTCCTTCTGATGGAAGTGAGCGGAAAATCTTGCTGAAAATTTTGTTCATATCTGCAAGAGGTGCTGTGAAATAACCGTGTTCCCCTGTGGGTCTCGCACAATATATTGAATGAAATGACATTCCCAGCATCATGAGAATGTGAGCTAAGTCAATCCAATTTTGAGCAGATTTATCAATATCTACGCTTCCATCTTCCTTCATGAATAAACTGATATGGTTCATCATAGGACTCTGACTTCGAATATTGATTCGATTTGCTCTAAGTCTACGAATAGCGGCAATTGTGTGAATATTTAGAAATTCTTTTGGCGTAGAGAAATGCCCCATCCATAAAATTTGTATTCCATTATCAATTAATTCTCCAAACAACTTTAAAGTGCCATCGTACTTGGGGTCGAGAACAACTTGTGGTTCGTAAGTAAGTGCGCGGGAAGCTATGCGAATATTTCGAATATGCATCAATTCAGGATCATCCATTAGAGGACGTAAATATTCACTTAATCTTGACGTAGGCATATACCCTGCGTCCCCTCCAGTAATAAGTATATCCGTTATTTCTTTGTGTTTTCTCAAATAGGCGTGAACTTGCGAAACATTGTCTTGAATAAACATATCTTCATCGCCTCGAACCTGAGCATGGCGGAAACAATAAGTGCAATAGGCAAAACACCCTTGAGTTGTTTTATCAAATAGGAGAAAAACTTGATGATATTTATGCTGGCCACCGTCAACCGCTTCAAACTCTCCTTCAGTCGAATAAAATGAAGGGCGATTCAATATTTGCTTTCCATCATGAGGATTAGTTTGGTCTCGATATTTAACCACCATTTGTGTTCTTTTGTCCGCGTCGTCAATACGTTTATATTCATCGACAACTTTCTCATCAATCATTCCCGGTTGTGGAAAAGTGAGTTGAAAAATGGGATCATTATGATAATCGCTCCAATCAATAGTGCCAAGAATATGTTTAGTGGCAAGAAATGCATATACTTCAACGAATAATTCACGCTCTCTAAGATGAGATAGGACGATACCATTATTTTTTAAAATTTCACATACTTGCTTAAATCCCGATAGAGCCGAATATTTATTTTTAGAGTTGGTAAACATCCCATTAGACTCTGGCTTTAAAATAGAATGTTGTGGAAAACTATTATGGAGCCTATTAAGTAAGGTTGTCGGAACTAAATTTTCTTCGATAATTACTTTTTTAGTTTCGTCATTTAATCCGTGACGATCCATTAGTAACTCAATATCTGATTGTTCAAAAACGACTTTATCTGTTAGAGACATATTTTTACTCCTGACTTAATAATAATTTTGGTAAGGTTATGAATTTGTGCAATTTGATGAAACGATTACAAATGCTTGTATCGAAATTACCAATAGATAATTGAATGTAAATATAATTTAAATATAGACCTAAAAACCATTATTTATACCCTTTAACATTTTAAAATAAAGTATGAATCGCTTTTGAGCCCATGATCAATGCCGCTCAAATCGCTTATCTAACTCTTCCAAACTCATTTGAACAATAATTGGACGACCGTGGGGACAATAATAAGGATGGTTTGTTGCAAATAATCGATTGACTAATTCTTGCATTTCTTCTTTTGTTAATGAGTCACCTGCTTTTATGGCCGCCTTGCATGCAAAAGATGCAGCCAAACCTTCTTGAAACGAACTGTATTCTTTTCGGTTATTTAAAAAATGATCTATGATATCTCGTATGACAGATTTTTCCATTCCCCAACCCATTTCAGAAGGTATGGCTTCTACTCGGATTGATGAGTCACCTTGTTTCTTCACTTTAAAACCAATTTTTTCCAAATAGGGTAACACATCCAAAAGGGCATCAAATTCATCGGGTGAAAAATCGAGTTGTTCTGGGAATAACAATGTTTGAGATGCCATAGATGTAGATTCAAAAGCAATCAGTGCTTCTTCAAATAAAACGCGTTCATGAGCCACATGCTGGTCAATCATGACTAACCCACTACTAATTTCTGATAAAATATATTTATGATGAATTTGCCAAATATTTTCTGTCGGAATTGTGGTGGGTGAATTTTCTCGCCCTTCGGCTAATTGAGATGCATATGATTTAGCTCGCTGTAATGTTTGATATTCCTTTTCATTTTGACTCATTGGGGCACCTGAAAATTGTATAGAGCTCTGTCCCGGATCACCGTCATAACTAGAGGGTCGTTGAAAAAATGAATCAAATGGTTTATCAAATGATGGTAAGGTATCTAACAAATCTTGTAGCGCATCCTTTACCCCTGATTTCAAAACGTGATAAACCCGCCATTCATCTTGGAATCTTACTTCGGTTTTCATTGGATGCACATTAACATCCACCTGATCCGCTGGTATAATTAGATTTATAACAAAAAATGGGTATTCGCCGCGTTTAACTAATGCTTCATAGGCGGAATAAACTGCCGAATTCAGCAGTCGATCTTTTATAAACCGCCGATTTAAAAATAGAAACTGTTCACTTGGCCGAGAACGAACCAAATTTAAATTGCCAACGAACCCTGTAAAGACAAAATCTCCTTTTGAAAAATTAACAGGGCGCAAATTGTCACTATACGTTGGATCAAATAATGCGTCAATCCGCTCTTCTAAAGATTCGGGTACAACAGATAATATTTCTTTTTCATCCGATATAATCTTAAAGGCTACTTCCGGATAAGCCAACCCAAAACGTCGAATCACATCAACCACTTTTCGCATTTCGGTTCGAGGCGTTTTTAAAAATTTCTTTCGTGCGGGTGTATTTGAAAATAAGTTTCGGATTGTTATTTCGGTACCGCCAATTTCTGGAGCTGGAGCAACAGAACTCGCAATCCCATTTTTCACGATAATTTCTGCCCCCTGGTGGTTCCCATTGCTCGAAACGATCTTCATTTCAGCCACGGATGCGATACTGGCTAAAGCTTCGCCACGAAAACCCAATGTATCAATTGAAAATAAATCATCTATTGATTCAATTTTACTTGTATGATATCGTAATACGGATGCGCCTAAATCTTCTTGAGACATACCAGCACCGTTGTCGCTGACTTGTATGAGATGATGTCCGCCCTTTTTGATGATAACCGTAATATCTGTCGCACCCGCATCAAGACTATTCTCGACACATTCTTTTACAACGGAAGCCGGGCGTTCTACCACTTCTCCAGCGGAAATTTTATTTCTTAAATCTTCTGATAAAGGTTGTATCATCATTTTTAACTTAAAATTTGATTGTTTATATCTTGTCGATCGTTTTTTGATAAACAATTTTATGCAATTCTTCTGCTTTAGTCACTATAGAATCCGCCAATTCTTTCTTAGCAAATTTAAATTCAGAATCCTTAACACCTGGCAAATTAATAACAACATTCATGCATGCACCTCGAACGCCTGCAAGAGCCACTTCCGCTGCTACACCTGCATCCGACACTGAATTCGGATTCCCTTTATCCACTAATTGTGCAGCAAGCTCCAATACTCGAAAACATTTTTCTGCAGTTTCCAACGGAATTTCAATTGCATATTGATTGGCTAATTCTATCGCCTTTTCCTTGGCTATTCTTTCATTATTATTTGAAGATGATAATCGATTCGCACTCATAACTTGGTTAAAAGCTTTTGTATCTTCATCCACTAAAATTGAAAGTCTATCTTTCAAGGATTGAGCCTCAATTCCAATAATATCCATTTCTGGTTTAAAATCGAGCCATTCCTTTTTTTCATGTGTTAATGCAGCCACCATAGAAGATAATGCAGCACCTAAAGAGCCGACTAATGCGGCAACGCTGCCACCACCTGGTGCCGGACTATTTTTAGAACATTCATTCACAAATTCTTCACTGGATAATTTCATCAATGAGTGCTTTTCAATTGCAACGGCATAGTCTATTATTTTTTCACTCGGATCAAATGGGGACACATCATTCAATCCTAAAGATTGGATGGCGCATTCGATAATATCCTCTGTTGGGACTCCCATGGATCGATTTTGTTTTTTTAAATAATGTTTTCCTGCCATCAGTAAAGCGTCTAATGGAATCAGGCCAACTAATTCGCTCCCCGTTACTCGGACGCCACGCTTTTCTGCTAACTGACACGCTGCGTCAAACACATCATGTATTGTAGATTTTTTATAATTATTAAAATTAATTGAAATTTGAGCACGATTAAAGCTTTCAACATACCAACCAATTCCTTTTACATCTTTAAACATACCGGGGGTTTTTATCGGACTTCCATCTTCATTTCTAACAATCTCTCCATCCAATAGATTTTTAGATTTTAGATTTGGAATACGCTTGCTTCTCCCTGCTTCTCGTAACTCAAAGGCAATATCTGTAGCTAAACGATGATCGCGTGTATTTAAATTGATATTATACGCAATGAGAAATTCCCTGCATCCCATGACGGTTGCTCCCGCTTTTATATGAATCTTATTAGGCCCAAAATCCGGTTTCCAATTCTTATCTGATAACTTTTTAACTAATCCTTCATATTCCCCCTTTCGAATATGGGGTAATTTCTCTCTTTCAGCATGTTGAGCAGATTTTTCATATAAATAAACAGGAATATTTAATTCAGCTCCCACACGTGCACCGACTCTTTTTGAGACTTCAATACATTCTTCTATCGATACATCACTAATTGGGATAAATGGACAAACGTCTGTAGCCCCCATTCGAGGATGCGTTCCCGAATGCTGACTCATATCTAAAATTTCTGAAGCATGTTTAATGCCACGAAAAGCCGCTTCTTCAATGGCTTCCGGTTCACCAACGATGGTTACAACGGTTCGATTTGTATCTATGCCTGGATCAACATCCATAACAGTTATTCCTGGCACTTGTGCCATTTGGTTAACAATATTTTCAATTTTTTTAGAGTCCCGACCTTCTGAAAAGTTGGGGACACATTCAATTAATCGATTCATTTAATTACCCTGACAAGGCTACGTTTCGTAAATAGATGATGAGCCAAAGGACAAAAAGAACCATTCCAATAGTCCACCAATATGGACGTTGTCTAGATGTACGTCTTTCAATAATTCTGCGAAAATAATTTTCATGTTCACTCATAATGCATTTCCAGCAAAAATAGACATAAAAAAGTTTACAAAAGGTCCCATAACCATCCAAAGAATTGAGACTTTTGTTAAAAAACCAATTAAAATAAGCCCGAATAAAACTTGTGGGCCATACATTTGCATTTTCATAACTAATTCAGGATTGCGTCGGACCATTATCCCTGAAAATATTTGCGATCCATCCAAAGGAGGAATAGGCAACATGTTGAAAACGGCCAAAGCAGTATTAATATGAGCAAAATAAATGAGAAATAGAAAAAGAGTATCAGAAAAAAAAGGGGAACCATTTAAAAAACGAATTGTCATTCCTGCTAAAAAGGATAGAAACAAATTAGACGCTGGCCCTGCGAATGCAATTTTCATCATATCCGATCTTGGACGGCGTAAATTACTTGCATTTACAGGTACGGGCTTTGCCCAACCAAAGCCAACAAATAGGATCATGATTGTTCCCATGGGGTCTAAATGATCAAATGGATTTAAAGAAAGTCGCCCCATACGAGCTGCTGTAGAATCCCCTAATCGGTTTGCCATCCAAGCGTGAGCAAACTCATGAAAACTTAATGCAAATAAAAGAGCTGGAATTAAAAGCACAAGTGCTTCCAGAGGCATACGAAATAACATTTTAACTCCGTGGGTGATACTGCCGATGAATTTCGGACAGTGTCGTTTTATCTAAATGAGTATAAATCTGAGTGGTTGTAATATCGCTATGGCCTAACATGACTTGAACAAATCTTAAATCGGCTCCGCCTTCAAGCATATGCGTTGCAAAGGAATGGCGAAAAGTATGTGGGCTAACCGGTTTATGGATTTCAGCAATATTAACCCATTTTTTAACAATATTATAAATCGACATTCGAGTAAGTGATTTTCCGTTTTGGCTTAAAAATACATTTCCAATCGATGCGTTTTTTGCTAATGTTGGACGAGCATGAATCAAATATTGATTTAATATTTCTTTAATATTTTTTCCTAGAGGGACAATTCTTTGTTTATTGCCCTTCCCCGTTACCCGTATGAGTTCTTCATCAAAAAATAGTTCACTTACGGACAAGTCACATAATTCTGAAACGCGAAGTCCGCAAGAATAAAGCATTTCTAGGATAGCTTGATCTCGTTTTCCGACTGATGTTTTTGTCTCAACAGATTGAATAATTCGATTCATTTCTTCAACCGATAAAATATCCGGAAGTTTTTTGGGCATTTTTGGAGCAACTAATTGAAGAGAAGGATTTTCATTGCAATACCCTTCATCAGAGATAAAAGCATGATAAGATCGAATCGAAGAAAATATGCGCGCAACACTAGCGGGAGCTAAATCCATTTGAGATAATGAACGAATAAAAAAACGAATTTCTTCCTGTGAAATATCCTTTATAGATGCTAGCGATCCTTCTTCAACAATAAATGCTAAGTAAACATTTAGGTCCCGTTCATATGCTTCAATTGTATTTGTGGCTAAATTTTTCTCTACCCGAAGCATGGTTAAGTATTCATGAAGATATGTTTCCATGAATCTATTTTCCCAGTACTGAATTTTCAATCAATTCACATAAAATATGCCCAACAAGAATATGACCCTCTTGAATTCGTTGCGTGTCGTCACTTGGAATCTGAATAGTTACATCTGCCTTTCCGTTAATTTCTCCGCCCGATGCACCCGTCAATACAATCGTTTGCATGTTTTGAACCTGAGCTTGATGAATAGCTTGTATAATATTATTTGAATTACCACTCGTTGTAATACCTATTAATATATCACCTGCAGATCCTAATGCTTCTATTTGTCTCGAAAAGATTGAATTAAAATCTGTATCATTCGCCCATGCAGTTAAAAAAGACGAATCAGTAGTTAGAGCAATGGATGGTATAGCTTGACGATTATGGTCCATTAATCCACCTAATAATTCTGTTGATAAATGTTGGGCATCTGCCGCACTGCCTCCATTTCCACACCAAAGAAATTTTTTACCAGAATGGAAAGCAGATTTCATCAAAGAAGTAGCCTTGTCTATGTCAGATAAGCAATGATCCAACATGGATGTTTTGACAGATGCACTATCTAAAATCTTCGCCTGTATAAAAGATTGATCCGGCATGGCATTATTGATGAATCGCGTCAGCAAATTCTTTCATTATAGCTGAACCATGATTTTCGATAATCGTCCCCGTTACAATAAAAGATGCACCTGCCTTAACACGTTCCTGAGCTGCATCTGGAGACCGTATTCCACCTCCAACAATTAAAGGGCATTCAATGGCCTTAGCCATAGCAGTAATAACTTGAGTTGGAACGGCTGTTTTTGCGCCACTTCCAGCTTCAAGATATAACATTTTCAATCCTAAATATTGGCCCGCAAGTCCATGGGCTACTGCAATATCCGAACGATTCATGGGAATCGGTTTTGTATGGCTCATAAATTCAACTGTAGAATTAGCGCCACCATCGAATAACATATATCCTGTAGAAATTGTTTCAATGCCTAAATCCTTAACCATAGGGGCAGCTAAAACTTGTTCTCCAATAAGATAATGAGGATTCCTACCCGAAATTACAGACATAAATAACATTGCATCATAATGATTATTTAATTGATTAAGCCCACCGGGAAAGGAAATGACCGGAATCGTTGACGCTGCTTTAATGCGTTCTACTCTTTCATGGCATTTGCTATCCATCATTAAACTTCCCCCCACAAAAAGGGCATCAACACCCGCTTCATTTGCTGCATTTACATGTGCTTCTATCGTTGAGTCATTTTTGTAGTCGGGATCAATGAGGACAATATATCCGGCGCCTTTTTGGGTACGAGTATTTAATAATGATTGATAAATGTCTGATTTCATATCTAAATCTAAGTGATGATACCTTGATATGCTTCTGCAGAAAGTAATTCATCTTTTCCGGCAGAATCATCCACTTTTACTTCAATAAGCCACCCTTGACCGTATGGGTCTTGATTAATATGATCGGGTGCATCTTCCAATGATTCATTTATAGCGATCACGATTCCGTTAATGGGTGCAATTAAATCTGAAACTGTTTTTACGGCTTCCACTTCACCAAATGGATCTCCTTGAGATAATTCTTGCCCAATCTCTGGAAACTCGACAAAAACAATATCCCCAAGCTGCTCTTGGGCAAAATCTGTAATACCAATTTTAACCGATTCTCCAGAAAAGTCTACCCATTCATGATCTTTGGAATAAAATAATTTGTCTGGGAAATTCATTCTTCACCTCCTTCATTAGGATTGAATTCGAAGGATTCTAAAAAGCTCGTATCAAAATCCCCCGATTTAAATTGATCATTGGCCATAATGGCTTGATGATATGGAATAGTCGTTTTTGGTCCTTCTATAATGGTTTCTTCCAAAGCACGTTGCATACGATTGATGGCTCGATTCCGGTTTTTAGCGTGCACAATGAGTTTCCCAATTAAAGAATCGTAATGTGTGGGAATTTGATATCCCGCATATGCATGGCTATCAATTCTTACACCTTTTCCGCCAGGCATATGATAACTTTCAATTTTTAATGGACTCGGTATAAATCCCTTAGCCGGATCTTCCGCATTAATTCTGCATTCAATCGAATGCCCTTGTAATTCAATATTATACAAGTTTTCAGGTATTTTTTCTCCGGCATGCATGAGGATTTGCTGTTTTATGAGATCTGCACCCGTTACCATTTCTGTAATAGGATGTTCTACTTGAATACGGGTATTCATTTCCATGAAGTAGAAATTATTATTTTTATCTAACAAAAACTCTATTGTTCCGACCCCAATATAATTTACTGATTTTCCGCCCGCGACCGCTGCCGCGCCTAATTTTTCTCGTAATGCTTCGTCCACAACAGGAGAGGGTGATTCTTCAATTAATTTTTGGTGACGACGTTGAATCGAACATTCTCGCTCTCCCAAATGGACTACATTTCCATGCATATCGCCCAAAATCTGAACTTCGATGTGTCTTGGTTTCTCTATAAATTTTTCAATATACATATCCCCATTACCAAAACCGGATAATGCTTCTTGGAAGGCAGTATTGTAAGCATGTTCAACACCATCCGGGGAATCAACGAAACGCATACCACGTCCGCCTCCACCGGCAGATGCTTTCAACATAACAGGATATCCCATTTCGTCTGCCAATTTTTGTGCTTCTTCAGGACCTGACAATATGTCTTCTCCACCGGGGACAACTGGAACACCTGCTTCTTTCATGGTCTTTTTAGCTTGGCTTTTATTTCCCATAGCATCAATGATTTCAGGTGTTGGACCAATAAACGTAAAATCATTTTCTGCACAAATTCGTGAAAATTGAGCTGATTCTGCCAAAAACCCATAACCGGGATGCACCGCGTCTGCATTGGTGATTTCCCCCGCTGCAATGAGTCGGGGAATATTCAAATAACTGTCTTTCCCAGCTGGAGGTCCGATGCAAACAGCTTCATCTGCAAATTTAACATGGAGTGAATATTCATCTGCTGTTGAATAAACAGCGACCGTTTTAATGCCTATTTCATGGCAGGCACGGATAATTCTTAGGGCAATTTCACCCCGATTGGCAATGAGAACTTTTTTAAACATGATGGTCTAGGCTGGATTAATGATAAATAATGGTTGATTAAATTCTACAGCTCCAGAATCATCTACTAAAATTTTAGTAATAACTCCGTCAAGTTCGGATTCAATTTCATTCATTATTTTCATCGCTTCTATAATACAAAGTGTTTGCCCTTTTTTAACCGAATCGCCAACCTTTACGAAAGGCGGATCGTCTGGGGAGGGTGCAATATAAAATGTTCCAGGCATAGGTGATAATACGGATTCGCCTTCAGGTTCAACCGATTCGGATTTTGAGACTTCTTGAGAAACTGAAGTGCTCGGCACCTCAGGAGCGACTACAGGTGCTGATGATGTAACGGATGAAACGATTCCCGGAGATTTTGACACTCGGAAAGACCGCCCCCAAAATTTAATTTCTATCTCATTCACATCACTTTGTTCTAAAATGTAAATGATCTCTTTTAATTTGTCTTGCCACTTTTTCATATTAATTATCCCTTAGATCGTTCTACATAATCACCTGTTCGAGTATCAATTCTGAGTTTATCCCCAATATTGATAAATAGTGGGACATTTAATTCATACCCAGTTTCTACCGTAGCAGGTTTAGTAGCACCTTGAGCTGTATTTCCTTTAAATCCGGGCTCGGTATCTTCTACTTCAAGTATAACATGTGGCGGAATCCGAATATCTAAAATTTCATCGCCATCAAATAGAAGATCTGCATTCATACCACCAACAAGAAAATTTTTCTGATCACCTACAATATCAAATGAAACATTAAGCTGTTCAAAATTATCTTCGTCCATGAAAATAAACGCCATATCATCATGATACAAATATTGCATTTTCTTTGCATCTACACGAATGTATTCTATGCGAGCACCTGCATTGAATGTATGATCAATAATCTTCCCTGAAATAATATCTTTAAGTTTCGTTCGAACAAAAGCACCCCCTTTTCCGGGTTTTACATGTTGAAACTCAACCACTTTCATTCGTTTGTTTTTATGTAGAATGACCGCGCCATTCTTAATATCTGCAGTAGTAGCCATGAAATCCTTCCTTAAATTGAGCGTGAAAGTTACATCATACATAAATGACTTCAAATTTCAGATAATACCTTTATTTCATGTATGAATTGTGAAGCCCAACGTCTATCTCGCCCACAGGAATCCAAATCGGGCACATATTTGGCATATTTGACTAAATCTGCTTTTTCCAATTGGGAAACCCAATTTTTAAATATGGATTTATCCAACTGAAATAAGTGCCCATTTTCAGAAATTTCTAGTGTAGTCATTTCTAATGTTCGTATATAAAATACTCGTTCAACAAGTTCGCGTAATAAATAGGATAATTCCACATAAAATAGTTTAACATTTGTTTCATGTTCTAACTGATTCAAACGGGAAATGGCTTCTTCAAATGGATCTTTTATAATTATTTCCTTCCTATTCACCTCAGGAGAAATATGAATTCTTTTTTTCCAAATCCAAATCATTGTCCCAATCAAAAATAATAATAATCCAACCATAATACTGAGTTTCATTGGAAATAATCCACTTACAGGTACTGGCCCTTTTATAGGTCTTATAGTTGTTTGCCCTCCCAGTATAATACTGGAGATAACATCAATTTGAATTGGATCTGCAGAAAGGGAATAATTATAAGTACTATCTTTATTTAAGACTTGAATTTCATACGCAGGGGTCCAATATGTTCCTGTGTCCCAATACGATATTTCACATGAAATACCCACAATACCATTTTGATTTTGGATATAGTTAAAGTCATGATATTGAACCGAGTCAGACAGGAGTTCTAAAGTTGGATATTGAATAGTCATCCCAACGCTTCCTACCGTAGATACTTTAAAATGTATTTTTTCACCAATTCGAACTTTTGTTGTATCAACCGTTGCAATAACTGAAAGTGATGACTTCGGTTGACTTTTTTCTGGACTGCAAGCCAAATACATCCAAGCTAAACCCAAAAGGAGTAACGATTTTCTAAACATTAGTATCGTTTTTCCCTGAGTCTAAAAAAAGACATGAGTGGCTCTACAAAATCTTCATTTGTTTGAATAGGAACCAAGTCAAACCCAATTTTCCGAGCTTGTTTATGGAGAGAATTCATTTCATCGTTGGCTGTTTTAGTGAAGGTTAACCGATCATATTCTGACGATGTATCAATCCAAATATTTTCACCCGTCTCGGAATCTGAAATTTTCATTAATCCTACATCTGGGAATTCTGTTTCTGCTTCATCATGAATACGTAACCCAATTATATCATGTTTTCGATTTGCCACTCTAAGAGCTGACCAATACCCTTCATCCATAAAATCGGACAAAATAAATACAACACTTTTTCGCTTAGAAACTTTCAATAGAAAGTCTAATGCATTCTTTAAGGATGTTTTTTTATTTTTCGGTTTAAAGTATAATAATTCTCTTATAACTCGCAATACGTGGGATTTACCTTTTTTGGGTACAATATACTTTTCCACTTCGTCACTAAAGAGAATAAGACCTACTTTATCATTATTTTTTATAGCGGAAAACCCAAGTACAGCAGCAATTTCTGCATTAATATCTTTTTTTAATGATTTAGTCGAACTGAATAATCCCGAACTACTCACATCCACCAAAAGATAGACTGTCACTTCTCGCTCTTCTTCAAATATTTTTATAAATGGAGAACCCGTTCGAGCGGTAACATTCCAGTCGATGAGGCGAATGTCATCTCCTGGTTGATATTCACGTACTTCAGAAAAAGTCATTCCACGCCCTTTGAAAACTGAATGATATTCACCACCAAACAAATCATTGACTAATCCGCGCGTACGAATTTCAATTTGTTTAACTTTTTTAAGGATTTCTCTTGGGATCATGGAAACGGGATCAAGGAACTTCGACAGCCTCGAATAACCGCTTTATAACATCTTCTGATGTTATTTCTTCTGCTTCTGCTTCATAAGTTAAAATAACACGATGACGCAATACATCAGCGCCAATGAATCGGACATCTTCAGGTGTTATATATCCTCGATGCTGCATGAAGGCTCTTGCTTTAGCTGCTCGCACCAAATTTATGGTTGCCCGTGGAGATGCACCGAAATCAATCAAACCATCTAAATCTGTTAAGCCAGATTCTTTCGGATTTCGTGTAGCAAAAACGAGATTCAATACGTATTCCTCTACTTTTTCATCTACATATATTTCATTTATAATATTTTGTGCATTTATAATAGTATCGGAATGAACAACTGGATTTAATATTTGAGAACTAGCACCCGGTTGTGTCTGAGTTCTGAGAATCCGTTTTTCCGCATCTTTAGAAGGATAATCGACTAAAAGTTTAAACATAAATCGATCTACTTGTGCTTCAGGTAATGGATAAGTCCCTTCCTGCTCAATTGGATTTTGCGTAGCCATGACCAAGAAAGGGTTATTTAACTCAAATGTATTTTCACCAATGGTTACTTGTCGTTCTTGCATCGCTTCTAACAAGGCACTTTGAACTTTTGCCGGCGACCGGTTTATTTCATCAGCTAATATAATATTAGAGAATAAAGGACCTTTCCTTGTGTCAAATTCACCTGTTTTTTGATTGTAGATTAATGTTCCCAATAAATCTGCTGGGAGCATATCTGGCGTAAATTGAATTCGTTGAAATTGAGTGTCAATAGAATTTGCTAACGTTTTAACCATTAATGTTTTGGCAAGTCCAGGAACACCTTCTAATAGAATGTGACCATTAGATAGTAAACTAATAATAATTTTTTCCAACAATTCATCCTGGCCAAGAATGACAAGATTGAGCTGTTTCTTTAAATCATCTACAAACTGAGATGATGCAGAAATCTTTTCGTTTATTTCGGTAAGGCTAAAGTCATTCATATTATATTCTCAGGAAGTGATGTGCTTTAAGGCAGGGATTTCGTTTATGTCTTTACCTAAGAAATCCAACTCAAATCTAACAGACGGCGATAAATCATGTTTAGGGAAACGTGTGAGAAATAATTGATACTCGTCTTTTGCTTTATCGGTATTCTTTAAAATGTTAGCATAAATATATCCAATCATAAACTGTGCATGAGCTTCTTGTCCTGAACCGGAAAATTGATTTAACACCTTCCGATATTCATTAATCGCAGTATCAAAATCTCTTAAATCATTCATATAAATATCTCCAATGAGATATTGCGCCTTCGCTGACAGCGGATGATCTGCATAATTTTCAACCAAATATGAACAATTAGAAATGGATTCTTTAATATCTTTTCTTCTTCTAAGTGATTCTGCTTTATTGAAAACCCAGACAGGAAAATTTTCAATTTCTTTCTTCGCCTGAACTGCATGTTTAGAATTTGGATATTTTTCAATCGTTTGTTGTAGCGCATTTAACCCTGCATTCAAATCATTCTTCCAATTTAAATAAATAACTGAAAGTTTATATTGTGCTTTTGACGATAATGAATCATTTCCATGGTCAGACAATAAGTCTGTTAAATGAGCAATAGATTCATCGATTTGATTGTCAGCTAAAGCTTTGTCTGATAGATCAAAATATGTTTCTGCAGATTTTTCACAACCAACTGTAAATAAAAACGCAGATAAAATGAGTATTTGTGTGTATTTCATATTCTTTCTTTATGTTTAAAAGCCGCCGAAATTAAGGCATAGGCGAATCGATTTCCATAGATTTAACATAGGATAAACCGATAATTAAAAAAATAGTTCCCGCTAAAATATGTACTGAACTCCTAGTTGTATTTTTGACTGAGTGGGGTCATCCAGTTGAATGGCATAATCAAGCCTTGCAGGACCTAAAGGAGTATCAATAGATAAACCCATTCCGTAGTCCCACTTGGTTGCATTAAAGGTTATTTGATCTAAATCATCTTCTAAAATGCCTCCATCAAAAAATATAATCCCCCCTAATATTTTATAAACATGAAACCGCCATTCTATATTGGCCATTATACGCGTTGTATGGCCAACGGGATATCCATCTTCATCTACTTTAAATCTTAAAATATCCCACCCGCGTAAACTGGTTGTACCACCAAGATAAAACTGTTCAAAACTATAATCCGTAAAGGTTGTATCCCAACCCCACATTTTCCCCATTTTCAATCTATAAGCAATAACACTTTTGTCTGAAACAGAAAAATATTGTTGCCATCCCGCATCAAGTTTTAAATAATCTCGGCCTCCTCCAAACCAAAAACCGGCTACTTTTGCTCCGAGGCTAATAAAGTGTCCTTCAGTAGGTATTATGGGATCATTTTTACGATCGAGCAATAAAGTTGCTTTCCAGGATCTCTCTTGTAAATTTTCATCATTATTATCTGAAAACTGTTCCCAAATAAATTTACTTTCAAATTGAGATCTTTTTTCAAACCGATATAAATTGGCAAAAGTAATACCAAAGCGCTCAATAAATTCATTCTCATCTTTTTGATAAATGATAAATGTTTCATAGTAACCATTCAATTCAGTAGGAATTCGTGTATTAATAAGCCAGTTATTCCCCAAGTTTATGTCTGCTCTAATTCGCGGGATAATAAATTCTTCTTCGACGGGAATGCCAAATAATAAACGTGTTGAAAAATGAGTAGTTGTTTTAAATATGGACCTGTTTTTCCATTCCACTTGCGCACCAACAGCAGAAATAAGTTCTGCCCCTTCTGCAAATTGAATGGGTTCATACCCGCCCTCAGATACCCATTGTCTCCTTTTATATTCTTTTGTTTTAATTAAAATATTTACTAACGAATCAGAATTTTCAAGGCGAACTGGTTCAAGATTTACGAGTGAGAAAACACCCGTTTCACGAAGACGCTTAACGGTTAAATCGATAGAAGATTTTTGATATAATTCATGATGAGAAAACATTAATTCTCTCAATACGATTGTTGAATCATAATGAGTCAAACCATTAATGACTGGTTTTAGAATAACAACATCTGGGCCTTCAACAATATCAACAACAATGGATACAGAATCATCCACAGATTCGCCAATATTGATTTCAGCAAAAAGTTTTCCAATTTCTTGATACGATTCATGAAGAATGGGTAACCCCGCATTCAATTTCACAGGGTTGTATGCATCTTTTATTTTCAAACCTAAGGATCGCTTAATCAAAGATTTTGATAATTGATTCGCCCCCTGAATAGTTACTGACCGAAGTCCATATTGCTTCCCTTCTACTATTTTATACAATATATAAACTTCATTATCCTCAATCGAGAATTCATCGATTATTTTTACATCAAGAAACCCGAGTGATTGATAATAGTTTTTAATCGTTAATGCATCTAGTTTAAGAAGCCTCGGATCAAATTTTGGTGCCTTAATTAAAAAGTTGGGTGGCTTTTGCCGAACGAGAAAAAAGATTTCACCTTCACTAACAGCCATATTGCCAGTTATATCAATATCTGATATAACCAGGTTTTCGCTTTGCGCGTAAACTAAGCCGAAGCAGATAATAAATCCGAAGATAATAATTTTTCTAATCATTTGTAGCTACTTAATATGCGTAACGATAGCGATATTTCAAATGTAATTTACCGTCTTCATCCATATTCCCAACGACAGAAAAATATCGATTTAATTTATATTCAACCCCTACTTTAGATTGGTTTGGATTTGAGAGAGAAAAAGATTTCTTATATGATACATTTAGAGATGTTTTTTCGGTTAATTTTCTTTTTGCGGTTACTTCAAAATCTTCACGAAGTCCGGGGTTTATTAATCCCGCTGCACCCGAAATATCAATATCATCAACAATCCCAAGTTTTGAAACACCACTCATTTCTTTCAAATTCTTTTCTAATTGACCTTCCAATATTGACCCTAATAAAGAATAAGCTTGATTTCCAAAACCTGTAGAAGTGAATTCTTGGTCTTCGAACCGTTTCCCCCAAGTTAATAATTCTAATATATCGCTTTCTGAATACCCGCTCGATGACTCGAGTGACAATTCAATATCATCAATCAATCCACCTAACCGGATATCAATTCGTTCATTATCAATTAATCGATAAGCGGATAAATCTAAAAAGGGGTTGAACCCTTTATTGTCAAAAAGGACCTGACCCTTTAGACCATTAAATTCATCTCGGTAATAAAAGAATGAACCTTCATTAACAAATACTTCACCACCAAAATCAATATCATACTCCGCAAATTGTGATAAACTTATTTCTCCTGTGACGAGAGCATCAATTTGACTATTTTGAAATAAGACTTCTCCTTTAATTGGAAAGTTCAACTTATAATCCATTAAAATTTCATCCGCTAATACGGGAGTGGCGTCTCCAATATCGGCATAAATAAATTCTTGAAATATTTGGCCTTCTAATACTTCAACGGTTCCTGCGATGTTAATTGTGTCTCGACCAGAAATAGATACATCCACATTTCCTAATCCTTTAATATCAAAAGGCAACGTTTCAAAATATACATCCGACCCTTGGATATTTAACGCGAATTTCGGTTCAAAAAACGATTCAAAATTGATTTGACCAGAAACTGATACATTCGAAACTGATGTATTTGTAATTCCTTTTACCCTTTTTACCGCAGAACCATTGAATGAGTCAAGTGTCAGTATATTATCGTCTATACTTCCATTGCCAGAAATATTCACGATAGGCTCTTTAACAAGCAATGTATAGACTGCTCCATCTGAAATAGAAATTTTACCCTTCCTAATGATACGCTCATCCGTACCAACTAAAGATAGATTTAAATTAATATTCCCCTGAATAGAGTCAACTTCCGACAAATAGATCGATAAAAAGTCCATTGTCTGTAAATCCCCCACAGCATGAAAGTCTAACATTTCATTGGGAAAGAAAGCTCCCAGACGATGAGAACCATAATTTAAATCAACCGGTAATGATCCATGAGCGACCATATGATCGAATTTTGTATCGGCTGATAATGAATCAAATATGACTCTTTCGCCATCATAATGACCTTTTGCATAGGTGGCTCCTAAATGAATTTTCTCAAATCGCGATTCTTGAATATGAACGTCAAAATGAATAAAAGATTTTTGCGACGACCCTTCCATTTGAATATTTCCAGTTGCTTGTCCACCCAAATCAAAAAATCCTGGGATAAATTTTGTAACCATTTCCATATTTAGACCGGTAAATGTGGTATTGAGAAAGATGGGAGCTCTTAAGTCCACTTCACGATTCAATGGCAGAATACCATTCATTTGAAAACCTAACTGATTTAGACCCGTCATAGAAATTTCGTCGGCATGAAGAAAACCGTTTTTCACAAAACAGGATAAAGCCATTTGTTCGAAGGGTTCATTTAAATATTTTCCCTTTTTTAGCGAAATATCTATATCAATATCTTTTTTACCGTTCCCAAATTGAAAACCAATTTCACCGAATACAATTCCACTTGCCTGCCAACGCTCATCTTTAATAAATAATGAAATTATTTCAGCGTCAAAATTGGACATTTTCACATGACCATCTACTACTTTCCCAATCGAAGCCACACCTTCCAAGACACCATCATCAATATGAAGTTCAAATGGTTGAATTTTTGCAGACGAGTCCTTTATAGCAATTATCAGTGGATGAGTGTTCACTAAATAATGACCGTATAAAGACATCTGGACACGGTCTAATGAATATTGCTTTTGAGATGACCTAGAACCTGAAATTTGCAAAAAATCATCACCATTCTGGAAATGACAATTTTCCAAAATAATGATATTATTTTCCATACTAATATCTAGCGTTCCATTTTCAAACTTTTCATTTCGCCAGACACCTTCACCAAATGTTACCGATAATGCACCATTGGATACTTTTTCTTTATTATCGAATTCAGCTCTCATTGTTAATTGGTTTAGCGTAAAGTCTCCATATTTAAAATCTAGAAAATTTAAATCGGCTATGACACCTGGTTCATAAAAAGGTCCCTGAATTTTCATGGACCCTGTTGCTGTACCAGATTCAAATATATCTGGCCAGAAATTGTTAATCAATGACACGTCAGCATCCATTAATTCAACAGTAATATCCATCACTTTTGAATCAAAATCTCCCATTCCCGAGACGCTTAAACTTCCATCCCCTATTGAAATATTAACCGGATCATCAGAAATAAATAAACTGTCTTGCAAGGTAACGGTTCCATGAAATGAAATATCTTTATCAGGGAATATATCCGTTTCTAATATTTCCATTGATAATGAAACATTATTGAGTATGCCTTCGATAAGTTCTCCATCCCAAAAAGCTAAACCTGTAATATTTGTTTTTGGGGTATTATTAAGCCATTGGCTTAAATCGAGTTTTTCCAATGTGAATTGAGAATAGACTCGCCCATTTTTTTCTAAACCACCTGTTGCATTTAGTTTGGAATATCCATCAAACAAAGATAAGGATTCCAATCTCCAATTTCCTTTTTGATTTTTAATATTCAATTTTCCAGACATATTCAAACCCTGGTCATTTGAAATGGTTAGTGAACCAATCGATTCCTTGATATTCGATGCCAAGGATATTGTTGCATTTAATTTTGAAAATTCTGGATTTAGTGGAGTTTTTTCAAATATTTTATCAGGAACTACTAATGAATCAATAGACAATGTCCCCTTAAAAGAAGGAATACTAGGATCCCATGTTGCATTCCCACTCAAAGGGATGAAGCCCACATTCCCCATCATATTTACCAATTCAATTTTATCAGAATATAAATTAATTGTTGTATTAACTAACCCGATTGGAAAACCTAAAATACTGGATTCTTCAATGATGAGTTTATCAACCTTTAAACTTGTAGCATCGTCTAAATAGCCTAATTCTGCATTCAGAGTTAAATTAATTTTATCGTTTTGTTCATTAACAATTATCGGAATTTCACCCTTGAAAACTAATTCATGAATGGCAATCGGTACTGGCCGGAGATTAATAGAATTTGTGGAAACTATTTTTTTCCCAGAATCTGTATTTAAAACAATTTCGGCACCATTTATCTTTACGGCATCAAACTCAATATTTCCAGATAGAATCGATGCAATATTCAAATTAAATGAGATGGATGTAAAAGCAATTTTATTCCCATTTTCTTTTGAAAAACCGATATTATTCATCGTAAATGATTTTAGAAAATGCCCATTCATTTTCTCAACACTAAAAGTCCACCCTCTAGGATTTGCCCATCTCTGGTTTACATTATTTTCAATTACTCGGTGAAAAAAGGATGGTCGGAGCCCCAACGAAATAATCGTAAGTATGGCCACAAATATAAAAATGTAGTTAATTTTATTTTTTAAATACATGAGTCAAATTCTTCATAAGAAATTAACGAGAATAAATGAAGACTGTTCCATAAACAAAAAAAGCGCTAATAAAAGCGCTTTTTCTTGTTATTGACTAATTCTTAGTCATCGACAACTTCAAAATCAGCATCCTCAATTTCGCTATCATCTTTTTTCCCACTAGATGATGTTCCAGAGTTTGCTTGTTGAGTTGGATCATCAGTCTCTTTAGTTGACTCATACATCTTTGATGCTACTTGGTGCCAAGAAGCATTTAGTTGATCCATGGCCGCTTTAATATCTTCAACATTTCCAGATTCTTTAGCTTTTGTAAGCGCTTCCATTTTTTCGGACAAATCTTTTTTATCATCATCTGTTATTTTATCATCATGTTCTTTGATATTTTTTTCAGTTTCATAGATTAAATGTTCAGCCTGATTCATCACATCAATTGCTTCACGTTTTTCTTTGTCTTCTGCTTCATGCGATTTTGCATCCGTAACCATGTTTTCAATTTCTGAATCTGAAAGGCCACTAGATGCTTCGATACGTATACTTTGCTCTTTGCCTGTGGCTTTGTCTTTGGCACCTACATTTAAAATCCCATTAGCATCAATATCAAAGGTAACCTCAATTTGCGGTACTCCGCGAGGTGACGGTGGGATATCTGCTAAATGGAAACGGCCTATAGTTTTATTATCCGATGCCATTTCTCTTTCACCCTGCAACACATGAATTTCAACTGTTGTTTGGTTATCAGCCGCAGTACTAAAAACTTGAGACTTTTTAGTCGGGATTGTAGTGTTTCGTTCAATCAATTTGGTTGAAACTGAACCAAGTGTTTCAATTCCTAATGAAAGTGGCGTCACATCTAATAATAAAATGTCATCAACATCGCCAGCTAACACCCCACCCTGAATGGAAGCACCAATGGCTACAACTTCGTCTGGGTTTACACTTTTGTTGGGCTCTTTGCCAAATATTTCTTTAACTTTTTCTTGAATTTTCGGAATTCGAGAAGAACCACCAACTAAGATTACCTCATCTATATCACTCGGAGATAAACCCGCATCTTTTAAGGCATCAGTACAAGGTTTTATCGTTCTTTGAACAAGATCTGCAACCAACTCTTCAAATTTTGCTCTCGTTAAAGTCATATTAAGATGTTTGGGACCAGATGCATCGGCTGTTACAAATGGTAAATTAATTTCAGTTTGTTTTGAACTTGATAATTCTTTTTTTGCTGTTTCTGCAGCTTCTTTTAATCTTTGAAGCGCCATTGGATCTTTTTTCAATTCAATACCATCACTTTTTTGAAATTCGTCAGCAATCCAATTAATGACTTTTTGATCAAAATCATCTCCGCCAAGATGGCCGTCTCCATTTGATGCTTTTACATCAAAGACACCATCACCTAGCTCCAGTATAGAAATATCAAATGTTCCACCACCTAAATCAAAAACGGCAATCATTTCATCTTTCTTTTTATCTAATCCATATGCTAATGCCGCAGCGGTTGGTTCATTTACGATTCGACGAACATTTAACCCTGCTATTTTACCTGCATCCTTCGTCGCCTGTCTTTGAGAATCGTTAAAATAGGCAGGAACGGTGACAACCGCATCTGTAACGGTGCTCCCCAAATGTTCTTCAGCCATTTGTTTTAATTTTTGCAATACCATCGCACTAATTTCAGGTGGTGTATAATCCTTACCTGAAGCTTCAACAACAACAGCACCTTTAGAATTCTTTTTTACTTTAAAGGGTGCTTCTCCAATTTCTGTCCCAACTTCATCAAACATACGCCCTATGAATCTCTTGATAGAAAAAATAGTATTTTCCGGATTTGTCACTGCTTGACGCTTTGCAGCTTGCCCTACAAGTCGTTCATCATCTTTTGTAAATGCAACAATCGAAGGGGTAGTCCTTCCCCCTTCAGTATTAGTAATAACGGTTGGCTCACCCCCTTCTAAAACAGCAACGCAAGAGTTGGTTGTTCCAAGGTCAATTCCAATAATTTTACCCATTTTTTTCTCCTAAAATTAATTTTTATTTCAATTTAAAATAAATCTATCCCTTTGAAGCAAGGAACATACCATTATATGATATCTACCTATATGGCAGACTGGAGAATTTATATGCCCTATATGACAGATTTACCCAGCTAGACAATCTGGTTTTTCTTTTCTGTCATTGTTTTATTTTTTTTAGGTGGGTTAACTATATTAAAAGTAAAATCATTAGATGACGTTGCGATTTTAATTATATCACCATTTTGAATTTTATCTTCAAGCAATAATTCTGATATTTTATCTTCAAGAGATATTTGAATTTCTCTTCTTAGAGGCCTTACGCCATAATTTTCATCATATCCTTTTTTAACTAACAGTTTTTTGGCAATAGCTGTCATTTTAAGTTGAATATTCTGTGAAGCTAAATTTGTGACTAAATCAGCTATTTGTAAATCAATAATTTTTAAAATACTTTTTTCATCTAAAGGTTTAAATATAACCGTTTCATCAATACGATTAATTAACTCTGGAGAAAAAGTATGAAGTACTTTTTTCATTACTCGATTTTTAACAATATTATAATCTTTTTTCTTATTTATTTCTCCAAATCCAAAACCTGATCCTTTATACTCTCTCGACCCCATATTGGATGTCATAATGATGATAGTATTTTTAAAATCTATCTTTCTCCCAAAACTATCCGTCAAAACACCTTCGTCAAATACCTGTAGTAAAATATTAAATAAGTCAGGATGAGCCTTTTCGACTTCATCTAATAAAACAACAGAATAGGGACTTCTACGAACTTTTTCAGTTAAATCGCCACCTTCATCATACCCCACGTACCCCGGTGGTGCACCAATTAGACGCGATAATGAAAATCGTTCTGAATATTCTGACATGTCCACCTTAATTAAAGCATTATTTTGAGGAAAAAGATATTTCGCTAGCACTTTTGCACATTCTGTTTTACCAACTCCCGTAGGTCCCAAGAATAAGAATACTCCAATGGGCCGTGTTGGACTTTTTAACCCTGTCCGGGCTCTTTGTATTGATCGCGTAACTGATGAGAGGGCTTCATCTTGCCCTAAGATGAATTTTTTGAGTTCTTTACTCATATTTAATAATTTGTGGCTTTCTGATTGGGCAACTTTTTGAACCGGAATTCCTGTAATCATAGATACAACATCTGCAATATGTTTATCTGTAATAACAACTTTATTATCGCCTTCATTTTCCTGCCATTTTTTCTGAGCATTAGATAATTTTTGAATAAGTTTGCGCTCTTGATCGCGTAATAATGCTGCTTCTTCAAATAATTGCGATGCTACCTTGTCGTCCTTTTTTTCGCGAACTTTTTCTAAGGATTTTTCTATATCAATAATAACATCAGGCACTTTCATATTAAACATATGCATTCGTGCGCCCGACTCATCCATGACATCAATGGCTTTATCTGGCAAGAATTTATCCGAAATATACCTGTCCGATAATAAAACACATGCATCAATAGCTTCATCAGAATACATCACCTGATGATGCTCCTCGTAGGACGGTTTTAAACCAAACAAAATTTCTTTGGATTCCTCAATGGAAGGTGGAATAATTGTTATCTTTTGAAAACGCCGATCCAATGCACCATCTTTTTCAATATGTTTGCGGTATTCATCTAAAGTTGTTGCCCCAATGCAATGTATATCTCCACGAGCTAATGCCGGTTTAAACATATTAGATGCGTCAAGAGATCCTGAAGCACCTCCTGCACCTACAAGTGTATGAAGTTCATCTATGAAAACGATTAATTGGTCACTCGATTCCATCTCTTGCATTATATTTTTCATTCGTTCTTCAAACTGTCCTCTATATTTGGTCCCAGCAACAAGAGATGCCAAATCTAAAGAAAGAATACGTTGGTTATGCAACACACGTGGTACCGTTTTACGAATGATTCTTTGAGCTAACCCTTCAATAATTGCCGTCTTTCCTACACCCGGTTCTCCAATAAGAACAGGATTATTCTTTTTGCGACGTGTCAAAATTTGCGCTACGCGTTCGATTTCACTTTTTCTACCTATGACTGGGTCAAGTTTCCCCTTTCGTGCCATTTCAGTAATATCTCTCGAAAAGTGGTCTAATGTTGGAGTCTGACTTTTTGAATTTTTTTTCTCAGATGTGGATGCTTCTTTCCCTGAATCTAGTTCAGATGATGATAATAATTCTCCTACTGTATCCGGATCCAGCCCAAAAGTATGGAGGACATGATACGCGATTCCATCCGTTTCCTTCAACATGGCAATTAATAAATGTTCATCATCCGCATAAGGGCTACCAATTCCTGTAGCTTCATTAAACGCTCCTCTCAGAATACGTTCTGCTCTTCTTGTTAAAGGCAAATGGCCTAAGGTCATCGTCCCGCCTGAGGACTTAATCATATCTTCTACCATTGCAATCATTTCATCTGGGTCGCAATCATAAATATCTAATATTTTTGCGGACAAACCCGTTTCTTCAACTAATAGCCCGAGCAATAAGTGTTCACTGCCCACATAACTATGTCCAAGGCGAATCGCTTCTTCCTTGGCCACTTTCATAATATTTTGTACCCGTTTTGAATAATTTTCCTTCATAATACCTTTACCTAAATTTTCTCTTCCAACTTACCCCTTTTTAAAATGAATTGTCGATGGCCAATTGAAGCTACTTCAAGACTATGCGTTGTAATCACGATTGACTGCTGATAATCTCGATTAATTTTATTGAAAAGTTCAATCATTTTTCTGGCATTTTTTTCATCTAAATTTCCTGTTGGTTCATCTGCTAAAATGATTTCAGGCTTATTAATCATTGATCTTAATACGGCAACTCTTAGCCTTTCACCACCGGATAACTGTGAAGGTAAATGGTTTTCCCTTGATGTTAATCCAACAAATGCCATCAAAGCTGCTGCTTCATCCATTTTATTTTCTTCTTCACCTGAAATCATAGTTGGCATTAGAATATTTTCCATAGCTGTAAACTCAGGTAATAAATGATGAAACTGAAAAATAAATCCTATATGTTTATTTCTTACCTTTGCAATGTCATCTTCAGATAAATGAGTCACATTTTTGTTTTTTAAAAGAATTTCTCCAGAATCTGGTTTATCTAGAGTACCAAGAATATTGAGCAAAGTTGATTTCCCAGACCCCGATTCGCCCATAATTGTAATAATTTCATCCGTGTCGACAGATAAATTGCATTGATCCAACACAACAAGAGAATTTTGTCCATTATTATAGGATTTTATAATATTTTTTGCGTCTAAAATCATTTATTCCATGTTAAAGCTAATTTTGGTTCAATATTGCTTGCTTTACGACTTGCAATATAGGATGATATAAAAATAATCGCACATGAAATACTTGGAATAATAATCAAATTCCCCCCAGTTAATTCCATAGGTAAGGTCTGAATAAAATAAATATCAGACGGCAATGGTATAAGCCCAAACTGGTTTTGGACTATAACAACAATACCCCCCAAGATGACGCCTATCATCGTTCCTTTTCCGCCTAATATAAACCCTTGGATGAATAACATTTTTCTTAGCGCACTTTTAGGTGCTCCAATCGCCTGTAATATACCAATTTCATTTATCCTTTGTATTGTTACTAAACTCAAAGTTGATGCAAGATTAAAACCCGCAACGACTATTATTAAACTTAATACAATCAACGCCATTAATCTCTCTAGTTCCATCGCTTGAACTAAGGATGAATGTTGTTCTTTCCAAGTTTCTATTTTGAATTTATTCCCAATAACCTGAGTTAATTCTTGTGAAATTATATCAATATTCTCATCTTTGTGACAACGAATATCCATCCCCGTAAATCCTTTTACCTTCTTAAATATTTTTTTACCAATTTCAATTGGAATAAATACTATCCGTTCATCATAATCCAAGACCTGCGATTGAAAGATGCCACTAACATAACTCTTAATCATTGGAGGATACCCAAGTCCATATGGCATATCGAGTGGACTAAATATTTCCACACTATTTTCGTGAGAAAGATTCATGCGATAGGATAAAGATTTTCCAATAATTATCCCTTTGGGATTTGATTTATCTAAATCTATATTGATATTATACACTTGGCCCATATCATCCATGTTTAATGCTTTATAAATAATGACATGTTGAGACGATTTAGAAGATAAAATACCTTTTCGTTCTATGAATGGAATGAAAGACTCAATTCCTTCTAATTCTGAAATTTGATCGATTACTTTTTGTGTAATAAATCCCGATATTCGTATATCTCCATCAAAACCCCTTAAGCGTTCTGATACCCGCGACTCAAAGCCATTCATGACTGCAATGGATACAATCATTGCAAAGCTACCAACAGCCATGCCAATCATGGAAATTATTCCTGTAAATTTTCCAGGCCCCGTCCTGCCTTTAAGGAATTTTTTAGCTAAAATGGTTGTAAATCTCATTCGTAGGATAGCACTTTTGCTGGATTAATAATACTCACTTTACCCGCGGGCCAATAAGAGGCTATAAACGAAATTATAACAGAAATTATACTCATGAATAGTATGGGAACTATTTCAATCGAAATAGGAATGTGGTCCATAAAATAAATATTTTCAGGTAAAGAAATAAAATGCGTTTTTATTTGCATACCCATAATTATACCTGCTATTAAAACACCCAAAATTGCTCCACTTAGGCCGATGACTGCGCCTTGAATACAAAAGATGGTTTTTATATCCCTTCGGCTCATTCCTTGAGATAATAAAATGCCAACTTGTCCTGATTTTTCTATAATAATCATGGCTAATGCTGATAAAATATTCACAACACCTACTAAAGCAATTAAACCAAAATTAATTAAAATTGGCCATTTTTGGATATCAATCCAGTCAAATAATACTTGGTGTTTTTCTTTCCATGTTACAACATAGTAAGGGTAAGATGTATTGTTTCGAATATAAGAAATAAGGGTAGAATAGGATTGTTCATTTGATTCTATTTTATAGCCAGTAATTTTATTTGACATATCAAATAATTGCTGTGCATCTTCAATTGAAATAAAAACTAAAGTTTTATCGTACTCTTGCAAACCAGAATGAAATATTCCTGCAACGGTCAATGATTTTATAATTCGCCTAGATGCTGAATGATTTAATGATTGTAAATCAGCTAGAGCAATTTTTTCACCAACAGTTACTCCTAGCATTTCAGCTAAACCACTTCCAAGCCAAATATCATTAGGCATTAATTCAATGGAATTTCCCGTACTATTAGAACGATTGATCGCAAAAGAATTAGGTATCCATTCAACTCCTTCAACAATAACGCCTTCTGCTTTCTGTTTTTTTCTAATTAAGGCAGGATTTTGGATATAAACACTTTTGTTTAATTTAACCGGTGCTTCAGTAAACAAGGAATCTAATGTTTTGTCCGGGTAAGAAATCGAACGATTCATAAAATGTGAAATACGAATATGTGAATCAAAGGTGGCAATTTTCTCTGAAACTGTTTTCTCAAAACCTGCCATTATACTTAGAGTCATAACCAGAGAAGCGATTCCAATTGCGAGTCCAATGACAGCAAGACGACTTGCATAAGACGAGAAACTGCCCTTATGGGAAGATTTCAGATAGCGAAGGGCAATACGCGTACTGAGGATCATTTATTATTCCGATCGTAATGCAGGAAACAATAAAACGTCTCGAATCCAACGATTTCCAGTAAGAAGCATGACGAGTCTATCAACACCCAACCCTACTCCTCCAGTGGGGGGCATACCACATTCCATTGCTTGTAGAAAATTTTCATCAACTGGTTGAGCTTCTTCATCACCCGCTTCCCGCAAAGCTGCTTGCGCTTCTAATCGTTTACGTTGATCGATAGGATCATTTAACTCTGAAAATGAATTTGCGAATTCAGATCCACCAATAATAAGCTCAAATCGCTCTACCAATGATTCGTCACCATTTCGGTGTAATTTAGCTAATGGCGATACTTCCTTAGGATAATCGATGATAAAGGTTGGATGAATGAGTGTGGGCTCAACTAGATCATCCATTAATATACCCAATAGTTGAGATATATTGGCATTTTCAGGAAGATCAATATTCATTTCATTAAATACAGAAATAAGCTCTTCAAGCCCCGCTTTGGATAAATCATGGCCAGTTACATTTTTAAGAAGGTCAAAATAAGCCTTTTTATGAAATGGTTTGGATAAGTCGATATTCATTTCTCCCCAAACAATCTGTTCAGCATCCACAACTTTGGAAGCGGTTCTAATCATATCTTCAACTAATGCCATTGTATCTTCATAGTCAGCATAAGCTTCATAATATTCTAACATGGTGAATTCAGGATTATGGCTTCGATCCATTCCTTCATTACGGAAGTCTTTTGCGATTTCATATACCTTTTCAAAACCACCAATTATGAGGCGTTTTAAATAAAGCTCATCAGCAATACGGAGATAAAACTCTTGATCCAACGCATTATGATGAGTAACAAATGGGCGTGCATTCGCCCCACCATATAATGGTTGCAATACAGGTGTTTCCACTTCTAAAAAGTCTCTATTATCTAAATATGATCTTAAAGCATTTATTATTTTTGTTCTTTTTATAAAAGTTTCCCTAACACCCGGATTAACAATCAAATCTAAATGTCGATTTCTATATCTTTGTTCTTTATCGGAAAATGCGTCAAATGTTTCACCATCTTTTTCTTTTACAACAGGTAAGGGCCGAATACTTTTTGACAAAACCGTAAATTTTTCTGCATGGATAGATGTTTCTCCCATTTTTGTTTTGAACACATATCCTTCAATTCCAACAAAATCACCAATATCCATTAATTTGAAATGTGAATAAGAATCTTCGCCAACATCATCTCGTCGGACATATGCTTGGATGCGGCCAACTCCATCCATAATATGTGTAAAGGATGCTTTTCCCATTTTACGTAACGCCATAATTCGCCCAGCTACAACGACTGTTTTATTCTCAAGATCATCAAAATGATCTAAAATCTCAGTACTAGAATGGGTTGGTTTAAAATAATGCGGATAAGGATCTACTCCCGCTTCTTTTAATTTATGAAGTTTTTCAATACGAAAATCTATAATTTGTTTTAAACTTTTTTGTTGATCTGACATAGGGGTTAATTAACCTTTATACTATTTGGTTTTATATTACTTAATAAATAGGCTCGAATGAAGGGGTCAATATAACCATCCATTACTGCCTGTACATTGCCTGTTTCTTCTTTTGTTCGATGATCTTTGACCATATTATACGGGTGAAAAACATATGAACGGATTTGGCTTCCCCATCCGATATCCATTTTTTGGTCTTCTAATTCTTTATTCTTTTCTTTTTCAATCTCTAATTCATGCTGATAGATACGCGCTTTTAAAATTTTCATTGCTTGATTTTTATTTTTATGTTGAGATCGCTGATTTTGACATTGAACAACAATCCCAGTTGGATTATGCGTAATTCTAACTGCAGAATCCGTTTTATTAACATGCTGTCCGCCTGCGCCACTTGCTCTGTATGTGTCGATTCGTAAATCTTGTGGATTAATTTCTATTTCAATTTCATCATCAACAGATGGGTAAACAAAAACCGAGGCGAAGGATGTGTGCCGTCTACTATTTGAATCAAACGGCGAAATTCGAACCATCCGATGAACACCCGCTTCTGCTTTAGCCATACCGTAGGCATAATCTCCTTTGATTTCAAAAGTAACATCTTTGATGCCCGCTTCATCACCGGGTTGAACATCTAATACTTCTATTTTAAATCCTTTTTTTTCTATCCATCGTGAATACATCCGATAAAGCATTTCTGCCCAATCTTGGCTCTCTGTACCGCCAGCACCTGGATGTATAGTTAGTATGGCATTTTGCTCATCTTCTTTTCGCCCAAGAATCATCTTTAATTCAATATCATTGACAATCTCCTGGTAGGCGAATAATTCCGTTTTAATTTCATCTATACTTGCTTCACCTTCGTTAGCAAATTCAAACAATATTTCCACATCACTATGGCGACGCTCCATATCTGACCATAGATTAATTTCTTTTTCTATTCGGGAAATTTTCTTTAATACGGATGTTGCTCTTTGACTGTCTTCCCAAAAATTGGGATCTACAGATGTTTTTCTGAGTGACTCTAATTTTATTTGACTAGAGTCCAGGTCAAAGATACCTCCGCAATTCCTTATATTTTGTTTCGGAGATTTGGAACTGGTCTTTTAAATCATTAATATCCATCTGCTAATTTAGGAAAAGGTTGAGGTCGAATAAACGGAGTTTTTACTAAAGTTTATTCGCCAGATGAAATAAATAATCGATCGTTTAAATATCGTCTTAATGCCATTTCATCCATATCTAAATAGATAAATCGGCCATTCTCTGACGCAGAAATTTTTCCTCGCTCTTCTGAAACAACTAAAACAAGAGCATCTGATTCTTCTGTTAATCCAAGAGCAGCTCTATGACGCGTTCCCATTTCCGGGTCTATCATCGTACTGTCGGTTAATGGCAAAATACTTCCAGCAGATTCAATTAATGTGTTTCTAATAATGATTGCACCATCATGTAGAGGCGATGAAGGGTTAAAGATACTGACTAATAATGGTGCCGAAACCTCTGCCTTCATTAATGTGCCAGATTCTTTGTAAGCTCTTAAACCTGTTTCTCGCTGAATCACAATAAGGGCGCCCCATTTACGATCAACTAGTTGCGTACAAGCTTCAACGATGGCCTCTAATGAACGAGGCGATCCCACGCGGAAGATGGTCCGGAAAAAACGTGTTTGCCCAACATAAATTAATAATCGTCTTATTTCTGGTTGAAATAATATGACAAATGCAACCACCCAAACTGTTTGAAATTGGTTCACTAACCAAGACATGGCGCTAAGTCCAATTGTATTAAACACAAATGATGAAATTAATAATATAATTAATCCAATCAACATTTGACCTGCACGCGTGTCTTTGAAGTATTGATACACTTTAAAAAATATCCAACTAACAAGGACTAAATCAATGACATCAATAACGGTGACTGATAAGAATCCGATTTTAAATAGAGTCATTTTATGCAGCTCCTGATATTTTTTCTGAAATAATTGCTACACGTTTCATTGCTTTGACATCATGAACTCGAAGAATTCTAGCTCCATTTAATATAGAAGCTGTAACAGCAGCTGCCGTTCCTTCTTCTCTTTCATTTGGGGGCAACCCCAATGTTTCACCAATAAATGATTTACGGCTTGGACCAACTAAAACGGGAAAACCCAATTCACACATTTTATTGAGTTGACCTAATAATGTAAAATTATCTTGAAGTGATTCTCCAAACCCAATACCTGGATCTAGAATTATTTTATTTTTGGAAATGCCACCAGAAATTGCTTCGTCAACTCGTTTTCTTAAAAAATGACTAATGTCTTCCATGATATTATTATATTGCGGATTATCCTGCATGGTCTTCGGTGTTCCCTTTATGTGCATAATAACAACATAAGCGCCATAGTTTGAAATATTTTCAATCATTTTAGAATCAAATGTTAATCCGCTAATATCATTAACAATATTGGCACCCGCAATCAGTGCTTGCTTGGCCACTTCTGCTTTTGTCGTATCAATGGAAATGAGAGTATCTGTTTCTTTCCTAATTGCACCAATCACAGGAATTGTTCTTTCTAATTCATTTTCTAATGATACATAGTCTGCATTTGGCCTGGTACTTTCACCGCCAATATCCAAAATATCCGCTCCGTCATTTACTAATTTTAATGCATACTTTAATGCTTGTGATGTTGAATGAAGCTTCCCCCCATCGCTAAAAGAATCGGGCGTTACATTCACAATTCCCATAATTAATGGAGATCGATCTGGCGAATTGTACCAATTTGAGAATGGATTGATTTTATTATAAATCATTTTTTTGATTCAGGAGCAACATCCTTTTTTGGTATTTGTTGATGAGGCTTTCGTCTCTTTTGGTTTGTCTTTTGTCTCTGTGGTTTTCTATGCTGTTTTTGATTAGCGACCAAACCATTTGACTTTTTTGATAGTTGTTTTCCATCTAGAATTTTTTGAATATCTTCACCGTTAAGAGTCTCATGTTTCAATAATTCTTTTGCCATCCTCTGTAATAATTCAATATTGTCTTTAAGAACAGTTTGGGCATGATTTTGGGCTTTCCTAACAATTCGGGCTACCTCTTCATCAATCATGCGTGCTGTAACTTCACTATAATCACGATGCGATTGAATTTCTCTTCCCAAAAATATTTCTTCGCTCTTTTTTCCAAATGACATGGGACCTAATAAATCACTCATACCCCATTCAGTAACCATTTTCCGAGCAATATTTGTTGATTGTTCAATGTCATTACCAGCACCCGTTGTCATTTGATTGAAGATTAATAATTCGGCACTACGTCCCCCCATTAATACTCCCAATCGACCTTCAATATATTCTTTGGTATAGCCATGTCTTTCATCGATGGGTATTTGCATCGTTACACCTAAAGCGCGACCTCTTGGAATAATTGTAACTTTATGAACGGGGTCCGCTCCTTTTGTTTTTGCCGCCAAGAGAGCATGCCCAGCTTCATGGTATGCCGTTACTTCTTTTTCTTCATCACTTAAAATCATACTTCTTCTCTGCACACCCATCATGACTTTATCTTTTGCCTCTTCAAAATCATCCATATCAACAGATTTTTTCTTTTTCCTTGCTGCGAGAAGGGCGGCTTCATTTACAATATTTTCAAGATCTGCCCCAACCATACCAGGCGTACCCTTAGCTAAAGTTTCAAGGTTTACTTTTCTCCTGTTGACAACAATTTTTTTCAAGTGAACTTTGAGAATTCCTATACGTCCTTGTAAATCTGGTGCATCAACAACAATCTGTCGATCAAATCTGCCTGGACGTAACAAAGCTGAGTCTAGTACATCAGGCCTATTCGTTGCAGCAATGACAATTACATTTTGATCATTATCAAATCCATCCATTTCAACGAGTAATGCATTGAGTGTTTGTTCTCGTTCATCATGACCTCCACCAATTCCTGCACCACGCTGACGACCCACAGCATCTAATTCGTCAATAAAGATAATACATGGTTCAGTTTTTTTAGCTTGCTCAAACAAGTTCCTCACACGTGAAGCCCCAACCCCTACAAACATTTCTACAAAATCTGCTCCGCTTAAACTATAAAAAGGAACACTTGCTTCACCTGCTATTGCACGCGCTAATAATGTTTTTCCTGTCCCAGGAGGTCCAACTAATAATGCACCTTTCGGAACTTTAGCTCCTAATTTCTGAAAACGTTTTGGGCTTTTTAGAAAATCAATTACTTCTTTTAATTCTTCTTTTGCTTCTACACACCCAGCCACATCTTTGAAAGTTACTCGTCGCTTTTCGGTTGTCCACAAAGAGGCTCTGCTCTTTCCAAAATTAAAAATCCCTTTTACACCTCCTCCGGCTCCACCTTGCATTCGTCTTAACATAAATACCCAAAAACCAATCAGCAAAAGCCATGGGAACATGTTGAGCAAATAACCGGTCCAGTCTAAAGTTTCTTCTCTGAAACTATATTCCATATCTGTTTTATCCCATTCATCCATTACATCCCTGTCAATGAAAGGAAGTGTCAATACAACACGAGATATATTTTGCAACATACCTGCATTTGTTTGAATGGATTGAGGGGTCTTCAGTTCAGCATGAAAGCTATTACCAATGATTGTTGCTTTTGCAATATCCCCATTAGTGACCATTTCTCGATATTGGAAATAATCTATCTCTATTTCTCCCCTAGCAGGATCTGAAAACTGCCCAGAAAGAAAAAGAGCAACAGCTAATATTCCCATCCAGATTAAGGATGTTTTTCCAGCTCTTTGCCATTGAAATTGATCCTGAGGCTTTTTCCCCTTTTTGTTAGAAGGTTTTTTATTTTTTTGTTTATTCTTTGGCGATAATTGTTTTTTATTCATAATTAATATGTACAGTTTGAACATTTTATTGTTCCAAACGATAAATCCCTTTCAAATGTCTAATTTTTTGATCGTTATCTAACCCATAGCCTACGACGAATTCAGGCGGAATTTCAAACCCAACAAAATCTATTTGAAAATCTATTTTCGCAATTTCTGGTTTGAATAATAATGAAACAACCGAAAGAGATGCTGGGGAGGATACTAAAAACCGATCTCGTATAAATTTTATGGTTATTCCAGAGTCAACAATATCTTCTACTAAAACAACATGACGTCCCGAAATATCAGCCGATAAATCTTTTAATAAATGAACAGATCCTGTTGATTTTATACCAGAATAACTGGATACTTTGATAAAATCAATTTCACAATCTATAGAGAGAGCTCGAACTAAGTCCGCCAAGAAAATAAAACTCCCATTTAAAACTCCAATAAATATGGGAATTTCCCCTTCGAATTTTTTTGATATTTCTTCACCAATAATGTCTATTCTTTTTTGTATATCCTCATGAGATACAAGCTCCGTTAATTTATGTCCTTGAAATTCCATTTATCCTTTCCAATTAAAAATCAGATTAACTGCTTTTTTAGTTGTTGGTTTGATTCGTGCTTTATGGCTGATTTGTTTCCCGCATACCCACATTATTTCACCATCTGCTGTTAAAACAAATTGTTTTTCTTTTTCAAAACGATCAATTTTTCGATTGATTAAAAAATCACTTACCTTTTGAGTTCCATCCATCCCTAATGGCTGGAAGTAATCACTCGAAGTCCAAGGCCTAACCAGTAATTTTTTTCCTGCGACAGAATAAGCGTCAATAGTTTCATTCCTACTATCGGGGAAAAGCGTCATCGAACCTGTTTCTTTTAAAAGAATAGAAAATAATTCATTTTCATAAGTTTTTCCGATTGAGATAGACGCTTCTTCCTTAACGTATGTTTCTCTCTTTCGAATTTTAAAAGTCTCACGATCATTTAATAATTCATAATGATTTGGAAAAAAATGGATAGCACCTGTTTTATTTGATTTTAAAAATGATTCCAATTCTACCCAATGATGCTTTCTCCAGGACTTATCTTCGTTTTTGCTTATTTTTTTCACAATCATAGATTGTGCCAATAATGGATATTTTTTTAAATAATCTTTTTTGATAATCGTTATTTTATCTTTTATTTGTAATCCCAATTCGTCAATTGCGGTTTGAATGAAAAAGTTCAACATTTGATTGTATTTTGAGAATAGGTCTGCCGATGACTGAAATTGTTCTATTGTTTTTGGGAAACCTGTTTCCATTGGCTTTAGTACTTCTGATCGTATATAATTCCTTGGGTGATTTAGATTCAAATTGGTTAAATCTTCTCTGAAGATGATATGATGTTTGGTGGCATATTCATAAATCATATTTTTTGTTGCATGCAAAAAAGGACGAACAATATTTCCACTTTTTTTAGCAATGCCACCTAAGCCTAATGGTCCGGCTCCTTCACTTAAATGCATTAATAATGTTTCTGCTTGATCATTGGCATGATGTGCGGTGACAATATAATTTGCATTGATTTCTTTTAAAGATTGTTTTAAAAATGAATATCGATTATTTCTTCCCCATTCTTCAATGCTTTCCCCTTGCTCAATTTCGGATGGATTTAATGCACAAGACAGTAAAGGAATACCATATTCTTGACACGTTGACTCAACCAAAAATTGATCTTCAATTGAATCTGAACGAAGATTGTGATTAATGTGCGCACATGTGAGAGTTATATTTAAGTCATATTTCAATGAATTGAATATGTGCAATAGAACCATCGAATCTACACCACCAGAAACGGCCACTAAAATATGGGAATTCTCTAAATTATATTCTGATGATATAAAATCAGATCGGCATTTCTCTAATAAATCGATAGACATTTTTAATTAAAATTCCGAAACAACTTCCTTGACTTCCTTTGCAGACGACATAATATAGAAATGAATGCATGGTACATTAGCTTCAACCAATTCTTGACATTGTTGCAGTGCCCAATCTCTTCCAATTTTAGCAATTTCTTCCTTCGGCAATCCTTTTATTCTTTCAGCTAATGCAACAGGAATATCAACAAAAAAATTAGATGGGATAGTTCTTAGGTGAAATTCTCTTGTTAATATTTTTAGTCCAGGTATAATGGGTATTGTAATTCCTGCCGCTCTACATTGATCAACAAAGGCAAAGAATGCACTATTATCATAGAACATTTGCGTAACAATATAATCAGCACCTTTATCTACTTTTTGTTTAAGATAGTCAATGTCAGTTGCTAGATTAGGAGATTCGAAATGTTTTTCTGGATAGCCTGATACACCTACACAAAAATTAGTAGCATGAGCATCTTGTAATTCTTCCAAATATACACCTTGATTCATTGTTTGTATTTGTTCCACCAAATCAGATGCGAATGCATTTCGTGGACGTATATCTTGTTTGGGAATTTTTCTTAAATCATCGCCACGAACGGCTAAAATGTTATCAATACCCAAATAATTCAACTCAATGAGAGCATCTTCTGTTTCTTCTTTGGTAAATCCATTACATAAAATGTGAGGAACTGTTTCAATGTTATATCTATTCTTTATTGCTGCGCTTAAACCAATGGTTCCAGGCCTTTTTCGACGAATATGCCTTTTTAAAGAGCCATCATTATATTCATCATAATATACTTCTGCAGATCGACTCGTTAAATCAATAAAAGGAGGTTCAAATGGTGCAAGTTCATCTACCAATGAAAATATATCATCAATACGTCCACCCCGTTTCAAAGGTAATATTTCATAACTGAAAAGAGTTTTATTCGCTTTTTCTAAATATTCGATTACTTTCATAAGGATTAATTTACACTTTCATTCAATTCAAATAGGGGTTTTCTACTTTTTCAATAGCCAAAGTTGTTGCGGGTCCATGTCCGGGATAAATGTAATGTGTATCGGGAATTTCGTCAATCATTCTTTTCAACGAAGAAGATAAAAGTTCAAAGTCTCCCCCTGGCAAATCAGTTCTACCAATGGATCCTTTAAATAACGTATCTCCTGTAAAGACATTATCTTCAATGATTAAACAAGTGCCTCCTGGAGTATGCCCTGGTGTTTTATATAATTCGATTTTAAAATCATCTATAAATAGTTTATCTTCTTTTTCAAACCAGACATCAACTTTAGGTGCCGGCTTAGGTGATAGGCCAAAATAGGTTAAAGAAGATTCATAATTATCCAATATCATGGCTTCATCTTTGTGTAAATAAAAGGGAATGTTATAATAATCCTTTAATGGATCTACTGCTCCTATGTGATCTAAGTGAGCATGAGTATTTACTATTGCCTTAGGATTTAATTTTTGAGAACCTATTTCAGATATAATGCATTCAGGGTCATCGCCGGGATCAATAATGATACAAGTTTTGTTGGAATCCATCCATGCAAGATATGCATTTTCTTGAAATGGTCCCGTAACAATGGGTAGCACGTGGACGGTCAAATGATATTAAAAAATAAGTGAGATAAACATTGAATTTTATCTTCATACGAATGGGGGTACAGTAACCATTCTGCTGCAGAAATACTGCTAAAAATAGAATTACCATCTTGGGGTGTAAAACAAAAACCTGAAATCTCATGATCATTACGAACCATTAATGATTGTTCTACAACTACAGTTTGATTCATTATTCGCCCATAATGGCCATGATCTCTTCCAAATGAGAATACGGTACTTGTCATATCTTTTGTTGTCATAGCAACAAATGGGTTATTATGTAATTTTTCTTTTAATTGGTCAAGCGTTATTGGCTCTTTAACCTGAAGATTAAACCATAGGACATGCATATATTGGCTATTTACTTTCATGGCAGATGAAAATAAATCTAATTCCATTCCCATTGTTTTGAATAAATCTGCTGCATCTTCAGCATGGTGAGAACCATGATACTCATGTGGATGAGTGCCAACTTGAGGCGCCGGAATAAAACTACCAGTCTGACTAATATCATTGGCTCTTCTAACACACACATACTTTCCAGAAACGAGGTTTTCAGGATCATCATGTAAAGAAATTGTTTTTGTTACACAGGCAATATTGTGCGTATTGCAGGAAACAATTTGTAAAAATTTATCTGTTGGTTTTAAAGCAGAATCATTAATCCCGTGAGCATATTTTTTGCCAAAGCCATCTTCTGATCCTTGAGCCAAAAACCCACGGACTGAATCTGAAAATTTTTCATAATATTTGGCTTTATTTGCATGACCGATGCCACTAGGTGTACAATCAATAACTACCGATGATCTTTTTATGGCTTCTTCCGTGTCAAGATCAGGATCCATATTTAATTTTTTGAAATCCTTCATCAATTCTTCATCAACAGACAATCTTGCGCCACGCCTAATGAGATCAATCACTTTAGATCTGTCACTTACCAGCGGAGTATTTTTGTGGAAAGTTACTTCATCAATACCTAGCTGATCTTTATAATCTGTCAGCAATCCAATTAAGGGTTCACCAATCGTCCCAGTTCCAATAATATGAACTATTTTTCTTTCCACAACGTAACTCCTTAATCTTCCTTAGATGCCGATACTCTGATCCAATGTTTTTCTTGATTGAACATATAAATAAACCATCCAATAATTGCACCAAGCACTATAATATAGGCTGATAAAAAATAATTTAAAAATTGAGATGTCATTCTGATAATGCCTTATTTTTAAGATTTAAAATATGCATTCTATATCGAAGCATTAACAGGTAAATCATCGTAAAAACAAATAAACTGAATAAGAAAGGGTATAAATACTCCGGCGCCTGCTTATTCATTTCAACTTGTGGATGGGATTGAAATTCAGGTAACCAAAATTTTACAGAAATAAAAATTATGGGAACATCTGCAAAGGCAATAATACCCAATGCTGCCGCATAACGTGAAACACGTTCTGGATGACCTCCATAGGCTCGTAACATAAAATAGCCTACAAAAATGAGAAAAAGAATCAAAGTTGTCGTTAATCGAGGCTCCCAAGTCCACGCTTGTCCCCAAATAGGTTTTGCCCAAATGGGACCCGTAACTAAAACTAACGATGTAAATAAAGTGCCAATTTCCGCTGACGCTAACCCGAAGTTATCCCATTTCTGATCTTTCTTCCATAGAAAGAGTATTCCTCCTATCATAACAAGAAAATACGCAAGAAATCCTGTCCAAGCTGATGGGACATGGAAATAAAATATTCGTTGCGCCCATTGTTGGTCCGGGTGAATAGGTGTAATAAATAGAATTAAATATAAATCAACCATCATGAGCATTGAAACTAAGCCCAGCCAGATTTGATTTTTTGTATGACTAAAAAAAGACATTATTCTTCCGATATATGATCATAAAGTGTGTAACCAATTAGCGCGAAAATTACAGTGAATGATCCCATAATCCGAATCCATAATTGCCAATCTACAAAAGGATCATGGTTCAATAATCCGACTGTAGATTTTACAGCTGCAATTAATACAGGAGAAACTATCGGAAACATAAGAATTGGTAACAAAACAGCACTCATTTTTGCACGCATTGCCAGACCTGATACAAGGCTACCTCCTACCATAATGCCTAAATCACCTAATACTATGACGCCAAATAATTGGATTAAATCAACATCAATATTTAATTGTAGAAATAAGACAAAAGGTAATGCAGCCGCACATTCAGTTATAATGAGAAATAATGTACCACTCATCCATTTTGATAAAAAAATAAAACCGCGATCAACAGGCGATGTAAGCATCAAGCTATAGGCATCAAATTCTTTTTCATAAGCAAACGAACGTTGTAGCCCTAGAACTGAAATAAATAAAATCATAATCCAAAATAGGCCCGGTGCAAAGGTGCTCATAATGTCCGGCGATACGTTAAAAGAGAATGCAAATGTTAAAATAACAGTCACTCCGAAAGTAAGCATAGAAATAATAATTTCTTTTGAGCGAAGCTCTAGAAGTAAATCTTTTTTTAAAAGTGTGATAAACATTAGGCCATGAGTCCTTGATAATAATTTCGGATTTGATCTGAATGCGATTCAGTTTTTTCATCCAATCCAATCATACCTTTATGGATCACTAAAATTCGGCTACAGTGAGATATAGCCCAATCCATATCATGCACCACCATTAAAATAGATTTATCAGGTGAAACCCAATCCTGAATTCTTTTTTCCGTTAAGACTCTCCCTTGTGTATCCAACCCAGTAAAGGGTTCGTCAATTAGTAATATCTCCCACGGTATCAATTCACATAAGGCTAACTTAAGACGTTGGAGCATCCCTTGTGAATACACCTTTATAGGTTCATAAACTTGTTTGGCTAACTGAACACTTTTTAAAGTTTCCAAAATGTCATCTTCATTTGATGATATATTTCTTAAAGATAGAGCTAAACTAATATTTTCAACAGCAGATAAGTTTGGGTAAAGCCCGGGAGCATGCCCAATATAAAATAAAGATTTTCGTGGATCGATATTTCCACTTTCGATGAGTGTATCAAATAGAGAAATTGAACCTTTATCTAGCGATGAAATACCCGAAATCATTCGAAGCAAAGTGGATTTTCCAGCACCATTTTTTCCTAGAATACCAACTACTTCACCGGGTTGAATTTCAAATGAAATAGATTTAAGAACCGGCCGATGAAAATAAGCCTTCCGAATGTGATTAACAGATAACACTGCTATAAAATATTATTAAGACGTTTGACTTTTTATTTTTTGTAATAAGGTAGATATATCACGCTTTAATTGATTTCTTTGTTGAATAAAATCATCCTTATTCAACGTTCCTATTTCATAATCCATTTCTAATTCTTTTATTTGATCCATTAAAATCATTTTTTGTCTTGTATGTGCATCAATATTATCATCATCGAATGGATTGGAAATAGGAGGATTCATCATAGGTTGAATCACATACCAAACAGTGGAAATAAAAATTATAAAGATTAATATAGCATCATTCCAGTTCATATTTCTTCCTCCTGACAGGCCACATGGCTATCACCGTGCCTATGATTAAAAAGTAACTGCCAATCCAAACCCATTGCACCAATGGATTAATCATAATTTTAAAATATCCTACTTTATTTTTTGGATCAACACCCGTAAATATAGAATAAATGTCTCTCACCAAAGTAGAATAAATATCTAATTCACTATGAGGCTGTCTTTTATCTGGATTCGGGTCCCTGTGGAAATATATTCTTTTTTCTGGATGCAGTTCTGTGACAAATTCCCCAGCAGCTGTATACACATTTAAATCAGCAATATAAGCATAATGGTTGGGGCGTTCTACTTCGCTCAACGCAGCTAATTCAACTTCATAATTACCCACAGTTTCTTTTGAACCAATTTGTAATCCCCATTCATTTTCAATATCAAATGCATGTCCGCTAAAACCAACAAACATAAGCACAATACCCAAGTGACTAATGTAGCCTCCATATCGACTTCTATTTTTTTGAATTAACTGAAATAATGCAGATAGGATGGATTCATCAAACTTTCTTGTCCGCGCACGAATCCCTCGCCAAAATTCAATAGCAATCGTAGTAAAAACAAAACTAGATAAGGCTAACGTCATAATGGCGTTACCTCTCACATTTAATGCCAACAGAACTCCAGCAGATAAAAAAGCTACAATTAATGGAAGGGTAAAATTCTTTATTAAACTTTCCTTCGACGTATTCCTCCATGCTAATAATGGACCTACACCTGTTAAAAATAGTAGAACAAGTCCAATTGGAATGTTAATTTGATTAAAAAATGGAGCGCCAACTGTAATTTTAGTTCCTCGGACTGCTTCCGATATAACGGGAAATATGGTTCCCCAAAAAACAGCAAAACACATAACAACAAATATTACATTATTAAATAAAAATCCACTTTCTCTGGATGTAAATGATTCTAATCTTTTCTCTGTTTGGAAATGATGCCTTCTCACGTAGAGCAAACCATAACTCACAATAAGAATCAAAATGACAAATCCAAAAAATAAGGGTCCTAATCCACTTGCTGTAAATGAATGAACTGAAGACATGACTCCACTTCGAGTAAGAAAAGTGCCAAAAATGCACAAAGTAAATGTCAAAATAATCAAAATCATATTCCAGATTTTGAGCATATTTTTCTTTTCTTGAATAATGATTGAATGAACGAAAGCAGTCCCTGTTAACCAAGGCATAAAGGAGGCATTCTCTACCGGATCCCATGCCCAATATCCGCCCCAACCTAATTCAAGATAAGCCCACCAACCGCCAAGAATAATTCCTATTCCCAGGAATAGCCATGTTACTAATGTCCAACGTCTAATCGTTTTTACCCACAGAGAACTCGCATCCTTTTTAATAAGAGCTGCGATTGCAAAAGCGAATGGAATTGTAAACCCTACATAACCTAAATAAAGCATCGGCGGATGTATGGCCATAGTTGGATTTTGAAGTAATGGGTTTAAACCATTTCCATTCATAACAATAAAATCGGCATTTGTTGGTTCAAAAGGATTTGTAACAAAATTAGTCATGCCAAGAAAAAACAGTTGAACAATTGTTATAACAATAATTACCCAAGGCATGAGTGTAATATGTTCTCTTTTATTTTGTAGTACAACGACAATAGCATATAGCGATAATATTGCCAACCAAAATAACATGGATCCAGCTTGTCCAGCCCATAAAGCAGTAATTTTATAGATTATTGGTGTTTCATTACTCGTGTAATGAGCAACATAATCTAAATCAAAATTACCAATAATGAGTTCATTGGTCAGTATAATCGTTGCAATTAAACTTAATCCCGAAGAAGCAAGTGATAATCTTTGCCCTGTAAGGAATAAGCGAAAATCATTGTTGCGGATATAAAATCCAATTGAGAATAATGTTAGAATCCCAAACGCTAATGATAAGTTTAAGGAAACGGCTCCGGCTACAGGTATCATATTTCTACTTCGTCCATGTTATAATCTGATTCATCTCGTAAATCACCTTCATATCGTGATGCGCATTTTGTTTGAAGCATATCTGCTTGAAAAATGCCTGCATTATAAACACCTTCCACAATCACCTGAGCTCCATCCTTAAACAAATCAGGCCTAGTTTTTGTGTAATGTACTTTTACGCTTTCATCATCTTGATCTAACATAAAGTGAACATCTAACAAATTTGATTCAGATATTTGAATTGAGCCATCTTGAATTAAGCCACCTAATCGCACACGCTCATTTTCATAGTCATCCTCTAAATCTTCGATTGAAATAAATTCAATCATTGATTTTGCTCCTTCACTAGGTGAAGTTGATACCCAATAAACCCAAACGACAAAAACGAGTATTATTCCCGATACTGTGAAGATAAATTTATTTTTTGAATTCATATATTCCTCTCTTATTTTCTATTTATCAGAAAACAGCTGTTTCTTGCCATTCTCCAAATTCTTTTTTCATTGCTTCAACAATTTCGCCGAGTGTTGCCTTTTCTTTAGCAGCCTGTACAATAAGCGGAACAAGATTCTCGGCCCCCCCACAGGCAACTTGAATTTTTTCTAATGATTTTTTAACCTTATCTGTATTACGATTCTGTTTCATCTTTTCTAAATCATTACATTGTTTTTGTTCTGCTTCAGATCCAATCTGTAAAATAGGAATATCTATTTCTTCTCCATCATTGACAAATTTATTCACCCCAACCACAATACGTTTCTTTTGATCTATTTTCCCCTGATAATCTGAAGCTGCTTTCGCGATCTCTCTTTGAAAAAAGCCTTTTTCAATAGCAGAAATTACACCACCTAATTCATCAATTTGATTAAAATAGTTTTCTGCTTGTTCCTCTATTTTATCCGTTAATTCTTCTACAAACCACGACCCGCCTAATGGATCGACTACATTAGCAACACCTGTTTCATAGGCAATGAGCTGTTGAGTCCTTAGAGCAATTTCTGCCGCTTTTTCACTTGGTAATGCTAATGTTTCATCCATCGAATTAGTATGCAAACTTTGCGTTCCACCCAAAACAGCAGCCAGCCCTTGAAAGCCCGTTCTAGCAATATTTATTTCAGGTTGCTGTGCCGTGAGGCTGCACCCAGCTGTTTGCGTATGAAAACGCAATTTCCACGACCGTTCATTTTTAGCACCATATTTATTTTTCATGTGTCGCGCCCAAATTCTCCGTGCTGCTCTAAATTTTGAAATTTCTTCAAAGAAATCTAAATGCGAATTAAAGAAAAAAGACAACCGAGGTGCAAAATCATCAACATTTAACCCAGCTGCAATTCCGTGCTCTACATACGCAAATCCATCTGCAAGTGTAAAAGCTAATTCTTGTGCCGCGGTTGACCCTGCTTCACGAATATGATAACCACTTATTGATATCGTGTTGAATAGTGGCATTTTCTTCGTACAAAATGATAACATATCTGTAATGATTCGCATGGAAGGCTTGGGTGGGAAAATCCATTCCTTCTGTGCAATAAATTCCTTCAATATATCATTTTGCAATGTTCCTCGAAGTTGATTCAGGGGAACATTTTGTTTCTCAGCAGTGGCAATATAGAATGCCAATAAAATGATTGCAGGGCCGTTAATGGTTTGTGATATTGAAATTTCCCCCAGATTTATATCTTCAAAAAGGGATTCCATATCTTTTAATGATGAAACATTTACGCCACATTTTCCTACTTCTCCTTCAGAAAAAGGATGGTTTGGGTCATATCCCATTAATGTTGGCATATCGAATGCAACGGATAAACCAGTTTGTCCCTTACTCAATAATAAATGATATCGATTATTTGTGTCCTCAGGTGTACCAAACCCAGCAAATTGACGCATTGTCCAAAGTCGCCCTCGATACAAATTCGGGTGAACACCACGAGTATAGGGAAATTGTCCTGGGAAACCAATGTCCTCAACATAAGATTTTTCAGGATTTTCCGGGAAATAGCATACATCTACTTTTTCACCACTCAATGTATCAAAATCCGAATCCCTTTCGGAGGTGCGGTTAACATTTTCTTCCCATTGTTTTTTATCATCTTCGAAAATATTAATTTGGTTTGAATTTAGCTTATTCATGATTTTTTCCCATTTTTTTGAATACTACCCACCCTTCATATAACATCCAGAATACTAAACCTAATAGCATAATATCAACTCCAAATAAAAGCGAGTTACTATGAATAAATGTTTGAGCATTAATGGTGAGAGCAATAATCGTTGTAACTGTAATTAATATGAAAGGAATAACTAATGAAATAATTGGTTTTTTTAATTTCCAAAAATATAGTGCAATAACCATTAATGTAAGCGCAGCTAACATTTGATTGCTCGCACCAAATATTGGCCAAATAACCCAAGCTGTTTCTTTAATTTGTCCCGTCAATGGATCGGGGATAGACCACATCGTTAATGCAAAGGCGGGCAGTATTGCGCCTAAAGTGCCTATAACTCTATTTTTTAAAATAGGCTTTTGTATTGCATCCCCTAATTCTCCAATAATAAACCGTTGGATTCTTGTAGCTGTATCTAATGTTGTAGCTGCAAATGAAATCACTAACACAGCCATTAATGTTTTGGCTAATTCAGCTTCAAAACCGATTTGTTGCAACAATGCGCCTCCGCCTAAAACAAAAGCTGTTGCTTTATTCGCTGAAGCATTTGCCCAATTATCATAATACACATGCCAGTTTAAGTCCGCGACAACACCCACAGATGGCAAATTGCATGTTGTGACTAAGGCAATCCCAGCAACAGCAGCGATTGTAGAAGCTAAAGCTAATGCTCCCTCCCCAATCATACTCCCATAACCAATCAATCGTGTATCTTGAATATGATTAACTTGTTTAGATGTCGTTCCAGAAGAGACTAATCCATGAAATCCACTTATGGCTCCGCAGGCAATTGTTACAAAGAGTAATGGGAAAATTGGAGGTCCATCCGTTCCAATATTTGCCCTAATCATGGGTGCATCAACAACAGGTTGTGCAATAAATAATCCAAGGAAAATTAATCCTAACCCTACTATTAATTGATGACTATTAATATAATCTCGCGGTTGAAGTAAAATCCAAACAGGTAAAAGGCCAGCGATTCCCGAATAAATAAAAAGGAAGATGATCCAAATAGTCTGCGTGTTTTCTGGTGCTATCCCTAAGCTAATTAAACTAATGGGGTTTTTAGTCCCAACCCAAACAAAAATATATAAAATAGCTAATGCTATGGCAGATGGAATTGCTACAGATATATTTTTCTTATAAATAAAATACCCAATAATGATAGCGATAATTATTTCAATATTAATAGGTAAAACAGATGTGGGTACAGCATTAAATAATCCTGCAATTGCCATTGCAAAAACGGCTAAAACAAGCCATGTCAGCATTAATATAAAAAAGAGAAACATTATTTTTGCTCGATGACTTATCACTTTTCCAGTAATATCAGCAATCGTTTTTCCTCTTTCCCGTACACTCACTACTAAAGCACCAAAATCATGTACCGCACCCATAAAAATCGTCCCCACTACAATCCATAATAAAGCAGGTAACCATCCCCAATAAGCGGCAATACATGGTCCAATGATTGGAGCTGCGCCAGCTATTGAAGTAAAATGGTGTCCAAATAATATTGGTTTTTTTGTTGGAACAAAATCAATATCATCTTGGAATTCATGGGCAGGAGTTAAATCTGTAAAGGACTGTAAGTCATATATTTTTTCCGATAAATATTTTGAATAAAAACGGTAACCGAGGAAAAAGAGTCCTAGTCCAAAACCGGCTAAGTAGACTGAATTCATTGATTAAATAGGTGAGTCAACCACCTGTTTTTGAAACTGATTTCTAACAGTATTCGTTATATGAGATTGCGTAAGGCCAACAAGTTCCAACAATTCTTCTCTTGTCCCATGTTCAACAAATGCATCTGGGAGCCCAATACGTTTTAACGATCCTTTATATCCATTTTCTAAAAGCCATGAAGAAACCCCGTCTCCAAAACCACCTGTAATATTCCCTTCTTCAAGTGTAATAACGGTATTAAAGTTTTTGACGAGCGATTCTAGATATTGTGTATCCATAGGTTTAATAAATCGGCAATTTACAACTTCACATTTGATTCCATCTTGAGATAATTCATCTGCAACATCTAAAGCAGTATATACCAATGGACCGACAGAGAGTAACGCCACATCTGAACCATTTTTCATTACTTCCCACGAACCCAATGGCAATAATTCAGCTTGCCCTTTTTCGTCAAATTCTACTGAACTTGCTTTCGGATATCGAATTGAAAATGGTTTTGTAGATTGATTCAAGGCCGTATATAATAAATGTCTGAATTCATTCCCATTTTTTGGAGCTGTTACTACCATATCTTGTATGCATCTCATATAAGGAATATCTAATGCACCGTGATGAGTTGTCCATCTTCACCAGCAACACCTGACCGATCTAAGCAGAAGATTAATGGTAATTTCTGAATGGCAATATCATGCACAATATGATCAAAAGCTCTTTGTAAAAATGTAGAATAAATAGCCAGAATAGGCCGCGTTTTTTCAGTCGCAAGACCGCCCGCAAATGTTACTCCATGTCCTTCGGCAATCCCAACATCATAATAGCGATCTGGGAATTCTTTTGCATAGGGAACAAGTCCTGTTCCTTCCCGCATTGCTGCCGTAATACAGACAGTTTCATTGTGGTTTCGTGCCACTTCAATGGCTAATGAGCCAAAAACAGATTGAAAAGAAGGCGCTGCAACTTCATTTTTATCTGCAGTTGGTTGTTTTTTCCCATTTGGCTTAACCCCATGATAGTTAATTGGATCATTTTCAGCCTGATTCATCCCTTTCCCTTTTTTTGTTAACACATGCAACAAAATTGGGGTTTTAATATCTTTAATATTATTAAGCGTATGAACCACTTCATCTAAGTCGTGCCCATTTATTGGCCCCATATAACGAAACCCAAGTTCATCGAATAGAATACCTGGCACTAATAAACTCTTAATACTTTCTTCTATTTTTTTGATGAAGGTTCTAGATAATTTCTTACCATAAGGGAGTTTCCCGGTTATATCCCAAATTTCATCTCGAATTCGATTATAAATCGGGTTTGTAACAATCCGGGTTAAATAATGGTGTAATGCTCCCACATTCGGGGAAATCGACATTTCATTATCGTTCAATATTACAAGCAATTGTTTTCGGAGATGCCCCGCATTATTAATCCCTTCGAATGCTAAACCTCCTGACATAGATCCATCACCAATAATAGATGCGACTCTAAAATCATCACCATTATGATCCCGACCTGCTGCAACACCAAGTCCGGCGGAAATAGAGGTGGACGCATGCCCTGCACCAAATACATCATATTCACTTTCAGCTCGCTTTAAAAAACCACTTATCCCTTTGAATTGGCGAATAGTTGAAAATTCATCATATCTTCCTGTAAGAAGTTTATGAGCATATGCTTGATGCCCAACATCCCAAATAATTTTATCTGTTGGCGTATCATAGATATAATGAAGAGCTACCGTCAATTCAATCACACCTAAAGTAGGTGCAAGATGACCTCCAGTTTCAGTTATGGTTTTAATTACATGGTGCCTCAATTCATCACATAAATCATGAAGCTCTTCTATACTAAATTCTTTTATATCTTTTGGAGACTTAATGTTGGGTAAATGTTTAACTGACATTTTTTTCCTGATTAGGTTTGTAATAGTTTTTACTTTTTGGTTGAAATAGTATTTCGTGAAATAATGAAACATTATTTAATTCTGGATGGAAATTAATGCCAATATGATGCCCATCCATGACTGCAATTGGATATCCTTTCCAATCAGACAATATTTTCACATTATTTCCAACATCTAGAATTTTTGGTGCACGAATCATCGTTGCTGGTATTGAAAAGATAGATCCTTTCCAATGCATATGGATCGTTTTTGTTCCAGAATGAATTTGGCGCCCATAGGCATTTCGATTTACTCGAATATCTAACAAACCTAATGGGAGAATGCGGTTATCTAATACAGATTTTGCCATCATAATAAGCCCCGCACATGTGCCCAATATTGGGAAAGATTCACCAAAAGACTTAATTGGATTTATCATTTTGTATCTTTCCATCAAAATGGATAATGTTGTTGATTCTCCACCTGGTATAATACATCCTTCAACTTTTTCAAGATCGTGATATGATTTAATTGGGACTGACTCAATTCCCAATTTAGCCAATATTTGATGATGTTTTGCGAAATCACCCTGGAGTTCTAAAACGCCAATAATCACTACCAGCCACGCTCCTGTAATCTTTCGCCCTCTGGGATTTCAGACATTTCCAACCCTTTCATAGCATTTTTTAGCCCCGTAGAAGCTTCTGCTACTTTCTCTGCATCCAGAAAATGTGTTGTTGCTTCAACAACGGCTTTTGCTCGCGTTTCTGGATCATCACTTTTAAATATGCCTGACCCAACAAAAACAGTTTCAGCTCCTAGTTGCATCATCAATGATGCATCAGCCGGAGTTGCAATACCGCCAGCCGCAAAATTAGGGACAGGTAGTTTTCCCAGTTCAGCTACTTCCTGAACCAATGAAAAAGGAGCTCCCATTTCTCTTGCAAATGCCATCATTTCATCTTGATCTAACGTAGTTAACTTTTTCATTTCAGCTTGAATTGTACGCATGTGCCGAACAGCTTCAACAATATTTCCACTTCCTGCTTCACCTTTGGTCCGAATCATAGCTGCACCTCACCAATCCGTCGAAGAGCTTCTCCTAAATTTCTAGCTCCACAAACAAAAGGTATTTTGAAATCATGTTTCCAAATATGGTTTTTCTCGTCTGCGGGTGTTAGTACTTCACTTTCGTCAATAAAGTCGACCTCAAGTGTTTCCAATATTTGCGCTTCAGCAAAATGACCTATTCGACATTTTGCCATTACGGGAATTGACACCGTTTCTTGAATTTCTTTTATCATAGCTGGGTCACTCATACGTGCAATGCCACCATCTTCTCTAATATCTGCTGGGATTCTTTCCAAAGCCATGACAGCACACGCTCCAGCGTCCTCCGCAATTTTAGCCTGATCTGCTGATGTCACATCCATAATGACACCCCCTTTTAACATTTCTGCTAATCCGATTTTTACATCAAATTCACCTTTCGTCATATACAAGTTCCTCCTTAAGAACATTTCCTATTTTTCTAATTTTATCTGTTACTTCAGTAATGATGGAATCAGGTGTTGACGCGCCGGCAGAAATGCCCACAACTTTTACACCTTCAAACCATTTCTCTTTAATATCGTTTCCGCACGTCACCTGATATGAATTTGGATTTCTTTCAAGTGCAAGCTGGGTTAATCGTTTTGAATTTGCACTTGTAAAAGAACCAATTACAATCATTAACTCACATTTTTCTGCTAACGTCTTTATTTGTTCATGATTACGTCTTGTTGGGTAGCAAATCGTATTTACAAATCTTAAATCAAATACTTTTGTCATGAGAATATTAATAATTCCTTGAACATTTTCTATCATTTGAGTGGACTGTGTTACCACACCTGCAGTTTTCATTTTTTTTAAATTTTTTGCTTCATCAATCGATGAAAGGATAATTGGATTTTTTACTTGTGATGCAATTCCAATGACTTCATCATGGCCATGATCTCCGATAATAATAGTTCGCCGACCTTCTTTATCCAGTTCTTTTATTTCATTATGAATTTCAGTTACTAACGGGCATGTTGCATCCACAATATTCAATTTTTTATTATGAGCAGAATCCCACACATCGGGGGCAGTGCCATGCGCCCGGAATAAAACAGGTTTATCTTTTGGCACATCATCTAAAGATGCAACAACTTTTGTACCTGTTTTTTCAAGGTTTGCTACAACATTTTCATTATGAACAATATGGCCCAGCATATAAACTTCCCCATGCTCTTTAGCTTCACGATAGGCTATATTCACTGCATCGCGAACACCAAAACAATAGCCTGCATCTTTTGCTAGGATTATTTTCATACCAACGATTGCTCTTCTTGAATTGATTGAATGGCCATATTGATCACATTTTCTTTTACATGATGTAAGCTGCCATTAACAATGGCACCCGCAGCCAATCGATGTCCGCCGCCACCCAATGTATTTGCAATCCCATTCACACTATATTTCCCTTTACCTCTCAGGTTGATTCTACAGGTTCCATCTAATTGTTCAAAAATCATTAAAGCAACTTGAACGCCATTTATAGAACGAACAAAATCAGTAAAACCATCGACATCTGATTTTGTTGCTTTAGCATCTATCAACATTTTTTTTGTGATTTGAAACCACGCTAAAGTTCCATCCAATTCATAATGAATATCTGTTAATATTCGTCCCAATAAAGCAATTCGAGTTTTTGTGCTATTTTCATAAACGCGTTGATAAATGGCATTGGTATCCACACCAACATTTAATGTTTCTATTGCAATCAAATGGCATTTCTCATCTGTGTTACTATGCCTAAAACATCCTGTGTCTGTCATGACTGCTGTATATATGCCTATAAGCATTTGTTTATTTAACGGTACACTCATATTATGTTTCAAAAAATCGAAAACCATACACCCTGTTGCGGCTGCATTTAAATCAACAATATTTAGTGTAAATGGGTGATTCTCAGGATGCGGGTGATGATCTATATTAATTGTATCTATATTATTTTCAGTGATTTCTTCAAAAACTTTTCGACATCTCACAAAATTACCAACGTCAAATATTATTGCTAAATCAGCAGATTTGATCCACGCAGAATGATCTTCTTTATTATATGTTTCGAACAAACCGTCTTTATCTAAAAATAAATATTCCTGCGGAAGTGGAGATGTATTAATGATTTTAAAATCAACCGAACTTCTTTTTAGATATTGAGCCATTGCTAATTCACTTCCTAGCCCGTCGCCATCTGGGTTTTCATGGGTAGATATTAATATTCTTTTTGCACCTGAAATCTTTTTTCCTACTTCTTCCCATTCCATTTTCGTGTTACCCTCGATCATGATTTTTGATGCTTCCATTCAAATTCTGGTAATTTATTTTCTAATGAATGAAACCGGGCTAATACAAAAAAATAATCGGATAACCTGTTTAAGTATATTTGTAAACAATCACGAATCGATGCATTTTCTTTTAATGTAATTATAGCAATTTCAGCCTGTCTTATTGCAGTTCGTGCTAAATGGAGTCTTGAGCAAAATTCATCTCCGCCAGGTAAGATAAAATCTTTAAGATGTGGTAATTGGCTATTTAATTTTTCAATCGATAATTCAATTTCTGCTACTTTCTTAACTGGGAAGATAGGTTTCGCATTTTCTCCAAGGGCTAATTCGCCACCCAAATTAAAAAGGTTATTTTGAACTTCTATCAGCCATTTTTCTACCATCTTATTTGGAGATTTTACTTTTGCGAATCCCACCCGAGCATTTACTTCGTCTAGTAATCCTATTGCAATTATTCGTAAACTATTTTTTGGGACTTTGGTTCCATCTCCCAAAGAAGTCATCCCCTTATCTCCAACTTTTGTTGTTGTTTTTGTAATGCGCATTTTAGAAAAAGATAATGGATGTTAAGTAGTATAGGGGGAATAAAATTGGAAGCGCATATTTGAAAAAATAACCAAAGAAACTTGGCATTGGAATATCGGATGCTTCTGAAATGGATTTAATCATAAAATTTGGTGCATTACCAATGTAGGTAACAGCACCAAAAAATACTGCTCCGGCTGAAATTGCCAATAAAGTATTAGGGATTTGGTTCATTAAATACTGAGCTGGTTCTTGAGCGACTCCACCCGCCGTATTAAAAAATACCAGATAAGTTGGGGCATTATCCAAAAAGCTCGATAATATTCCAGTAAGCCAAAAATACATACGATTAATGGGCTCTCCATCGTGTGTGACAGATTCTACAACCACTTTTAACGCACCATTTGATCCAGCACGCAACATCTCAATTGCGGGAATTATAGTAATGAATATGCCAGCAAAAAGTTTTGCTACTTCAACAATGGGAAACCATGTGAATTCATTTTCTTCACGAATAGATTTTGATGTTTTTGTCCAACTCAACCATGTTAAAATAAGTAATAATACATCTCGCGTTATATTTTGCAATTCTACATCAACATAATAAAGTGTAAAATGAATGTGAGGTTTCCAAAAGCCACTTATCAACACTGCGCCAATGACTCCAAGAATTAATAATAAATTAAAAGATCCTTTTAATGCTATTTTATGACTGATTTCATCAATAGCTGAAAGATTCTCTTTTTTATAATAAAATGAATCGACTATAAAAAAGATGGTTATTAACATAACAGCCATGAATGTCATCGGTAAAATTATTTGGGTTGTTGTCCAAAAGAAATCTACCCCCTTAAGAAAACCAAGAAATAACGGCGGATCGCCCAGCGGCGTTAATGAACCTCCTATATTGGCAACAAGAAAAATGAAAATTACAATAATATGCACTTTATTTTTACGATTCTTGTTCGCACGAATTAATGGACGGATCAACAACATGGCTGCACCCGTTGTTCCCATCCAACTCGCTAAAATAGTACCAATAAGAATAATACCAGTATTCACAACTGGCGTCCCCACAAGTGATCCGGTAAGCTGAACACCTCCAGAAATAGTAAATAAGGCCAATAGAAGGATAATAAATGGAATATATTCTAATAATCCAGTATGAATTAAAGAATACAAAGTTGTTGAAAAGCCAATATGCTCATTTAACAGAAATGGGATAAGCAAGCCAACCGCCCACATAGCAGATATTTTACCAAAATTGTGGTGCCAAAAAGATGGAGCAATTAAAGGTAATAGTGCTATGGACAATAATATTCCTACAAATGGAATAATCCAAAACCCAGAAAGTAATGTCCCGTCAAGATGTGGCGCTTCATGCCCGCTCGAAGATGCGAGTAGCATTCCTTGAGAAATTATAGCTATTAATATTTTTGTTAATTTTGATCGTACCATTATGAATATTTTCCTTTTTTATCCAAGCATCTAATTTACTCATTCTCACTCAAGCCAATAAAGCTATTTGAAAATACACTCCTATTTTTATTGATGAACTAAAAACAGGAATTGCTGTAAATTTATATATGGAATTATTGCTTGGTTTAATAGTTATAGGACTAGCTGTATTTGGTTTATCCTTAGGGGTTATTTTTAATGATAAATCATTGTCTGGCTCATGCGGTGGAAATGCAGATGGCTCCTGTTCAACCTGCCAAGGAAATTCAAACAAATGCGAAAACAGTCATCCAGAAAGAATTGATATCCTTTAGATTAATTATTTAAAAAGCCATCTGATGAATGCGTTGAATATATTCCATTTTTTTCTCTTATCACCCACATAGCTTCAATTGATTTTAACGAATTCACCCAGATAGTCCCTTCATTTATAGATTTAATCATTAGGGCTGTTGCGATGGCATCAGCATCCATACAGTTTGGTGCAATCACTGAAACCGATGCAATATTATTATTAACTGGATATCCAGTTTTCGGATCAATTGAATGTGAATAATACTGACCATTTAATTCTATAAAATTTTTATAATCACCTGATGTTGCTATAGCTTTATTATTGAGACTTACTGTTTCAATTAATTGATTTTGGACGTTTCTATCTGGTAATTGAATCCCAATTGTCCAAATTTTCCCTTCTGCATTTACACCTTTGCATTTTATTTCTCCGCCAATTTCAATGTAATAATTATTAATATTGTGTTTAGTTAATATGATTCCAATAGCATCTACAGCAAACCCTTTTGCAACTGCACCTAAATCAATTTGTACATTTGGATCAGTTTTTGACAGAGAATTATTTTCCAACAACAGTTTATCGCTACCTACAAATGTAAGAATTGATTCAATTTTATTTTTTTGTGGTGTGAATTGTATTTTTTCTTTTGTGCCAAAACCCCACTCATTAACCAATGGCATAACAGTAATATCAAAAGCTCCATTGGATTCTGCGTACCAATGAAGGCTCCTATCCATAACTTGATTAAACATGTTTGGCAAGGCTCTAGGTGTAAAAACATCTCGCTCATTAAACTTCGATATATCACTATTACCTATATAAACTGACATTTGCTGATTTATAACACCTAATAATGAATCTATTTTTGAATGTATTATATTTAAATTATCCTGTTGGAGTGCCTCACCCAATATAACTTCATAAGTCGTTCCCATTGTTCGCCCCTTAAAGCGACTTTTCGGAGGTGCATCACATGAGCTAAATAGAAATATAAAGCCCAACAAAAGTTGGGCTTTATACTGGTTATGAATAGAAAACATTTTATCCGAATTTATCGTAGGCAACCATATCTTTTTCTACGCCTAAATCATATAACATTTTATCACAGGCGTCAATCATCATTGGCGGTCCACACATATAATATTCAATTTCAGTTGGGTCTTCATGATCTTTTAGAAAGGTATCATGCAACACCTGATGGATGAATCCGGTTGGACCCGTCCAATTATCTTCTTCCATCGGTTCAGATAATGCAACATGATAACTGAAATTCGGATGATCTTCAGCAAGTTTTTTAAATTCATCATCATAAAACATTTCTCTTAATGATCTTGCCCCATAATAAAAAGAAACTTTTCTATTTGTTTTTTTGGTGTGAAATAAATCAAAAATATGGCTCCTCATAGGTGCCATCCCAGCGCCTCCTCCAATAAAAACCATTTCATTTTCTGTTTCCTTAGCAAAAAATTCTCCAAAAGGGCCACTGACTGTTACTTTATCACCCGGTTTTAAATTAAATATATAAGATGACCCTAATCCTGGGGGTACATCATTCCAAAGCGGAGGTGGCGGAGTTGCTATACGAACATTTAGCATAATGATATTCCCTTCCGCAGGGTGATTTGCCATGGAATAACCTCTAACTATTTCATCATCATTATTAACTGTTAAATCCCAAATTTTATATTTGTCCCAATCCTCGTGATATTCTTTTTCAATGTCAAAATCTTTAAACAGAATATTTTCAAATTTTGGAATGTCCAATTGTATATATCCGCCAGCTCTAAAATCTAAATTTTCACCTTGAGGTAATTCCAAAATAAGTTCTTTTATAAAAGTTGCCATATTTCCATTGGATCGTACAGTACATTCCCATTTTTTTATACTAAATATTTCATCGGGAATTTGGAGTTTCATATCTTCCTTTACCTTTACTTGGCATGCAAGCCGCCAATGGTCTCTGGCAGATTTTCGGTCAATATGATTTGTTTCTGTTGGTAAAATATCACCACCGCCCTCAAATACTTGGCATTTACACATTGCACATGTTCCTCCTCCGCCACAAGCAGATGGAAGAAATATATTTTCACTAGATAATGCATTGAGTAAGGTAGGCCCTGGACGAGTAATTACATTTTTATCCACATCTTGATTGATTTCAATTGAAACATCACCTTGTGGCAATAGTTTGGACTCCGCAAAATTAAGAATCACCACCAGAATGATGATTAAACTTGTAAAAACAATGACGCCAATAAGTGCAGTAAACATTATAAATTGATACCCGAAAAAGACATAAAAGCTAAAGAAAGTAAGCCCGTTAATAACATAGTTATTCCTAATCCCCTCAAACCTTTCGGGACATTTGAATATCGCAATTTCCATCTAATGGCAGCCATCGATGCAATCGCTAGAAACCACCCTAAGCCACTACCAAACCCAAAAACTACGGATTCTGCCAAATTATAATTTCTTTCTACCAGCAATAAACTACCACCCAGGATAGCGCAATTAACGGCAATTAAAGGTAAAAATATACCTAATGAATGGTATAGGCTTGGCGTAAATCGATCCATAATCATTTCAACTAATTGCACCATTGCGGCAATAACAGCAATAAAAGCAATAAAATTCAAATAACTTAAATCTACTTCCGGAAAACCAGCCCAAGCTAATGCTCCCGCTTGTAAAAAATAGTGGTGAATTGCCCAATTGACAGGTGCCGTTATTGTTAATACAAAGACAACCGCAAAGCCGAGTCCTATTGAAGTTTCAACTTTTTTACTTATTGCTAAGAATGAACACATGCCTAGGAAATAGGCTAATAAAATATTTTCTACAAATATTGCTTTAGCAGCGAGGGAAAGGTAATGTTCAATCATTTTAATTATCCTCCTCTATGCCAGATACAATTCTTTGTACCCAAACCATTAAACCTAAAATTATAAATGCTCCAGGAGCCAAATTCATTATACCCATATTGGTATATCCCATATCGTATAAAGATTGAGGAATCACTTGAATTCCATAGACTGACCCACTCCCTAAGATTTCTCTGAAAAATGAAACTAATATTAAAATTAAGCCGTACCCCAATCCATTACCTAAACCATCTAAAAAAGATTTTCCTGGTCGGTTTTGCATAGCAAAAGCTTCTGCTCTTCCCATTACAATACAATTTGTAATAATAAGTCCAACGAATACCGATAACTGTTTACTGATGTCATAAAGATATGCTTTTAATATTTGATCTGTCAAAATAACAAGTGAAGCTATAACGGTCAATTGCACAATAATTCTAACTTTACCTGGAATCCAATTACGTAGCATAGCTATAATTACATTACTTAAACTTAACACCGCAACAACAGCTAATGTCATAACCACAGCTGTATCCATTTTTACCGTTACGTCTAAAGCAGAACATATCCCTAGCACCTGGGTAGCAATAGGGTTGTTGTTAACTAGCGGATCTTGAAGAACTTGTTGCGATTTTTTACTTAAAAGACTCATTTATTGGGTTTGCCTAATTTTATGAAAATATGGATCATATTTTTTTAATTCTTCCTTTAAAAATATATTTAACCCTTTTGTAGTCATGGTAGCTCCTGAAACACCGTCTACCTGATGGAAATATTCTGGAGATGCTGGGTCAGCTTTTCCCTTTACAGCTTGAATACTAACTAAATCACCCGCATCATTTACAATTTTCTTTTGTTTATAATTATCCGTAAACCATTCTTTTTCAACTTCGCCACCCAAACCTGGGGTTTCACCATGTTGGTAAAAAGTTATTCCTTTTACAGTTTTTCCATCTGGCTCTAATGCAAGATATCCATATATAGTCGACCATAACCCTTTTCCGGAAATTGGTATTGCATACCCTTCAATCACGTCACCCATTTTTTGCATAAAGATGGGAAATTTATCCAGTGACTCTTCAATAGCTTCTAACGAAGAATTCAGAACAATATCCCCTTTTATATCAACGATAATAGGGATAACTATTTCATCATATCGATTTTCGATTTCGCTTGGTGTGAATTTTTTACCCGCAGGTTGTATATTAAGTGCAATAAGAATATTTTTCTTTATATCTAACTCTACATTAAGCTTTTGTCTCTCCTTGAGAGAAGTTGCCGCAATTGACAACATAAAGCCTAAAACAATTGTAATTGCGGCCGTAAAAAGAATAGTGTAGGTATTACTTCGCATAGCGAGCCATTCTTTTGTTGATATTCCCCTTAATAATAAAATAATCAATCAATGGAGAGAATGCATTCATGAATAAAATAGCTAACATAGTCCCTTCTGGGTAGGCAGGATTAATGGATCGAATAATAATAGTCATTACCCCAATTAAAATCCCATAGATCCATCGCCCTTTATTTGTTTGTGAAGCTGATACAGGATCAGTCGCCATGAAAACTATTCCAAATAAAAAACCACCCATAACCAAATGATATTCCGCCGGTAATGATAACATTGTATTTGTCGAATATTTGGCTAAGCCATTTGTTAACCAAGCTGTTGAAAACAATCCAATTACGCCTCCAACCATAATTCGCCAAGATGCTACTTTTGTTAGAATCAAGAACCCGGCTCCAAGTAATATTAATATTTTGCTTGTTTCGCCAATAGAGCCTGGGATCCACCCTATAAACATATTCCACCAACTAAAGTCAAATTGAGTAAAAGAATCTAGTAATTGCTTGGCGTTTCCGCCTTCAATCGCAGCTGGGATAGATAAACCTGTTGCACCAGAATAGCCGTCCACTCCAGAAATCCATACTTTATCCCCTGAGATAGATCCAGGGTAAGCAAAAAAGATGAATGCACGAGCAGTTAAAGCAGGATTAAAAATATTATAACCCGTTCCACCAAATATTTCTTTTCCAATAACAACACCAAAAGTTGTAGCAACTGCTACTTGCCAAAGTGGAATTGTAGCTGGTACAATTAAGGGGATTAAAAAACCTGTAACAAAAAATCCTTCATTTACGTCATGCTTCCTTACGGACGCAAAAAGAACTTCCCAAAATCCGCCCGTTAAAAAAGTGACAAGAAAAATCGGCAAAATTTGCTGTAACCCAATCCATAAATTCGCATTCCATGACCGAGTCATATTTTGCGCTATGCTTCCTTGGACTCCAATGTTAATCGCACCAAATATATAAAGAGGTAATAAAGCAAATACCACCAATATCATGACTCGTTTGATATCAACACTGTCACGAATATGCGGAGCTTGTTTTGTTTTTTTATTGGTATTATAAACACCAACATCTACTGCTTCCCACAAGGGATATAACTTTTCTAATTTGCCACCTTCTTCAAATACGGGTGCCATTTTATCCATCAAATTTCGAAGTACCTTCATAATTACCCGTCTACCTCAATTAAGTCCAAACCATCCTGAATGACTTCAGATAATTCAATTTTACTCGGACATGCAAAACTACATAATGCAAAATCTTCAGGATCACATTCAATGATACCCAATTGTTCCATTTCGTCTAAATCCTTCGCAATAATGCTTCGAAATAAAGCTATAGGCATTATATCCATCGGCAAAACATTTTCCCATGCATCAATGGGAACTAATGCCCTAATCCCCCCATTTAAACCAGAAGAAAATGAAAAGTTTTGATTACCATTTTTAAAATAAGCATTCGTTAAAGTGTATCGCGTTTTACTTGATCCGGGTTTCAACCAGCCTAAGAATTCACGCTCATCCGTTTCAGAAATGACAGTTACACTACTATCATAAAAGCCCATAAACCCATCGATGGATGATTCTGTACCCGTTAATACATCCCCTGAAATGATTCGAGAAAATCCATTTTTCAACTGTTTATGAAGTAACGATTGAATAGAACATCCTATTCTTGATGCAATGTGAGTTGGATCATTTACCATAGGACCAGCAATTGTTGCAACCATCTGCGGGTTAAAAGACCCAGTCAAAAATAAGTCCCCTATAGTTGCTACATGCTGTGCATTAATTGTCCAAATAATTTTCCCAGGCTTTAATGGGGATATATGATGTATTTGTATACCAACATTACCCGCTGGGTGCGGACCAGATATAGTATTAATAACACAATTTTTTATTTCGCTCAATACAGATTCAACAGGTAAAGTAAGATGTAATTTGCCCGTTGTTAATTGAGACAATGCATCTATACCCGCTTGAAATGATTCCAAACGAGTGGATAAAGCAATATTGAGATCAACACTTAATGGGGCCGTATTCAATCCAGAAATAAAAATAGCATCCGGCGACTGAATCGGGTTGGGGATTTTATTGAACGGCCGTTGACGAATCATTGGAAATAATGACGCATCTAAAATCTTATCTAGGACAATCTCTTTTCCTAAAGTTGAAATCGAATCAGCTTGAAATGATTGCCCAACAATGTATTTTTCATCCCTGTCTAATTCAATTAATATATTTTCAATAACACGGCGCGGACCAAATTGAATAGATTTTATAACGCCACCGCCAGGTGAAGCCCAATTAACTTTCGGATTGTTTTTATCAAAAAATAAAGGAGATCCTATTTGAACAGAATCACCTTCTTTAACCAATAATTTCGGTTTTGTAGATTTAAATGTGTTGGGCTGAATTGAAATCCTGGAAGGTACTTGCCCAACTTTTATTTCATCAGCAGGCAAACCAGCTATTCGGATATTGTAACCCTTTTTAATTTTTAATCGAGACATAAGTAAAAACAGCTAAATGCGCCTATAAAATTACAAGATTTGAGCGAAGAAATGGAAAGAATTTTCAACCCATTTTATCACAGGTTGCCAATAAATCCCTAAGAACAAAGAAGGAACTGAAGTTGCTAATAGAAGTCCTAATATTGGTTGATTTGGGGATTCAATTATATCAGATTTTGCGCCTTCAAGGTACATGACTTTAACAACTCTAAAATAGTAATATAACGAGATGACACTATTAAATGCGCCAAAAAATGCTAACCAATAAAATTGACTTCCGCCTTTAATAACCGATGCAAAAATGTAAAATTTACCAATGAATCCTGCTGTCGGCGGTAAACCAGTTAAAGACACCATAAAAACAGTCATAACAATACCTAATATTGGCATTTTCCACCCTAGTCCGCTATAATCTTCAAATGTTTCATTGCCCGTTTTATTTTTAACATAAAGCACCACAAAAAATGCACCTAAATTCATAAACAAATACATGACAAGATAAATCATTATAGATTGAATTCCATCCGCTGAAAGGACAGGTAATGCCATTAACATATATCCTGCATGAGCTATACTGGAATAGGCTAACATTCGCTTTATACTTTTTTGTTGAAGGGCAACCAAATTCCCTAATGTCATTGTAGCGACAGCCAAAACGGCTACCATTTGAGGCCATGGTAATTCAGTTGTCGTCAGGAAATCATTACCTTCCAATGCAACCCCATCTCCCATCACTTGGTGAAAAAAGCGAATAAACAGTGCCAATCCTCCTGCTTTTGGGGCAACAGATAAAAAAGCAGTTATCGTTGTTGGGGCACCTTCATAAACATCAGGTGTCCAAAAATGAAAAGGAACCATGGAAATTTTATAGCCAAATCCAACAAGTATCATCACCACAGCAATAACAAAAATAAGATGATATTCTCCCCCACCACCCACTAACTGATTTTGAATTTCAAAAAAGTTTGTACTACCTGCGATTCCATAGATAAGGCTCATACCATACAACATAACTCCAGAAGAGAATGCGCCATATATAACATATTTCAGAGCTGATTCATTAGATCGTTTATCATTTTTTAAATACCCTGACAATATGAATGACATAATTGAAACAACTTCTAAGGATAAGTAAACAGAAATAAGATCGACAGATGAGACCATTAAGAAAAGCCCAAAAACCAATATACCCAAAAGAGAGTAATACTCTCCTTGGCTATATCCATCTAGTTCGCTGTTTACTTGACTGGCTATTATCACAAATAAGGTTGCTAAAATAATAAGCAACTTGAAAAACTGAGCAAAGGGATCTAAAACAATTGCATCCATAAATAAAGTCGTTGTTGGGCTTTTTTGAACCCAAACGGCCATCCCAGACAGTATAAGACCGCCAAAAACAAGCCAACCTACTTTAGGCGATTTTTCTTTAGGCAAAAACAAATCAAAAACAATGGCACTTAAAACAGTAACCGTTAAGATGAGTTCCGGCAAATAAAGAGATAAACTTTGAAGATTATTCATTCTAATAAATCCAGATTACATTCCTGCGATCGGTGACCCTGATGCAACCATTTCAATAATCAAATTCAACGTCGATTTCACAAGATTTAGAAATGGTGCAGGATAAACACCTAAAAATACAGTAATGATGGCTAATGGAATCACGGTAAACAATTCACGCGCGTTGATTTCAGGTAATTCAGTATACTTATCATTTAATTTTCCGAAGAAAATGCGTTGAAAGGCCCATAAGAAGTAGGCAGCATTCAATAAGATTCCAACCGTCGACGCTATAACAATTCCCTTAAATACAGGAAATGCACCAATAAAGCACATTGCTTCACTAATAAATCCAGAAAATCCCGGAAGCCCTAACCCTGCAAAAAAGGCTAATGCGGTTACGCCCGTATAAATGGGCATTTGAGATGCAATTCCGCCAAAACCATTTATTTCTCTATGGTGAGCTCGATCATAAATAACACCTACTAAAATAAAAAGCATTGCAGAAATGGTTCCATGATTAAACATTTGGAAAACAGCTCCTGCTAATCCAGCCTGCGCGGCAGTTGTGTTGGCACCATTTGCGGATCCTGCAGCAATAACTGCTGCCATTCCAATTAGCGTATATCCCATGTGGTTAATACTAGAATAGGCGACCAACTTTTTTAAATCCGTTTGAGCTAATGCGCATAATCCGCCCCAAACTACATTAATAAGTCCCAAAAAAGCGAGTGCGCCAGCAAACCACCAAACACCATCTGGCATTAATCCATAATTCAATCTTAGAATTCCATAGACACCAAGTTTTAATAAAATGCCCGCCAATAATACAGAAATAGCCGTCGGCGCTTCAACGTGCGCTAAAGGTAGCCACGTATGGAATGGAAAAACAGGTACTTTAATTGCAAAACCAATAAATAATAATACCCAAATTACTTTTATGGCGCTCATACCCCACCACATAACACCCGATAACATTTCAGGTGCATTTTGAATAAGCACTTGAATGTCAAATGTTTGACCACATGTAAAATATAGTCCCAAAATACCAATGAGCATTAAGACGGAGCCAAATAAGGTATAAAGAAAAAATTTAATGGCTGCATATTCGCGCTGCGGACCACCCCACATACCTATTAAGAAATACATGGGCAACAACATGACTTCCCAAAATATGTAAAACAAAAAGAAATCCATTGAAAGGAATACACCCATTATACCTGTATCCAATAGAAGGAATAGCGCAAAATACCCCTTAACTGCATGGTCAATTTTCCAACTTACAAAAATGCCAATAAAACATAATAAAGCTGTTAAAATAACCATGGGAAGGCTTAATCCATCCACACCCAAAATATATGAAATATTAAAGGATGGAATCCAATCAGCTCTTTCCATAAATTGCAATCCAGCATTGGATGGATCAAATTTTGACCACAATACTATCGCCAGGACTAGCTGTATCCCCGTCGCTATAGCTGCTATCCATTTTATTTCTTTTGTTCTGTGCCTAGGAATAAGAGCTATCCCTAATAGCCCTATTACCGGCATCCAAACTAATAGACTCAATAAATTTGATTCCATAATTACCTCAATAAAATCCTTTTAAACTGCTTGAATAATGATCATCAGAATTGCACCCGCCAAAACATAAAGAATATAATTTTGGATGCGACCTGTTTGAATGTTTCTTAATGAATGACCCACTTGTTTAGCAGAACGGCCCACACCGTCCACTAGGCCTTGGTCAATACCGTCAAAATCAAATTCCCCTGAAATATCAGAGAGCCATGACGTAATCCGTCCGAAGCCATTAATGAAATATTTATCGTACAATTCCCAATCAAAATAGGCCACCTTATCTGCAAGCTTCATTAATGGTTGATAAAGGAATCGATTATAATTTTCATCAAAATAAAATTTATTAAGACTTAATTTATACAGTGGTCCCGAGTTATTTGCCCATGCATCCGCCGAAAGCGATTTCTTTAAATACATCAAACCAGCCACCAATATACCCAAGCCCGCAACGGATAAAGATAATACCAAGGCAGGCATATGCGCATGATGCGCATGTTCTGCAATTTCATGAGCGGAAATATTTCCAGGCACAAATGAATCTTTTGCCACCACTAAGTCAGTGAACCAACCATGTGTTGAAAATGGATTAAAATAGGGTAATGTATAAAATATAAATATACTAAGCGATCCAAGCAGGACTAATGGGCCTGTCATTTCTCGGGGAGATTCTTGAATATCTTTATATAATTCCGGCATTTGGGGTTTACCGTAGAATGTCATAAATATCATCCTAAACATATAAAATGCGGTCATGGCAGCTGCACCAAAACCAAACAATGGCAATAGAAAATGCTGAGGATGCTTTTGCGCAAAAGATAATGTTCCACCCAAGATTGCGTCTTTGGATAAAAACCCTGAAAAGAAAGGTACGCCCGCAATAGCCAAGGTGCTAATAGTCATACTCCAAAAAGTGATGGGCATTTTTTCTTTAAATCCACCCATGTTCCGCATATCTTGCGGGTCCGTTTTGTGATCATGTTTTTTATGCAGAGCATGGTGCATAGAATGAATCACACTTCCGCTTCCAAAAAAGAGATTTGCTTTAAACATTGCATGAGTTAATAAATGGAAAAATGCGGCTGTATACACTCCTGTTCCAACGGCTAAAATCATATATCCCAATTGGCTTACCGTACTATAGGCTAACACTTTTTTAATATCATTTTGAGTTAACGCAATTGCTGCAGCAAATAGAGCTGTAAATCCACCTATGTATGCTACAAATAGTAATGCATCTGGAGTCATTAGCGGAAAAATACGAACAGATAAGTAAACACCTGCCGCAACCATTGTTGCTGCATGCATTAAAGCAGAAACAGGGGTTGGGCCTTCCATAGCATCTGGCAACCATATATGTAATGGAAATTGGGATGATTTCCCCATGGCGCCCGCAAAAAGACATATACCAGCAAAGGTTAAAGTAGCTCCCTCGATTGACCCTACCGCAACACCTTCAAAAATATCGGTAAAAGCAAAAGAACCGACAGCGGTGAAAATAGTCATTATACCAATAAAAAACCCTATATCTCCAACGCGATTTGTTAAAAATGCTTTTTTGGCTGCATTTGCCGCTGAATCTTTTTCAAACCAATGACCAATTAATAGATAAGAACTTACACCAACCAATTCCCAAAAGATGTACATGGAAACCAAATTATTAGCGAGGACAATTCCATTCATGCTGAATGTAAATAATCCTAAATAAGCATAATAACGAGAATAACGTATATCCCCTTCTAAGTATTTAAGGGAAAATATATGCGTGCAACTTGAAATCAACGCCACAACCAACAACATGATAATAGTAATGTTGTCCACCAAAAAGCCAAGCTGAATTTTAAAATCTCCTAAATCCATCCACATGAAGGAAGATTCATGTTTAAAATTGGGGTCATATTGAGACAACATTGAAATAAACATATAAGCTGCCAAAAATAATGTAATCAATATAGCTGATATGGAGATCCAATCACCTTGACGCGGTAATCGTTTCCCGATAAATATTTGAATTATAAATGCCAATAAAGGCAAAAACAAAATAACTATACTTGAATTTATATAAATATTATCCATTATTGCTTCATACTTGATGCATCATCAACATTGACTGTTTGCATTGAGTTATAGATTGTAATAATAATCGCTAAAGCGACTGCGGCTTCTGCTGCGGCTAAAACAATGACGAAAAGTGAAAAAACATGCCCACTTAAGTTCAAGCCTCCAAATCGAGAGAAAGCGACAAAATTGATATTTGCAGCATTTAAAATAAGCTCAACACCCATTAAAACGGCAATACCGTTCCGACGTGTTATTACCCCGAATAATCCCAATGAAAATAGAATGGCGGAAATATATAAATAATTGACAAGTTGGTCCATTATTCTTCCTTCCTTGATAACATCGCTGCGCCTATCAATGATCCTAACAATAAGATGGACGCTACTTCGAATGGGAGTAAATATTTGGTCATAAGTAATCGGCCTACGGTTCTGACTGTTTCAGATGGCTCAGTTGTTACCATTTGAAACCATGGCGCATCTCCAATGGATGATGTTAGGAATATTAAAAATATACCCACTACAACAGCACCCAATTTACGCTGAACATTGGATTGCGATATTTTGACGGATACAATTTTATGGGTTAACATAATACCAAAAATAATTAAAACTAGAATTCCACCTATATATACCATGACTTGGACACCTGCCATAAAATCTGCCCATAAAAAAATATATAAACCTGCAACACCTAGAAGCGTGAATAATAAAGCAATCGCAGAATAAATGAGCTGTCCGGAAAAGACAACCATCCCCGCTGATGCAACCGTAACAAAAGCAACTGACCAAAATGCTAGTTCTGACATTATGCTTTCACCTTTGGTTCTTTTGGCGCCATTAAATTAGCCATTTTTTCTTGTGTGCCTTTTTTAGCAAATCTATAAATCAAATCCGTTCGATCATATTCAGAAAATTCATAATCAATATGGTGGCGATCCGCATTAGGTCCACCTGTCATAAAAATACATTCTTCCGGACAAGGATATGTGCAAAGATTGCAATAACAACATTCCGTCATATCAATATCAAACCGAGTCACTACCATGGCTTTTTTTGACCCATTTGATGTAATACCAACATGCCCAACATCTTGTATGTCATCTCCACGCACATCTGCTTTGACCGTTTCAATTTTAATGCAATCAACCGGACACGCTCGCATGCACTTCAAGCACCCAATACAATCGTTAATATCAACTGTAAGACGGGATCGAATTACATTATAATCGTCATGATTGAATCCAATATTTCGTTCAGGACGGGGCCATTTTTCTTCAGGGTATTGCAAGGTTACATTGTTCTTTTTGATTTTCATCATATGAACCCAAGTAATACCAAACCCCGTTAATAAAGTCGTAACTGTTTCCCAAATATGTTGAAAATATTTCGTCATAACATTATCCAAAAATAAGGGTCCATATCCCTACACCAAATATGTTAAAAAGCGCAATAGGAAGCAAATATTTCCAACATATATCCATTAATTGATCCACACGAAGCCTCGGAAATGTCCACCGAACCCACATCATTACAAAAACCAAAACCAAAATTTTTGATATGAACCAAAAAACACCCCAGCCCGGTGAATTCAAATATCCGGGAATTGGGCTTTGCCATCCACCAAGAAATGCCGCTACTGCAACTCCATTCACAACCAACATATTTGCATATTCACTTAAAAAGAAAAATGACCACCGCATACCAGAATATTCTGTATGAAACCCACCTACTAATTCTGATTCTGCTTCCGGGATATCAAAAGGTGTTCTATTTGTTTCTGCAATTGCAGCAATGAAATAAATGATAAATGCAATAAATGAAAATGGGCTTGAAAATACGATCCAGTCAAACAAGCCACCTGATTGATATTGGATAATCCCTTGCATACTTAATGTACCCGTAAGCATTATAACTGTAACTAAGGACAATCCAGCCGGGATTTCATAACTAATAATTTGAGCAGCTGAGCGCATACCACCATATAATGACCATTTATTATTGGATGACCATCCTGCAAGAATTAATCCAATTACGCCGAAAGAACTCACGGCTAATATATAAAAAATACCAATATTCATGTCCGCAACGATTAATGTTTCTCCAAAAGGAAGGGCAATGACAGCAATAAAAGCACCCACAAAAATAACAAAGGGCGCCATGATAAATAATTTTCGATCCGCCAATCTTGGGATTATATCTTCTTTCGATATCAATTTTAGAGCATCTGCAACTGTTTGTAGCATACCCCATTTCCCCGCATGAAGGCCAACCCCTTGACCCATTGGACCAACTCGATCCTGCATAAAAGCAGATACTTTTCTTTCTGCATAGACGAGGACAATGGCATTTACAGCAATAACAAGAAATAACGATATTGCTGGAATCACAATCGCCAAAAGAAGCAATAGGCTATTCCCGCTTAAGAATTGGATAGATTCATTTAACCAATCGTATAAAAGATCAACACTCATCGATCAATTTCTCCCAACACAATATCTAAGCTTCCCAGTATAGCAATAACATCTGACAACATCCAACCTCGAGATATTTTATTTAAAACGCTCAATGATGTAAATGCCGGAGAACGCATTTTCAAACGATACGGTTTAGGCTTACCATCACTTGTAATATAAAAAGCTAAATCACCACGTGGACTTTCTGTCCTTTTATAGATAGATCCTTTTGGAGGCCTAATTTTTTTAGGAATTGCTTGATGCACATCTCCTTCTTTTGGCAAACCTTTGAGCGCTTGTCGAAGAATTTTAACACTTTCTTCAATTTCTCTCATTCGAACCCAATATCGATCCCAACAATCACCAATTGTACCTAACTCCCCCCGTCCCACAGGAATATCAAAATCAAACTTATCATAGATGGAATATGGTTCATCTTTTCGAATATCCCATTTAACGCCAGAAGCACGCAGATTCGGACCCGTTACACCGTAATTAATAGCCACATCAGGCGGTAAAACACCTACGTCAGCTGTTCGTTCAACAAAAATTTTATTATACGTTAATAAATTATTGTATTCTTTCACTTGAGGTTCAAAATAATCAAGGAATTGGTAAGCCGTTTCAACAAATCCTTTCGGTAAATCATGCGATACACCACCTACCCAGATATAATTATACAGAAGTCTCGCACCACAAACCATTTCGAACATATCTAAAATACGTTCTCTATCTCGGAACATATATAGAAAAGGAGTAAAAGCACCCACATCCAAACCGTAGGTTCCTAGCGCTAATAAATGACTTGCAATACGATTGAATTCAGAAACAATTACCCGAATATATTCTACTTTTTCTGGCACTTCGATTCCCATCAATTCTTCGACTGTAACTGCATAGCCCAAATTATTATTCATGGATGCAATATAATCACATCGATCCGTATACGGAATCACTTGCTCATAAGTTACATTTTCACAATGCTTCTCAAAAGAGCGATGGAGATACCCAATCACCGGGTAAATATCAGAAACCACTTCGCCATCCGTACGGACTTTAAGCCTTAAAACTCCATGTGTACTTGGATGTTGTGGCCCAATATTTAGGACCATTTCTTCGCCGTGAATTATTCCCATTCTTCCTTCACTTTTGGTACTGCAATCCCATGATATGATTGCGGTGTTTCATAATCTTTCCGTAAGGGGAATCCTTCCCAATCATCGGGAAGCAACATCCTTTTTAAGTTGCGATGCCCTGTAAATAAAATACCAAACATATCATATACTTCACGCTCAAACCAATCCCCAATTCTCCAAATTTGTTCAATAGAATATATGTGAGGATTTTCAATGGGAGTGGAAATTCTAATTTCAATGGAATGACGCAGCTTCATAGAATGAAAATTATAGCGCACTTCTAAAATGCCTTCGCCCATATCCATCCCTGTAACACATTGCAATGAATCGAAATCGAGAACAGCATTGTTACGTAAAAATGAAGCCACTTTTTCCCAAAATTTAGATTGAATGTAAATGCATTCTTCTAACTCACCCTCTTGCGCGACAACCGATCCGGGGAATTCTCCATCAATGATAGAAGCGATTTTTTGGTTCGTCGAAATGGTTTCAGTTTGATTCTCAACAGCATCAGACTCCCTTGCATCCGCAGAAGTAAGCTCTGCTGCTTTAGCTGCTTTTTTTGCTTTATGAAGAGCGGCTTTTGCTTTAGAGCGTGTAACTCGATCTTCAATCCCATTAATGGCATCCATGTCGCCTTTAAGAGCTTTTTCCACCGCTTCTGCGATTAATTTATCTCGGTCATCTGTCATGAATCAATTTTCGTTAAAGGTCGATCTGTTTGAATTTTTTCTTGGAGCTTAAGCAATCCTTCTATGAGTGCTTCTGGTCGAGGCGGACATCCGGGAACGTACACATCAACAGGCACAATTAAATCAACCCCTTTTAAAACGTGATATCCGTGCTGCCAATATGGGCCGCCGGATGTAGCGCAACTTCCCATGGCAATCACATATTTTGGTTCGGCCATTTGTTCGTATAGTTTTTTTACCCGTAAGGCCATTTTCATCGTTACAGTTCCGGCGACAATCATAATATCTGCTTGGCGAGGTGATGATCGAGGCATCATCCCAATACGTTCTAAATCATGGCGGCTCGCAGCAGTAGCCATCATTTCTATAGCACAACAAGCAAGACCAAATTGGAAATACCATGGAGATGTGGATCGAGCCCATCCTAATAGTTTATCCAATTTTTCTACAACAATATTATCCTGAAATTTATGTTCCAGTACGCCCATTTAGGCTTTCTCCTCCAACTTAATTTTCCGATAACGGCCACTGCCATACGGAACTTTTAGCTTCACCCAATCCAAATCTGTTTTTACCCACACATAGGCGAGTCCTACGATAAGTATCACCAAAAATATGCCCATTTCCACGAAGGCTAACAGACCTAATTTTTTAAAGACAACTGCCCAGGGGAATAAAAAAACGACTTCCACATCAAAAATAAGAAAAATGAGAGCAATAACATAAAAACGAATATTAAACTGGAGCCACGCATTCCCTTCTGCTTCTTCTCCACATTCATATGTGTCAAATTTTTCAAAGGATTTTTTGGATGGCGCAATGAGCTTTTGAATCAAAAGCGGGACGCCCACCATTACGATGCCTAATAAGGCTGCTATTAAAATTGTTCCAAAGTCTCGGTACATAAATGAATATTGACTAAATCAAGATGGCGAATTTAGAGACACCTTTTTCATGCGTCAATGAGAACTTGCACTATAAAAAATTAATTACAGCCAACTTGAAAAAAGGCTGCAAAAACACTGTCTAATCTCGCCTTTAGCTGATTTGAAAATATTTTGATTCGCATTAGAATCACTCGTTAATTTTTACTATGCCTTCTTTGAATAAAATCGTGGCTTCTACCCTTCCTTTGCTACCTCGATGGCTTGTTCGTCCGTTTGCATCCCCCTATGTGGCCGGTGAATCCTTTGATGAAGCAAAAAAACATATTCGCTCTTTAAATGAAAAGGGATTTAAAACAACCATTGATATTCTGGGCGAACACGTAAAAGACAAAGTGCAGGCCCGAGCCATAACACAACATTATTGCGATTTATATTATGCTATAAAGGAAGAACAATTAGATTGTAATGTTTCCATTAAGCCTACACACATTGGCTTAGATATATCGCTCGCTGAAGCAATGGCAAATGCACATCATATTAGTCTAGCTGCAAAAGAAACTGAAAATTTCCTTCGATTAGATATGGAAAATTCACCTTTTACAGATGCAACACTTGAGTTATATCAACATTGCAAACAGATTCATTCCAAAACGGGTATTGTACTTCAAGCTTATTTGCATCGTAGCATTGATGATGTGAATAGATTATCACGCTCTGGCTTGAATGCGCGTATTTGCAAGGGTATATATCGAGAATCTGAAACGATCGCCTACCAAAATGATGTTGATATTGTAGAAAATTATTTCCGTCTCGTTAAAACACTTTTATCTCAATCCGGGTTTTGCGCCATCGCTACACACGATCTTTCTTTATTGGATTTGATTGAATCCTGGATTGAGGAAAATGATATTTCAAAAGATCAATTTGAGTTTCAAGTTTTATATGGCGTTCCGATGAAAGGGCGTTTAGTATCTTTACTCAATAAGGGTTACGCGGTACGCATTTATGTCCCTTTTGGGTCTGCATGGTTTGATTACTCTTTAAGACGACTTAAAGAAAACCCAAGTATTGCGGGTTATGTGATTAAAAATTTATTTAAACAAAAATGAAAGAGTTGATTTATGAATGATCCGAAAACGTATGAATCTATTTTTGCCATGAAAACAATTGCCGTTGTTGGCATGTCTCCAAAACCAGAACGCCCAAGTCATTACGTAGCCTTATATCTCAGAGATCAAGGATATATCATAATCCCTGTCAATCCAGGACAAAAAGAAATTGCAGGTGAAACGTGTTATCCATCCTTAAAAGATATTCCAGTACCCGTGGATGTGGTAGATGTATTTCGAAGTCCTGAATATGTGGGTCCCATCGCAGATGCAGCAGTTAAAATTGGCGCAAAAGCCTTGTGGCTTCAAGATGGCGTAATTAATGACGAAGCAGGCCAGAAAGCCAAAAATGCTGGATTAATCGTAATTATGAATGATTGTATGATGCGGAAACATCGGCAACTATATTAAAAGTGGTGTGATAATTTTACTCAAGCATCATTTCATCACTTCACCTGATGACTTATAAGAATGCTTAACTATAGACGATGAATAAATGTATAATTCACAATTAACCCTTAAGCACTAACCGCCTCGCTGCCCCCAACCCATTTTAGTTCTTAACGTTTTAAAATAGGACTCAGAGCCAACATCAATTAATTGAATTGTTTTTTCACCCCGCTGAATTTGGATTAAATCGGTAGGAAACATTTCTTCATGAATTTGACCATCTGCAGTAACAATGAATGGTTGATTTTGCTCAATAACTCGAATGTCAATTGTAGATTGATCTGAAACAACCAGTGGCCTCGCAGTCAACGAATGCGGCGAAATAGGCGTAATTACAATTGTATTCACATCCGGTGCCATTATAGGGCCTCCGGCAGATAAAGAATAAGCTGTTGACCCTGTAGGCGTAGCAACAATCAGTCCATCTGCATGATAATTCCCCACAAACATATTATTCACCTTTACTTCGATAGTCATAATTCGGTGAGTTTGAGAATTCCGAACAACAAAATCATTTAAGGCATAATGAGATACAGAATCTGAATCTTTTTGGAGTGTTCCTTTTAGTATCGATCTTTGATCAATGGTATAGTCCCCAGCCATAACTTGAGTTAAACGGTCCTTCATATTATTTTCTTCAACTTTGGCTAAAAAACCCAAATTCCCCAAATGAATCCCAAGAATCGGTAAGGAAGCTTCTTGGAAAGCTCTAGCAGCAGAAAGGAGAGTTCCGTCTCCCCCCATTACTAGCAATAAATCAAGATTAATTAAATCGTCTGGTTGCTCAATGAAACAAACTTGGTCCGGGAAAGATGATGGACGAACATCCCGAATGCGAGTTGTTAAATAAGGTGTACCATTATTCTCTATAATCCACTGAATCAGTGGTTGCAATAATGACCAAAATTGGGGTTTATCCGTATTTCCCCATATACCAATTGATTTAGCGGGAGCCATGATCCTTCGATTCTTCATTGGGAGAATCTCCTGACAATTCTTCTATTTTTTGTTCAGCCGTTTGGAGCTGATCTTTACAAAAAGACAATAATGTCATTCCTTCTTCAAATAAAGTTAAACTTTCCTCTAAATTTCCATCTCCCGATTCCATTTGCGCCACAATCCCTTCCAGGCGCTGGAGCGCTTCTTCAAAATGTTTGGGTTTTAGTTGATCAGTCATGTGTGAATTTACCTTATGTTTTTCAATCGTATTAAAATGATTATTGTTTTAGCCTAAGCGATCTATATTCTGTTTTTTTTCAGCTTCAAATCGACCATCTCCCGTTTGAATATTGAATGAATCGCCACTTTCTAAATCTGTATTTGACCGTATAATTTGTCCATCTTTCCGTGTAGCAATTGAAAATCCTCGGTGTAATACAGAAGTCGGGTTTAAAGATATTAAATGTTTTTCAATATTCTCTACCCCAATGATCAGAGACATTTTTTTTGTTTGGATAGCATAGTCAAGTTGGTGAAAAATGCGATCTAATTTGTCTCGATTTCGATGAATACGCCGAGATGGATCCTGCATTTTTAGACGATTTTCAAGCGAATCACATTCTTGCCATCTTTGTAATATTTTTTGGACCACCATTTGTTTTATCGCCTTTAAATACTCTTCGCCTAAACCCATAATATCCTGAGTGGTCATGCTAGCTAATTCTGCTGCCGCAGAAGGTGTGGGCGCTCTCAAATCCGACACTAAATCTGATATAGTAATATCCACTTCGTGTCCCACAGCCGAAATAATCGGAATAGAACTTTCATAAATTGCACGTGCAACAATTTCTTCATTAAAGGCCCATAAATCTTCTAAAGAGCCTCCACCCCGCCCAATAATAAGCACATCAATATCATGTCGAGATTGAAAAGCTTTTATCCCCCGAACAATATCTTCAGCGGCACCAACTCCTTGAACTTTTGTCGGGCGAACAATAATGGAAATGTGTGGAGCGCGTCTTCCTAAAACTTGAATCATATCTTTTAAGGCGGCTCCTGTTCCAGATGTTACAATTCCAATTTTTTTCGGGAAAGTGGGTAATGATTTTTTATAGACTTGATCAAAAAGCCCTTCTTCCTGAAGTTCTTTTTTTAATGCTTCAAAAGCTAGGTATAATGTGCCAATTCCCGCAGGCTCTAATTGGCGAACGGAAAGCTGATACTGACCTCTTTTTTCATAAACAGAAATGGCACCCGAAGCAATAACTTGCATACCCTCTTTCGGTTTAAATCTTACATATTGATTATATCCTCGAAAGAATGTGCATTTTATTTCTGCCCGATGATCTTTGAGTGTAAAATACATATGGCCTGAACTATGGTGATGAAAATTAGATATTTCACCTGTAATCCATATTTCAGGGAATTCGTCTTCTATAAGAGACTTAATCCGTTTCGTTAATTCCGAAATAGATAATGGTTTTAGATCCATATGCATAGATGAAATTACAGATAATGATAAATGATCAAAAAGTCTGTTGTATTTGAAGGGCAAGCGACCCATACAAAATGAGTCGCACCCTCAAATGGAAGAACGATTATTTGTTCTTTTTCTTATGTCTATTTGCGCGTAAACGTTTTTTCCGTTTATGGGTATTCATTTTGCGCTTTTTGCGTTTTTTTCCGCAGGGCATAAAATTCCTCTTTTACTTGTTAATTAATTCATTTACGCGTGATCGCATCATTTTTGAGGGCTTAAAAGTCGGAACATATCTTTCCGGCAGATAAATCGCTTCACCTGTACCGGGGTTCCGAGCCTTCTTTGGCATTCGGTGTTTAACTCCAAACGTGCCAAACCCACGCAATTCTACGCGTTCGTTATTGGCTAATGCGTCTACAATTGTAGACATGACGCCGTTCATAATTGTTTCTGTTTCTACCTTGGTTAACCCCGTAGCATTTGAAACTATATCAACGATTTCCTGTTTTGTCATGATGAACTCCTCCTTGGTTTGGAGATTATCCTTCTTTGACCCAAATGGTCAATTTTTGTCCCGGATGAATAATATATGATCCGTATTTTAAATTATTCCAGCGTCTAATTTTCCCCGCTTGCGTTCGATGATCATCTGCAATTTGCCCAAGTGTATCACCTCGTCGAACTGTATAGACCATTTTATAATGTCCGGGAGGCCCTCCATTATGAGAACTGCCATATAATCGCCCACCTTTTGCTGGAATTTTAAGACGACTTCCAACTCGAATTTTATGACGATTTTTTATTTTATTGACTGAAGCAATGTCATGAACGGACACATTATATTTCCTGGATATGGTCCATAAACTTTCACCATATTTCACTCGATGCGATACAAACTGAGGTGCAAAACGTTCATTATCCGACAAGTCTGACCAGTTAGTAACAAATTTTGCTTTGGTTCCATAGGGTAATTTTAATAAATAAGGACCATCCGCCGGTGAAGCAGATTGTCTCAACTCCGGATTATATTCCCGTATCGTTTTAACTTTTATCCCTGCTGTGTGGGCTAAAACAGCTAAGTCGGCACTTTTTTCTAATTGAACTTCTTCATATCTAAATGGCTTAACCTTGGGTACTTCAAATCCAAATTCTTCTGGAGAAGCAACAATAATCGCAGCAGCTAGAAAGTAGGGAATATAATTTCGAGTTTCTCGTGGCAAAGAGTGTAATTGCCAAAAATCAAATGTTTGATGGATGCGGGTCGCCCTCCGAACTCTTCCACCGCCCGCATTATATGCAGCTAAAGTTAAATACCAGTTATCGAAAGATTCGTTTAGATCTAATAGAAAATTACATGCAGCATGGGTTGCTTTAACAGGATCTCGTCGTTCATCAATATACCAGTTTCGGTCCAAGCCATAGGATTTTCCTGTAGAATATACAAATTGCCACATTCCAGATGCATTGGCACGAGAATAAGCTTTAGGATTCAACCCAGATTCAATCATCGCTAAAACAATGATTTCTTCAGGAATTTCGCGTGCCTTTAAGATGGGTAAAATTAAATCTTTATATTGGAGATATCGCTCCATCCAAATTTCAAATTGCTTTCGTCCTTTTTTAGTGAAATAATCGATAAATTGATCTACTTGCTTATTACGAACGAGAGGGATATGCCCATCTCGATCATCCACCACAATAAATTTGCTATCACCCATTTCTATTTCTAAAGGATCAATTTTAGACGTTAATTCACTACGGACCCGATCAGCAGAAAAAGGGGCATCACTCAAAGTAACGGTTATGAGTTTATTGGATATAATATCTGTAAAGGTTTTATCAAATCGAGTAAACTCTTCTTTGTCTTCAATGCTCATATCGCCAAGTTGGTCGGCTTCCATAAGAAGTTCATATATGCGACTCAAGTTATAAGCGGCTTCCAATGAATCATGATGGAAATCTGCAATTTGGACTTCAGTTAGAATGAGTTTGATATCTTGTAAAATAGCCGGAAATCTATTTTGCGTTTCATCGACGCTATTCGCCGTTAAAGAACTTTCCGATGGCGGGGTATTCGTAGGCGCAGATGTCCGCGCAGGCTTCAACTCAGCCCCACGACTAACGCTCAATATGTATAGAACGAGAAAGGGTATAATTCTTGTAAAGGTGTTATTCAAGGTGATTTACATCGATTTTAAGGGTGAGAACTTAGTGTGCTATAACTCTTAGCACAATAGGCTGTATAGATTGAAATATTGAAGATAACTGTAACCTAATTTTTAGTTCCGGATTCTTTACATGGACAAATGAGACAATAGCTCTTACAGCAATAATCAGATTCCAGTTCCAAAATTCCTTGCAATACTGAGAATGATTTTAAAGATCGTTTAGATAAGAAAGATCCATATTTTCGATGAATTTTACTATAGGAGTATGGAAGGAAAAGTTGCAACCATTCTTGTTGCCATTGAATATAAAGGTCCAATTCATTTTGCAATAAAGCTTGACCGCCCAGAAAAGGAAGAAATACATTCCCTAACCATTCTGTTATAAGTCCTTTCCCAAATCCAATTATTTGCAATCTATCAATACTTTTTTCTAGATTAACAGGCCTATGGATAAATAAGTCATATTCATTAAATATATAATAGAATAATTGAGCCATTTTTGGTATCAATATTTTAGGGTGTTTGGCAGGTCGAATTCCGCAGGTATTCCACTCCAAAGAGAGGCTCTCACGTTCGAATAATTCCGCCATCTCCCACTGGCTTAAATTTTCACCTATTTCAGCGATCATTATTTTTGCTAATGATTGAAATGCTTTTTCATTTCCTTTAGATCCAAGTGTCACAAAAGACCTTTCAATAAAAAATGCCTTTGATTGATGATGTGGATGTTTAAAACCATCCACCTTTTTTTGCCATCTCTTTTCACTTAATAATTGAATAATTGAGTAAACATCTTGAGATAAATTATTGTGTGTCAAAGAACAAGAACTTGCATAATCATTATTAAAGATTGGTTCCATTTTAACTGTTTCAATTTGCGTAACGGGATTGGGCGAAAATTGTGTCACAACATGAAGAATGACAGAATCATATTTTTTATCTCTATGATGTCCATGATATTTCCAACTTGCTTCATTCACATGAATTTCCACATCACCTACAACTCTTTTTCCATTTATAAACAAGTCGGCATTTAAGAAATCAGGCCCATTATGGTGGTTCTCTTCCCCGGGATTTAAAACCATTATAGGTGTAGAATCACGGCTATAAATAATTTTCCCTTGTTCCAATGCCGCCCACTGAAGAATCAATTGTTTCTCATTGATTCGTTCGCTATCACGAATCCGATTGGGTGGTGCAGAATGTGGAAGCGGATAAATCAAAAGTGTTTTTTCTCCCAATCATTCTTAAGTTGAATAACTTCGTCACGTATTTGACTTGCAATTATGCGCCTATCTTTTACATCTAAATTTTCTGTAGCAATTGGACTCCCTAAAACGGCTTCAATGGACGTTTTTTTTATATTCCACTTTCCTTTCGTAAGTAATTGATATGTCCCACAAAAAGCAACTGGAACAATCGGAATGCCCATTTGAATCGCCATAACGATTCCCCCTCTTTTAAATGGTTTTATTTCTCCATCAACTGATCTTGTTCCCTCAGGGAATAAAAGGATAGATCTTGGATCGCTCTTTAATGATTTTTTTGCTTTTTCTAAAGATTCAATTGCTTTATCATGTTGACTTCGATCAACAAAAATATGCCCGCCCGCCGAGAGCGCCTGAGAAAAGATTGGAATCTTTTTTAATTCAATTTTAGCAATAGATACCATTTTGTTTGGAATAGTCGCATAGGCTAAAGGAATATCAAATCCTGATGAATGATTTCCTGTAAAAAAATAGGGTTGATGGTGGGATATTTTTTCTAGTCCTGATATGGAATATTGAATATTCCCAGACCATAATATTATCTTAGACCACGTTACCGCAACCCAATGCATCACATGAGTCCCTTTTCGACTAAAGATTGAAAGAACGGCCCCACCCCCACCTAAAATGATCGTCCAAACGATTAGATTAATAATAATCCAAATTGTTCGCAATCAGCAAATCTCCTTAATGCCTAAATAATCGGCTACATCATCTGGAAAAAGAATAGATCCATCTTCTTGTTGGTATGTTTCAATTAGTGCAACAAAGAGTCTCGGAGTTGCCACTCCGGATCCATTTAAAGTATGTAAATAATCTACCTTTCTTGTTTCCTCGCTTCGATAACGTATTTCGCCACGACGTGCCTGAAACGACTCAAAATTACTACAGGAACTGACTTCAAGCCATTTACCTTCTCCAGGCGCCCAGACTTCAATATCATAACATTTTGCGGCAGAAAAACTTAAATCTCCGGTGGAAAGAGATAAAACTCTATAATGCAACCCAAGAGCCTGTAGAATTGATTCAGCTTGGCGGGTTAAACTTTCCAATTCATTGTAGGATGATTCAGGTGTAACAAATTTCACTAATTCAACTTTATTAAATTGATGAACGCGTAATAATCCACGCGTATCTTTTCCATAAGAACCCGCTTCACGGCGAAAACAGGGAGAATAAGCTACCAAATTAATGGGCAAATCTTTCTCGTCTATAATTTCATCTCGATATATATTAGTAACAGGAACTTCAGCTGTAGGAGCAAGATACAAATCGTCCACTTTTGTATGGTACATATCTTCCTCAAATTTTGGAAGTTGACCTGTAGTTGTCATGGCTGATCGTCTAAGTAAAACAGGTGGGAAAATTTCTGTACAACCATATTCTTCAATATGATGGTCTAACATAAATGAGAGTAATGCTCTTTCTAATTTTGCACCCAAACCTATATAAAGGGGGAAACCTGAACCCGACAATTTCGAAGATCGTTTAAAATCAAACAGATTTAAGGATTCACCTAAATCTGTATGTGTCTTTGGATCAAAGGAATAATTCGGCTTTTTTCCCCATTGTCTTATTTCTACATTTGCCGTCTCATCTTTTCCTTCGGGCACAGACTCATGGGGTAAATTAGGCAATCGAAGTAAAATATGAAGAAGCGATTCTTTTAATGTGTTTTCTTCTTCTTCTAAGGATTTAATATCGTTACCCACTTTACGCATGTCTTCTATAGCTTCATCCGCATTGCCGCCTTCTTTTTTTGTTAGGCCAATTTCATCAGACACTCGATTACGTTCTGCTCGTTTTTCATCCAAAGAAAATTGAACTTTTCGATGCGATTCATCCAATTGGATGATATGATCAATATCGATCAGTTCGCCTTTTTTAAAAAGTGCTTCCTTAATGTTGTTGGGATTTCTTCTTATTTCATTAATTGATATCATATAAATAGTCCAAAAATAATGGCTGAAACTACGGGGGACAAAATGGCATTCCAAGAATCAGTCATACTTATTTTATAAATAATTATTTTGTGCATTTTTATTTTGGCAAAATGCTTCCTTGCTCCAATTAATGCTTGTGATTATTCTGACAGTTATTTTATAGTGCCCGGGCTACGGTTTAACACAAAAACTCTTCCAAATAGTACTGAAAATATTGAATGTTTTTAACCTTTGACAAGTTACCAATTTCCATGTAATATTTATCACAACAACAAAGGAATTCTATCGAAAATAATCGCTAACAGGTCTGTTTTTAAATTAAAATAAGGAAAGTTGCGACTTATATGAATAGAATTTCGGTTTACCACCAAACCAAGTACGGTAAACATCTATTCCACGTACTCAAATAAAACACGTTATGAAAAACATAATCTATAGTTTATGTGCCATTTCCGTCCTTGCTGGACAAACATTAGATATTAATGCTTTAAGAATGGCGAAAACTAGTCTAGGGTCATCAGGAATGGATAATGGTTCCATTACCAGTGAACGTCAACTTCAAACAAAAATTAAAATTGACAAACCCATTGATCCAAACGTCTATCTCATCGGCCCGGGCGATCAATTTCTTGTCAATATTATTTCAAGCAATAATGTAAGCAATTATACGTTAACTGTATCACCTACGGGTGAAATATTAATCCCTTCTGTAGGGGTAGTTCAACTAAATAACCACACATTATTATCAAGTATACGTTTAATGACATCTGCCATTAAATCCATAAACCAAAGTGCTCAAGTATATATTATTTTATCAGAAATTCGCGAATTCAGAATAAAAGTTATTGGGCATCTTCAAAACCCGGGTTTTTACACCGTTACGCCCGTAACCCGAGTTTCAGATTTATTTAAAGATATCATGTTAGATATGAATGAAAAAACACAACAATCTACCAATGATGATGACGGAAAACCATTAACGGATATAAATCCAGAACTCACCTATCCTGAATTATCAACGCGGAATGCTTTTATCCTACGAAATCAAGATTCGATTAGAATCGATCTAGTAAAGTTTGGTGCTACAGGGATAGACACTTTTAATCCATTCCTTCATCAAGGGGACGTACTCATATTTCCATTAAGGCAACATCTTGTTGGAATTTATGGTGGCATTAAAATTCCCGGACAATATGAATTTGTTTCAAATGAGTCTATTAATGAATTAATCCACTTGGCAGGCGGTCTCCGACCAGATGCAGATCCGAATAAAATTGAAATTACGCGTTTTACAAGTTCTACTGAGAAGTATTCGTTTCTCTCTTCCATGAATGAAGCTCATAAAGTTTTCACCCAGCCTGAAGATCATATTATGATTCGTTATTCGCAAGAATTTAAAAGACAAGATGTCGTTTATATACTTGGTGAAGTCCTATACCCTGGCGTTTACTCAATGAATCCTGGGGTCACAACTGTAGAAGAGATACTGTTAAAGGCCGGTGGTTTTACATCTAGAGCGAATCAAACAAAAATGATGATTAATAATACATTTATAGAATCAATTCCTGACAAAGAAAAAGAGCGAATCCTTCTTATCCCCCAGGAAAACCGCTCCATGGAAGAAAAGGCTTATATAAAAGCGCGAATGTTAACGCAAAAAGGAACATTGGAATCAAACTCTAAAGAACAAACAAATTCCATTTTATCATTTAAATTATCAAAAAATGATGCAATTATCATTCCTGAAAATTATAACTATATTGAAATTCTTGGCGCTGTAGAGAAACCCGGACGATATCCCTATCAATACGATTCTTCTATTTCTACTTACCTCGAATTAGCAGGTGGTTTAACACAGACAGCTACATCTAAAAAATATATTATTAAAGCTGGAACGGGACAACGGTTACCTATTAAAAAAGATATTATAATTGAAAATGGTGATGCCATTTTCATAGCTGAAAAAATGGAATATAATAAATGGATTACACTAAAAGATATATTATCAACCCTCGGCCAAGTGGCCGCATTAATTGTTGTCATTCAAAGTTCAACAGGAAATTAAAATGGAATTAACACCACACGAACAAAAAATAGCTGATATTGTAAAAAAACATCCTGAAATACTTTCGGACCCCAATGAACGACGTAAAATTGCTAAAATATATGATTTATCTGAAAAAACACTCAGGAATAGGATGGCTGAATTAAAGAAATATGGATTTATATCCTCAGATTCTAATGAAATAAAAAGTGAACGGAAACCGCTCATTACTGAAAATGATGAAATCAATCTCGGGGCAATTTGGGATATTATTAAAATCAAAAAAGTATTCATCCTAAAACTAACATTATTTTTTACAATAATTGGATTAATATATTCTCTTGTCGCAACATTGTATTTTAGATCAACTATTTCTATGTATCCCGCGGGCGAACTTAGCCAATCAGGAGGAGTTTTAGGCGAATTCCAAGGATTGGCCAAAACGTTTGGCATGGGGAGTTTAGGTCCTGCACCCACTTATAATATACCTGATATCATAAATAGCAGAAGGCTAAAAAAAGACATTGTACAAAGATCGTGGAAAACTCAAGATTTTCCAAACGGATCAGACTTAGTTACTTATTGGGAATTAGATAAGCCAAAATTGATTAATCCAAGGAAATGGATATCTAATTTTTTACCTAAAGGGAATTTTAGTGCAGATTCAAATGCAAAATTAATCCACGAAGCTATTTTAGATTTGGACGATCTCATTTCTGTAAGAGAAGAAATATCTGGTCTTATAACGGTGTCAGTCTTGATGCAAGATCCAGTTTTGGCTGCAAATATTGCAAATTATATTGCGAATTATGTCAAAGATTTCATTTCTTATGAACAACATAGAGAGGCTAAAAGAAACCGCAAATTTGTTGAAAATCAAAAATCAGATGCAAAAACTCAACTTGAATGGTCAGAAGAGCGGTTAACATCTTTCAGAAAAAAACACCCCATTCCACGTGATACGCCCGAGTTGCAAATGCAAAGGAATCGATTAAAAAGTAGCATCGAAGAAAACAGGGCTGTTTATATAACAATACGACAACAATATGAAATAGCTAAAATTGAAGAAGCAAAAGAAAAGCTATTAATTAATATTCTAGACATTGCAGAACCTGCTATTAAAAAAGAAAAACCAAAACGCACCTTAATTGTACTATTATCCTTATTCGGAGGGTTTATGATTTCCATCCCAATTGCTTTATTCAGAGATTAACAATAATAGGCAATTAATATAGTGCTTGGGAATCGCCTTTTTAAAAACTCAATATACACTGTAGCGGCTCTTTCGTTCGTTGGGCTTGTTCCATTCATATTTAATATACTTGTTGCACGTACTTTTGGAAAAGATGTTCTAGGGGAAATAAATATAGCCTTAAGTTTTTCCTTAATAATAACTTTATTTGTGACAAATTTTTTTGGTACAGCAGGGAATAAATTTTTAGCTGAGTATCGAGGAAGAAGTTATTTAGAGCCATTTAAATTTGTTCTTTTATTCCTACTTATAGCACCTATTATTTCTTTAATGGTTATTGCTTTTATTCTGATTTGGAAATGGGAGTATTTTTCTAGCCAATTTTCGATACAACCTGATTTACTTCTACCCTTAGTATTATATATATTTTTTAGGTCATATTATATTATACTCCGAAGATTATTCTATGGTGTAGATCTTGTAAAATCTTATGCTATCATTGAAATCATCTCAGATTTAGTTTTCTTTATATCAATTGGTTTTGTGGTTTCCTTAAACCTTTCTCACTATCTATTCCATACGTATTTAACAGGGTATATATTCTTTACAACCGTTAGTTTTATTATGCTGAATAAAAAATATAAAGCGCTCATTGCTCCCCTAAATAATGTTATTCCATTTAATTATAAACCTGTTCTATTGGATTATAGTAAATATGGTTTTTTTACAATGATCGGAACGTCAGCTAGTACAGGAACAGGTTATTTATCAATGATATTTACAGGCTATTACCTCTCAACATCAGAAGCTGGGACTTATTCATCTGTATTGGCAATCATAAGTATACTTATGTTTTTACCTCGGTTAGTCACTCAGGTATTACTTCCGGAATTCTCAAAATTATATGGCGCAGGAGATTATACCTTAATCATTAAAACGCTTAAATACACAATTGCGTCTCTTACGGTAATTGCCATTTTGATAATTTCCCCTCTTTATATTTTTTCTGAATCAATATTAGCGATTTTTGGACCATCATTTTCAAATGGAGGCCAAATATTAAGAATAATTCTTCCAAGTGTTTTTCTTCGGATAATTTCAATACCCCTTATAACTTTCTTATCAGGGACTAAATACGTTTTATACCCCAATATTGGTGGTGTAATTATTTTTATATCATCTGTTGCCTGTTGGTACCTATTTGTACCGTCCCTACACTTGATAGGAATTGCAATTGGATATTCAATTGGTATTATTTTGGGGATTTTGTATTTAATAACGATGGCTGGAATTAAATTAAAAAAATTCCAACTAGAACATTAAATAGTGTAACATATGTTAAACCTGAAAATAGTAATTAAATATTATCTATTTTTATTTCTACTCATAGACTCAATTAGTGGGTTTGTTAGGATGTATTTAGGCATTTCTAATCCAATATTCAATATTGGATATTGGGTTAGAGGGCCTATTCTTGTATTATTTATTATTTATTATTTTTTCCAAATTCGAAAACGAGAATTGTTTTTAGACGAAATATTAACCTTAGTCCTATTCGTTTACTTTATTATAAATATGTTTTTGAATTATGTTGAATTCCCATCGCCTCGAATGATTTCTGAAAATATACTTTATATATTCCGCTTCCAATTTTTACTTTTTTTATTCGTATTCATTCGAAATAGAATGCACGTAGATGAATCTTTAACACGCAAAATAATATATATCAATTTTATTGTATTTACATTAAATCTGTTCTTTGGTTATGTATTTGGTTTAGGTTTAGAAGCTTATCGATTTAGCAATACTACAAAAGGAATGTTCCAAGGAGGAAATCCGGTTTCAATTCTTAATTTGGTTTTTTTCACTTATTTTATTTTAGATAATAAGTTCCGAAAACAGATAATACCCATAGCCATTACCTTATTCAATGGATTTGCCATTGCATCGAAAAGCATATTTGGGTTTATTATACCTATATTTTTTGCTTTAAAACGAAGAGCACTAAGCGTTAATAAATTGATTTTTTATACGATTTTTGTGTTTTTATTGATGGTAAGCTTTACCACTATTATCGAAAAAACTATCGATTCTTATGAATCCAGGTTTGGTATAAATATCCAAAAATCTATTAATGCGGCCGAAAAAGTTGGTGGACTCTACCAATCAAATGTAATGAATAAAATTGCGTCAATAAATTTCAGACGATACGCCTCTCTCAATGAACAAATGCGTACATCTTTTAGTGATATAAAAACATTCTTTATCGGGGAGAGCCTTGCGGGCCAAAACATCTTTTGGGAAAGACGTGGGGAATTTTGGTTCAAAAATGCATCTATGGACTTTTTTGATTTTTTCTTTAAATATGGCTTTATTGGAACAATTCTATTTTTATTGATTCTATTAAACAATTTTATTTCTCAATTTTTTCATTTCTCGACCAAAGATAAAATTATATTATTTTTATTTTTCGCATATAGTTTTTTCGGAGGGCATGTCATTGATTCCGTTACATCAGGAACTCTTTTTTATTATTACTTAGCTAAAGCTCAAATTGTTTCATGAAAATTCTGATTGTTGCAAGCGGTAATGCCGGATACACAAGTCCATTTGTTCTAGACCAGATCAAAAGTTTAGAGAAACTCGGCATTCAAATAGATTTACTAAAGATTAAAGGGAAAGGTGTATTTGGTTACTTAAAGAACTACTTTTCTTTAATCTCAAAAATAAAAAGTAATAATTACAATCTAATTCATGCACATTATGGACTATCTGGACTACTGGCTTCTTTCCAATGGAAAATTCCTGTTATAATTACGTTCCATGGGAGCGACATTAATAAAGCATCTAATTATCCTCTGTCTTTTATTGCATCCAGATTTTCAGACGAAAATATTTTTGTTCACCCAGCCCAACCTCGCAAACTAAAAATAAAAAATAACTATATTATTCCATGTGGAGTTGATTTATCAACTTTTTATCCAATCGATAAATTTACTGCTCGCAATAAATTAGGCTGGGATCAGAAAAAAAAATATATCATCTTTTCATCTCATTTTAATAATCCAGTAAAAAATGTCGATCTTGCCCATCAAGCCATCAAGAAGAGCGAACAAGAAATAGAGTTCATCGAATTAAAAGGATACTCTAAAGAGCAAGTTTGCACTCTTATGAATGGTGCTGACTTATTATTAGTTACTTCTAAATCTGAGACGGGTCCAATTGTTGTGAAAGAAGCAATGGCATGTAATTGCCCGATAATATCAACAGATGTTGGAGATGTATCTGTCGTTATAAATAAAGCTACATTATGTTTTGTTTTACCCCATGATCCAATTGAAATAGCTGCCAAAATAAATATCATACTTAAAAAGCCAAAGCGCTCAAATGGGCGAAACTTTATCTATAAATATGATTTATATAAAGTTGCAGTTAAAGTAGCATCAGTTTATAAACGGTTTAATAAATATACTATTGGTAGATGAATTGAAAATTTTTATTGATATCGGTCACCCTGCACATGTTCATTATTTTAGAAATTCTATTAAAATTCTCAAGGAAAATGGACACCATTTTTGTATCACTGCTCGTGATAAAGATGTAACAATCCAACTCATGAACGAATATAAAATAGATTATTTTAACCGCGGAAAAGGTGGGAATAGCTTATTGGCCAAATTATGGTATGGTATTAAAACGAATTGGTTTTTATATAAAATAGCCAAATCTAATAATCCTGATATCTTCTTAAGTTTCGCTTCACCTTATGCTGCACAAATAGCGAAGATAACAGGCAAACCACATATTGCTTTTACAGATACAGAACATGCAACATTGGGTAATCTTGCTTTTATTCCATTTAGTCATACGATTATTACTCCAAACGTATTTCAAACAAATCTTGGTGTTAAGCATATTCGATTTAATGGATTCATGGAAAATGCTTATCTTAGTAAAAATTATTTTAAGCCAAGTTCTGATGTATTAAAAAAACTAAATCTATCTAAAAATGATAAATATGTTGTTATTCGTTTAGTTTCATGGACGGCAAGCCATGATATTGGACATCAAGGATTCTCACATAATTCAGTATTAAAACTGATACAATTGATTCATAAGTATGCAAAAATTCGCATTTCAACGGAAGGGGAAATGCATCGCGATTTACAGCCGTATGCCATGCCTTCGTTAAACCCATCAGATATACATCATGTTTTAGCACATGCAACACTATTTATTGGAGAAGGTGCTACAATGGCTTCCGAGTGCGCTGTACTTGGAACACCATGTATTTATGTAAATACATTATCAGCAGGTACCCTTGAAGAGCAAGAGAAGCAAAACCTATTGGTTCGGTTGCTTGATATAGATGAAATATTATTAGCAACTGAAAAATTCCTTCAAAACAATTTATCAAAAAACGAACAATCTATTCGGTGTGCTGATTATATGAAGTATAAAATTGATGTTACCAAATTCATTAATTGGATCATTACTCATTTTCCAGCTAGTATCAATAAGATGAAAAAATATCCTAATGACCAAGACAGGTTTAAAGCATGAAAAAGCCCCTATTAATCATGGGCAATTTGGGCATCCTATCTTTAGTCTATTTTTTTATGGCTAACAATAAGTTTGGCTTTTTAAATCTGCCTCTACCCTACGTGTATTTGTACTTTTTAATCTTATTATATAATTCGATTAGTTCGACATATTATCATAAATATAATATTTTACTCCAAAATTCTTTTTGGCTAACTCTTAGAATAATATTTTGGTCCAATTTTATATCGGGTCTTTTCATTATTATAACGGTGTCATTTACTGAATTATGGACAATATCCAGGGAATTTATCTTTTTAACTTTATTTAGTATTTTTCTAATAGAAATACTGATAGCAGGGATTATTTTTAAATTTATTCATAAAACATCACACTTAACCAGTGGACTAGCAAAAAATAAAAATCAACTAATCTATAGATATAATATAAAGTGGCTTATCATAGGAGCCGTAACACTTATAACCTTTTATACTATTCTATTATTTTCTAGAACCGGTCAAATCATTATAAGTGTACAAGATGAACAAAACCTTCTTTTGTTGATTAGTGCTTGGGGGATATCCACCTTATTAACAAACCGATATAAATATCCAAACTCTATCAACCATTATTATGAAATTGCGCCCTATATCAAAGCATCCATTATAGGTTTGTTCATTATCGTATTTTTTTATTTTTCACTTCGACTAAATACACAGGAAGTAAGGATTATTATGCTGAGTATCCTTATTCACTCTTGTATCGAAGTTTTCTATTTTTATTTATATTTTTTTGGACAATCAAAGAATTCCGGTGCTAAATATTCTCTCGAAAATCATTTTCATAAAGACAATGATGATCAAAAAGAATTATTTGAAAATGTAAGTGATCGCCAGAAGAAAAATAGATTCGACCATAATGATCTAGTCCGAAGTCTTCAAACGATTCAATTAAATCACAAAAACCAAGTTGTCCATTTCATCTCAAATACTTTGGTTAATGATAATATACATAAAGATAAAGTCTCCATCTTTGATACTATTTCAACAACCAATATCAAAATGTTATACAGAAATTCTCAAGATTTAATTGTTAATATTCATAATGTAAATAATTTGAGGCGGATTAATCATTATTTCATCAACAGCCATGACAAATTATCAACAGGAGGATTACTCGTAGGAAGTTTTATTCCACTTGAAAATTTTTATATCCATTTGAGGGGAAAAATGCCTCATTTCCTCTACGCGATAATGTTGCCATTTCATTTTATTTTTCACCGTGTTTTTCCGAAACTAGCCATAACTAAACAAATATATTTTATTTTGACCGGAGGAAAGATCGAACATTATCTAAAGCTGAAGTATTTGGTCGATTATCTTTCTGTGGGTTTAAAATGGTACAATATGAAGCCATCGGGAATCAGATTTATTTCACTTGTAAAAAAACAAAAACAATTTCCGAAGAACAATTTCCTTCTTATGGGCCTATTGTAAAAATTAAACGAGTCGGACATCATGGGCGAATGATCAATATTTACAAATTTAGAACTATGTACCCATTTAGTGAATTTATTCAAAAAGATGTTTTTGAAGAAAATAATCTAGATGCATCAGGGAAATTTCTTAATGATTTCAGAATTACAAGTTGGGGGAAAATTCTTCGAAAATACTTTATAGATGAAATACCGCAATTATATAATTGGCTACGTAGTGATATAAATCTTGTAGGCGTTAGGGCAATCAGTAAACATTACTACAATTTATATCCCAAAGAACTCCAAGAATTAAGAATTAACTTTAAACCAGGTTTAATTCCACCTTATTATGCAGATATGCCAACAACATTTGAAGAAATTGTAGAAAGCGAAATGCGTTATTTGCAGAGAAAGAAAGAAAAACCAATCATCACTAATATGGTGTACATTATAAAAGCTTTCAAAAATATCATTTTTTCAGGAGCTCGGAGTAAATAGAATATGAATATGTCCGCCAAATTCTTTCATAATATCCTAATTTCATTCTTCCTAGTGGGTACCCTCTACGCCAATTCTGATTTTACAATATATCCTATTTTTTTCTCAACATACAATTCTTCGGGAGGGGAATGGCATTATGAGAATAAACCTATTAGCATAAATGGTTTTGGGCTTGGGTCTAAAACAGTATGGGATAATTGGTCTATTGAAGCGAAATACATTCAAATCGGTTTATTTGGAAATATAAATGATGATATTATGAGCTTTTCATCCAATCAATCATTCCCTTATATCGATGGATCAAAAGAAGCGGATGGATATTGGAATGAATATGCGACAACTAAAATATCCTATATCCAAAAAGCGATTAAATTTGATTTTGGAAAATTCGATAGGCAATGGGGGCCAGGATTAAGATCTATACATATATCTAATAAGTCTCCATCTTATCCGCAATTTGGTTTTGAGTGGCAAATAAAAGATAATTTAAAGCTAACCTACTTTCATGGGTTTTTAAAGAGCAATATACCAGACTCTAGTTTAGCCATTTATTATCAGAATCAATTTAGCAAAAGATCCTTGAATATAAATCGATCAATAGCCGCACATCGGCTAGAATGGAATCCCACCGACAAATTAACTGTTGGCATGAATGAATCAGTCATTTATGCAGTGAGAGGCTTTGACATCCATTATCTATTAGCAATAATCCCTTTATATCAAATCGAAAATTATTTAGGTGATACAGATAATGTTCAGTTAGGATGTGATATTTCTTATCGGCTTAACCCAAAATTAACTACCTATTTAGCTTTTTTTATGGACGAATTGACGCCAGAATGGATTTTCAAAAAGAATAACCATAATTGGTTTGCGTGGCAATTTGGGCTCAATTCAAATAACATTCTATTCAAATCTGACATATTAACGTTTGAATACAACTGGACAGATCATCGGATCTATAAGCATAAATTTTCCGTAAATGATTTTTATAGCCACGATCAACCTCTAGGATTTTGGGCTGGGCCCCACGCAGAAGAATTTATTATCTCATACGAAGCACAAATCAATAAATTAAAATTGACTTCGAAATTAACAAGAGCCAAAAGAGGGCAATTAACAGAACAAATGATTGAAGATAATTATAATTCTATTTTCTATGAACGCTATACGGGCATTGTTCCATTTGAATCAAGGATTGTTATCTCTAGTCACATAAGTCGAAATGTTTGGAAAGATAAAGGGGCTATCAATATAGGGTTTGAATGGATTGACTGGGAAAATGCAGGTTTTAATCCACTCCTTCCAAGTATAGAAGATGTAAGCCACATTTCAAAATCTTCGATTCAAATTGGATTCACAATTAACACACATGAATGGTTTCATTAATCTTATTCTATTTTGATAGGTTGAATTCACCTTATGTATTGTTATCAATTTCTATTACTCCTTTATAAATTCCATTCAGAAATAAGAACAAACCAAAAACACTTCGTAGACAAAAACTCCTATAAGAAATACAAATCTCAAACTTTGCTATTCTCTCTCATAAATAAGACTTAAAAAACTTTAAAAGGATTCAAAAAATGGAAATATCAAATAATGTATGCGTCATTGGTGCCGGATATTGGGGTAAAAACCATATTCGAACTCTCAATAGTTTAAATAAACTTGGTGCCATTGTTGAATCAAACATTGATGTCTTAGATCGGTTTTCTCAGGAGTATCCGAATGCAAAAATGTATCCATCTTTAGATGAAGCGTTACTCAATAAGAATTTAGAAGGATTCACTGTTGCTACCCCGGCTGAAACTCATTTTGAAATTGCCCGGAATATCATTAAAGCAAAAAAACATGTATTAGTTGAAAAACCACTCACATTGGATATTGCTCACGCTCAAGAATTAGTTAGATTAGCTGAAAAGAATCAAGTTAACCTAATGGTTGGACATGTTCTTTTATTTCACCCAGCAATTATAAAAATAAAAAAACTCATTAAAGAAGGTTTAATAGGTCGCCTCCAATACATATATAGTAACCGCTTAAACTTGGGCCAAGTAAGGACCGAAGAAAATGTGTTCTGGAGTTTGGCGCCTCATGACATTTCTATATTTCAATATTTAACAGATGACGCTTTCCCGACTTCTATAAAAGCTCAAGGAAGTACGTTTCTGCAAGAAGGGATTCATGATTCTACTTTAACAATGCTTGAATATCCTAATAATGTTAAAGGACATATTTTCGTAAGTTGGATTCATCCATTTAAAGAACATCGACTAGTAGTCATTGGCTCTGATGGCATGCTAACGTTTGAAGATTCAGCGGAAGGGAAACCACTGAAATTATATAAAAAGAAATATGAGATAATTGAAAAAATCCCTGAGAAAATTGATGGACCCGTTGATTTGATCGAATATGATAAATCCATGCCTCTCACCGAGGAATTGGATTATTTTACTCGCCATTTAAACGGGGATAAACTGGATATAGCTAATGGCAACCATGCAGTAGATGTAACTAAAATATTAGTCGAAGCGAGCAATCAACTAAGCAACCAGTGATTACCGGCTGTTATAATCTAATAAACTATTTTTGAAAAACGAGATTATCCATGATTAATAAAAAAATGTCTATCCCATTTGTAGACCTTAAAGCACAATACAAATCCATTAAAAAAGAAATTGACTCTGCCATTGAAAATGTAATATCTGAAACAGCCTTTATTAAAGGCAAATATGTTCAACAATTCGAAAACGATTATAAGCAAGCGTATGGTGTAAACCATGTGATTAGTTGCGCTAATGGTACAGATGCTATTTATATTACCTTAAAAGCATTAGGTATTAGACCTGGCGATGAAGTTATAACTGTAACAAATACATGGATAGCTACATCTGAAACGATTAGTCAAGCAGGTGCAAAACCAGTTTTCGTTGATATTCATCCTGATTATTATACAATTAACACTGATAAAGTCGAAGATGCTATTACCGAAAAAACCAAAGCCATCATTCCAGTTCATCTCTTTGGGCAACCGGTTGATATGGATGGTATTAAATCATTATGTGATAAATATGGATTATTTCTTGTGGAAGATTGCGCCCAAGCGCATTTTGCTGAATGGAATGGGAGAAAAGTAGGCACATTTGGAGATGCAGGAACATTCAGTTTCTTTCCGGGAAAAAATTTAGGTGCCTACGGTGATGCTGGTGCCATAATTACAAATGATGATTCATTAGCAGATAAAATGAGAATGTTCGCAAACCATGGCGCCTTAAAAAAACATTTTCATGAAATTGAAGGGATTAATAGTCGTCTAGATGGAATACAAGCGAGTATTTTATCTGTAAAGTTAAACCATATTTTGGATTGGTCATCCGCTAGACTGACATCAGCTTTAAGGTATAATGAAGCTTTAAATGCTATTGAGGACATTACAATACCTCTGATTCACCCAAATGTAAAACATGTATTTCATTTATATGTCATTCGTGCAAAAAATAGAACCGATTTACAAGCATATTTAAAAGACAGAGGTATTTCCACAGGAATTCATTATCCAACACCCCTTCCATTTTTAAAAGCTTATAATTATTTAGGCTATTCAGAAATAGACTTTCCTATTTCTGCCAAATATCAACACGAAATATTATCTTTGCCCATGTTTCCTGAAATGACACAGGAACAGATTAATTATATTTCAAATACCATTGCTGATTTTTATAAAGTTTAAACAATATAGAGTATTATATTTTTCCTAATCGTTCTTGACTATATTTTTTTTCTTGGATATTTTTCCACCAAGATTTGTTCTTTAGATACCACTGAATAGATTTTTTTATGCCTGATTCAAAATTTTCTTTTGGAGTCCAGCCACATTCTTTTTCAATCTTTGTTGCATCAATTGCATATCTAAAATCATGCCCAGGTCTATCAGAAACAAATGTAATTAACTCCTTATATGAATCCCTAGATTCAGATGGTATTTCTTGATCTAAAATAGTGCAAATGGTTTCAACTATTTCAATATTTGTAATTTCATTATTACCGCCAATATTATAGGTTTCACCTAACTGCCCATTTTCGATGACCGATTGAATGGCTTGACAGTGATCGCGGACAAATAACCAATCTCTCACATTTAAACCATCACCATAGACAGGAAGTGGTTTCCCGGCTAAAGCATTTATAATCATAAGTGGAATTAATTTTTCCGGAAATTGATAGGGTCCATAATTATTGGAACAATTGGTGATTAATACTGGAAACCCATATGTTCTGAACCAAGCTCTTGCCAAATGGTCGGAGCTAGCTTTTGATGCAGAATACGGTGAACTTGGATCATAGGGTGTCGATTCCAAAAATTTTCCTGTTTCACCTAAACTACCATAAACTTCATCTGTAGAAACATGAATAAATCTCAATCTATTTTTACCCATTTCCCCCATTCTATTCGCCCAAGTATAAGATTCATGAAGCATATTTAATGTACCAACAACGTTTGTTTGAATAAACTCTGCAGGACCATCAATAGAGCGATCTACGTGGCTTTCTGCCGCAAAATGAACAATAACATCAGGACTATATTTTTCTAAAATAGAAATAATTGTTTCTTTATGACATATATCCCCTTTCACAAAATGATACCTTGAGTCAAAATCGTATATATTTAAATTTTCTAAGTTGCCTGCATAAGTTATTTTATCCAAATTAATCACTTTATCAGCAATATTATTTTCCAATAAATGATGAATATAGTTCGACCCAATAAACCCACAACCACCGGTTATAAAATACACTTTCATTTATGATCCTTTTTTAGGTAAATAAGAATGATTCACATCTGATAAAGGCAATAATTGACTATCTTTTCCAGAAATAATTGGTTGAGAAATACCCCATTGAATGTCCAATTCTGGATCATTCCATTTTATGCCATACTCATCTTCCGGGTGATAATAATCTGTACATTTATATTGAATAATAGCTTCATCTGACAATACAGAATACCCATGAGCAAACCCTTCAGGTACATACATCATCTCTTTTTTATCTGATGTTAATCTATTACTCACATATTGACCAAATGTATCAGAGTTTTTTCGGATATCAACTGCCACATCTAAAATAATACCTTTAATGCATCGAATTAATTTTCCCTGTGGATGACTTAATTGATAGTGCAATCCTCTAACAACGTTTTTTCCTGAAAATGCTTCATTATCTTGAACAAATGTAGCATTTATCCCTCCGTCAGAATATTTTTCAAAGTGGTATGACTCTAAAAAATATCCCCTATTATCTTGATGTATATCAGGGGTAATAAGTAATACATCTGGAATGGATTGTGGCTCAAAGAGCATCTTTATTAATTCCTTTTCTACCAACATTATCATACTTGAAACCTAATCGATTTAATTCCTTAATGGGCAGAATATTCCGAGTATCCAAGAGTACAGGTTGATGCATTAATTCTTTAACTTTATTTAAATCCATTCCACGAAATTCTCTCCATTCAGTTAAAATGACAGTTGCATCCGCACCTTCCACGGCAGCTTCCCAATTAAGACAATAATTGACTTCAGGAAATTTAATGGACATATTCTTATTCGCAATTGGGTCATATGCCTTAACAACTGCATTCGATTTCAATAATGCTTTAATCATATCTAATGCTGCAGAATCTCTGATATCATCTGTTTCCTGTTTAAAAGCTAGACCTAAAATTGCGATTGTTTTTCCTGAGACATCTCCGTTGCAAAGGTGATTTACTTTATCTACCATTCTATCTTTTTGATATTGATTCGCTTTTATTGCACTTTCGACTGTTCGCAATGTTATTCCTTTTTGTCGAGCTAAAGAAGCAATGGCATTTGTATCTTTTGGAAAACAGGAACCACCATAACCTGGGCCTGGATGTAAAAATTTTGGACTAATTCGGCCATCACTACCCATCGCCTTGGTTACTTCATGGATATCTGCATCAACTTCGTCACATAAATTAGCAATCTCATTTATATAACTAATTTTTAAAGCTAAGAATGCATTACTTGCATATTTAATCATTTCGGCAGTTTGAATAGATGTTTTTACAATAGGTGTTTCATTAATGAATAAAGGGCGATACACATCCATCATCACTTCATACGCTTTTTCTGATGGTGTGCCTAATACAACCCTATCTGGCCATAAAAAATCTTTAACAGCTGAACCCTCTCTCAAAAATTCCGGGTTAGAAACATAATCGAACTCAATTTCATTCGATTTGTATTGATTAATTATTTGTGAGATTTGCGCACCCGTTCCAATTGGGACTGTGCTTTTAGTACAAACAACCTTATACCCATTTAAGTTGTTTCCAATCGTTTCAGCTACTTTATATACAGCTGAAAGGTCAGCGTTCCCATTTTCTCCTTGTGGCGTTCCAACAGCAATAAAGATAACATCCGCATCTTGAATAGCCTTATCTACGGCCGTTGTAAAAGTCAATCTCCCAGCTTTAACATTCCGATCTACTAAATTGTTAAGCCCAGGCTCATAAATCGGAATTTCGCCATTTAATAATTGGTCAATTTTGTCTGATGCAATATCTGCGCAAATAACATTATGCCCAAAGTCACTCACTCCAGCGCCTGAAACTAGGCCTACATAACCTGTCCCTATAAAAGTAATTTTCTTCATTTATATATTTTCTCCATACTCAAATTAAAATATTGCGGTACCGATGGTTTTATAAAAAACCCAATTTTCGCCTTAAAATCCATTCAACCGCTAACAATAAGATGATAAAACCTAGCAAGAAAATATTTTCATTTAATATATAATTATTAACTTTGTTAACCCGGTCCACTTTAGGTTTAATGAAATTATATATAAGATTTCTTTCATCCCAAGATACATATTCCCCTCCGGTATTTTCAGATATTGACCGTAATAATGGGCGGTTTAAAAAAACCCTATTTAATTCAATTTTACTTTCCTGGACGGTATAAGATCCTTGCCCAAGCAATTGATGATTTTCTTCATTTTCTAAGACAATATCATAGAGATAATCCCCTGGTGAAGTTGTCCAGTATTTTCCATTAAACTGGTTCGATTTAAAGTCATATTTAAGCGGTTTATCTTCAACCCATTCTCCATCTTTATATATCCTTATTATACCGTTGAATGAACTATATCTTTTTTGTCCGCCTACACCTGTCACTACGATTTGTTCTCCTTGCTGATAAGATTTCTTATCTAATCGGAAGAAATATTGCTGATCTCCACCCGTTTTCATTAGCCAAGAAAAAACGCCTTCCCACATTTTTGTAAATACATTTGACCTTTGTGTACCAATTAATTTATAATGTAAAGAGTATAAATCGAGCGTTGTCCAAATACCATGTCTAAAGCCACTGCTCTCCCCTAACAAAAGAATAGGAACAGTTAAGTCGGGTAATTGAAACTGAGCTAATACCATTTGACCTTCGCCATCAATCTCGATCCCGGATACTAATGGCGGCCAATCTACATCATTCATATCTGTAAATGTTTTGTAATCAAATGGGAAAATGGATTGGAGAGTATCTGTAAATAGCCAATTATTAACTCTTCCTTTCTCTAAATAATGCGTTAAAGGTTTTGAACTAAATAATGGTAAAATACTTTGAAATGATTCGTCGGTTGACTCTGGACCAGCAATAAATAAAACAGCTGATTTTTGGGCAATGATTTTTTTAGCCAGGATTTTAGATAAATTTTTCCATTCTAAATTATTTTGTGATATAGGATGATTATCAAGAATAATTAAATCATAAGGCTCTTTCCAAAAAGATCGCAATGACGGATTAAAACCATTATGCGCATTAATGTAATGGTCCAATTCGAATCTTGAGTTTTTTCGAAGTACATCCTTTAAAACACTCGTATTATAATTAGGCGCACCGGTTAATAAGCCTATTTTATATTTGGATTTCAATACTTTTAAACTCATAGATTGTCGGTTATTTAATATATTTACTTCTTCTTCAAGTACAGATACTTTTGCTTGATAACTTAAGTTTCCAAGTTGAGATGGTTTTACCCTAAATATTACATCTTGTTTAGCACCCACCCCATCGACTGAAATCACCTTTGATCCGACTAATTTATTTCCTTGGAAAAGTGTTACATCTATGCGTTGGTTGATTTTGCCAAAACTACTTATACCAATTTTCATTTCAACTTCTTCACCAACGATGGCGATGGGAGGAAAATCAATAGATTCAATCGCTAAATCTACCATCGGAGATAAATCTCCGACTCCAATACAATAAATGGGTGTATTCAAATCTGAAATTAACTGATTTGGATGCATTCCTTGTGTCGATTGTCCATCTGTTATTATTAACGCACCTGCTAACCCTTTGGGTTCATTTTCTTGAATATGTTTTATGACAAGACCTAAATCGGTCGAACTTCGATTGCCATTAATATTTGGGCTAACTGTGCTCGAAAAATAATGGAAAATAATTTTTGAATTTAATTCAGACAGTTTGCTAATTAATTCACTCGTGGAAGATTCTAAAGATGATTTAGTGGGAGTGCCATGATAATCCATCGAAAGAGAATTATCAATATATACATGCCATGTTAAAGGACGAGTTTCTGTATATGAATGTTTTAATTTTGGATTTAAAATGAGAATTAATAATAACGCAAATACAATAAACCGAATCCAAAACAATGCTCTAGCTTCTTGATGAACAGATGTCAATTTATAAACCCAAGCTAATGTTAAAGTGACAAAGAAAACCATTCCCCAAAAAAACACTTCAGGTGTAATAATAGTAATAGACATTTAGGCTAATTTAAGATTAGGATAAATTGCGAATGATAAATCATTCTTGTAATTATTTTTGAATTTTATTTCACCCAGAAAGGCTATCATTGCTGCATTATCAGTGCAAAACTGTAAATCCGGAAATAATATTTTTGTATCTATCAATGTTTGTTTTAATAAAATTCGTAATGATTGATTCGCCGCAACCCCACCTGCAATAACACATGTTTTAACGCCTGATTGTCTAACGGCTCTTTTTACTTTCTCTACTAATGTTGAAACAATGGCTTTCTCATAACTGGCGGCTACATCTGGCTTTGATACATGTTCATTTTCTGTAAAAGAATCCATATAATAAAGGAGTGATGTTTTTAAACCGCTGAAACTAAACTCTAAAGATTCTTTTTCCATTAATGCTTTTGGGAATGGTACTTTATCAGAATTTCCATCTTTACTGAGTTTTTCAATTTCAGGGCCACCTGGATATCCTAGGCCAAGAATACGCGCTCCTTTATCAAAAGCTTCTCCCGCTGCATCATCTCTCGTTTCACCCATTAATATATAATTGCCCAATTCTTTAATGAGCCATATTTGAGTATGTCCGCCAGAAACAAGAAGACAAACAAACGGATATTCTAACGTTGGATCTGCCATAAAGTTCGCATAAATATGTGCTTCAAGGTGATTAATTGGAATAACGGGTATGCCTAGCCCCAATCCTAATCCTTTTGCAAAACTAACGCCTGTTAATAAAGCTCCAGCCAACCCTGGACCATGTGTAACTGCGATGCCATCAACATCTGCCTTGTTTATATTAGCTTTTACGAACGTTTCTGAAACAATTGCATTTAATAATCGTTCATGTTCTCTTGATGCCACTTCAGGGACTACGCCCCCATATAAATTATGAATAGATTGTGAACTTAAAACACTTGCTTTAATTATACCATCTTGGCATATAGCTGCCGCAGTTTCATCGCAAGATGTTTCGATGCCCAGAACAATCAATTGGCTTCCCTTGCAACACCCAATTCAAGACTTCGAGGCGATAAATCTCTCCATTCTAATACATCTTCTGGCAGAGATATAGTTGGCTCATAAAATTGTTTTCGTATCGACCAATGATTAAAATCAATGGTTACTTCTATATCTTCATTGGTTAAATCAGCAATTCGCTGAACTCCCCCAACAATTGTCAGAGAGACCGTTTGTGGGGATGGAAATACTCGAATTTTTTCTGGTTTATTAAGAACAACAACTGGGATATCCACAATGATTCTTTCACTTATTTGTTGAATATCGATAGAAAATGAAATATTATTTTGAGAATATTCGACTAGCCTCCCAATAGTTTTTAATCTTATTGATCCATTTTGGGGTAAACTTGCTTGAAATATTGAATCTAAAATAGTTTCCACATAATGAATATTCTCTATAATATCTTTTGGACCCGCAATTTCTAATTCCTGTGGGAATATAGATATTTTCCCCACTTGGATAAATCCTGGAGCTGTATCAATATATATGTCAGATTGAACAGGGACTGTTTTAACATTATAGTCATCTAAACTAATCTGAATACGGTTTGGGTAAACAACTTCTACAAATAAAAGATTATATGAATCTGGGATGACGACTTTTTGAGGATATTTATCAAAATAATCACTGAGAATAAATTCATATTCATTCGAAATACCTTCTAGATCCAAAACAAGTTTGAACTGAGTAAAACGTTTAAGAATAGATGCTTTAAAAAGATCAAGCCCTCGACCTTTTAATCTAACGGTTGCAATTTGTGGAACTTCTTCTCTGTGGGCTTTTTGTTTATTTAGGTTCCGTGCTTCAATTGGCATTTCAAACGACATGACATACACATTACCACTGACAACAAAAAGCCACAGTAAGATTGCTAAGCTTGTAGAGCCTAGCCCAAGAACAAGTTTTTGACTCGGGATGGATCCAGTAGGTTTTTTCAGCTTCAATTTCGGCTCCTACAGGATCATAATTAAGCTTCTTCCGGCTTCTCTTCCTCTTTCTCGGCTGATTTTGCTTGCTCGATTAATTCTAGAGGTATTTCAAGTTTTTCACCTTCGGCTTCATCTTGATTTTTTAAGAACTCTTTGACAGCATTATTGGCTGTTTGTCTGTTACCACCTGCAAGCTCATCTTTAAATAGAATGACTTTTCTATCTTCAGGAGAAACTTGCATGACAATTCCTGACAAATTAGCACCAACTTCAAACTGGCTCGCTAAGGAACGACGATCTCGTTTAGACATTTTACCAAATGGAATAATTCCCTCAACATCCATATCTAGTTGAATGATAATTCCCTTATCCAATACACGAATAATTTCGCCACTAACTTCATTTCCACTTTCATAGAATTCAATGATTTTTGGCCATGGATCGTCCAATAATTGTTTGTAACCAAGTGATATACGTCTGTTCTCACGGGAAACTTCCAATACGCGAACTTCTACTTCTTGTCCTTTTTCTAATACTTCCTTAGGATGCTTTATTACTTTAGTCCATGACATGTCAGAAATATGGATTAAACCATCAATTCCATCTTCTAATTCAGCAAATGCTCCAAATTGAGTCAAGTTTTGAACCGTACTTTTATGTACAGAACCGACAATAAATTTTTCTTCAATCTTATCCCATGGGTCAGGTAGAAGCTGTTTTACGCCAAGACTTATTTTTCGATCATCTGTATCAATTGAGAGAACTTGCGCCTCAATTTCATCTCCCATCGTATAAATTTCAGATGGATTTTTGACATGTCTTGTCCAAGAAATTTCTGAGACGTGAATGAGCCCTTCAACGCCAGGTTCTAATTCGATGAAACAACCATAGTTAGTTAAACTAACAACTTTACCTTTAACAACTGTACCAAGGGCATATTTACTTTCAACACCATCCCACGGATGTGGAGATAATTGCTTCAACCCTAGAGAGACACGTTTCCGCTCTTCATCGTATTCTATGACTTTTACCGTCAAGGTTTCGTTTAGCTCTACCACTTCTGTTGGGTGATTTACACGTCCCCAAGATAAATCAGTAATATGGAGCAAACCGTCAATTCCACCAAGGTCAACAAAAACACCAAAGTCGGTTAGATTTTTAACACGGCCTTCTAAAATACTTCCAACTTCCAATTCTTGGAATAAAGCATCTCGTTGTTCGGCTAAACTTGCTTCTAAAATCGCCTTATGAGAGACGACTACATTTTTACGAGCTTCATTCAATTTGACAATTTTCAATTCTAATTCTTTATTTAAATATGAATCGAAATCCTGGATAGGTCTAACATCAATTTGGGAGCCGGGAAGGAATGCTTGAACTTTCCCTAAGTCGACAATCATTCCACCTTTGATTCGGCGAATGAGAGTTCCTTTAATGATTTCTTCATTATCAAAAGATTCCTTCAAATCTCTCCAGCGACGCATAAAGTCCGCTTTATCTTTTGACAATATTGTATTTCCACCTGCATCTTCAATATGTTCGACATACACTTCAACTTTTTCGCCTATGGCGGGAAGTTCATCGTCGGAAAATTCTGATCTGTCAATAATGCCTTCTGACTTGAAACCAATATCAATCATGATTTCTTTTTCATTGGCACCGACAACACGACCCATAAGTAATTTATCTTCTACAATGTCAATAAGAGCACCTTCGTAAAGGGCCTCATTCGCAATTGGTTCGTTATCTTCAACTTCAGGTTGAGATATTTCTTCCAGCGTTACAATTTTTACTTCATTAAACAGGTCGGGTGATAGATAATTTTTTATCTCTTTTTCAATTACAGGTTCTGTAGTAGACGCTGTCATTTCAGCGCTGACTTCAACATCAGGTGTTTCCACTGTTGTTTCAGCCTCTTCAACTACCAGTTCTGGTGTTAGTTCTTCAAACATTCTTGTTAGTTTCCTTTATTGTTTTGTATGTTAGTTATGTGTTTTACTATTTGTTCTATTTGCTCATTAATTGTTAATAATCCAGTATTAATCTCGATAGCATCCTTCGCTTTAATTAAGGGAGAATGATCACGCGATGAATCTAACAAATCTCTTTTTTCAATTTCATTCATCAACTCATTCAATGATTTGGTTTCACCTATTTTTTCCAAATCCAATAATCTTCTTTCAGCTCTAACTTTAACATCAGCAACCAAAAAAAACTTAAAGTCTGCATTTGGAAAAACAACCGTTCCAATATCTCTGCCTTCAATGACACAGCCATTTTCTCTGCCAATTTTTCTCTGCAATCCTACCATTGATTCCCGTATTTCAGGAATGGCACTAACAGCACTCACATTTGAAGTCACATCAGATGATCGAATTAATGATGAAACATTTTTATTATTGATAAAGATACAATTTTCATCCTTAATAATTTCAAAACGAATTTGAATACCATTCAGTAATGTTTTTAACTCCAATGGATCATCAATATTGAATTTCTTTGTTAATACAATATGAGTGATTGCCCGATACATTGCTCCTGTATCTAGATAAGGAATTCCCAGAATATGAGATACGCCTTTTGCCGTTGTACTTTTACCGGAAGCCGCTGGACCGTCAATAGCTATAATCATTATTTTCAACTCTCAATAAGCCGGCAAAATTAGCCCTTAGATGTGTATATCTCAAATGATTTGAATAAAATACAATTTCCAATTTTATATTATCTTTTTTTCATCAGCTTATCTAAATCAGATAATTCCTGTTCTGTTAATCCGCGAAATTCACCAACTTTTAGGTTTTTCATAGTAATAGGACCAAATTTTATTCTTTTCAACTGATGTAGCTTTATACCTAAATGATAACACATTCTGCGAATTTCTCTTTTTTTCCCTTGATGAAGTTTTAAGATAATTGTAGATCGCCCTTTAATTTTTCTTTGACTTACTATTTCAGCGCGACCATATTCACCGTCTCCGATATATAATCCCTTTTTTAATTTCGCAACTTGAGGGGGTGTAATAATGCCATCAATCTCAGCAACATATTCTCTTGGAATTCGATTCTTTGGATGAGTTAAAAATTGAAGTAGTTTCCCATCATTGGTTAACATAATCAAACCTGTTGTATCTTTATCTAGGCGACCAACAGGAGCTAATCGAACGCCAGAGGGAACATATTCCATTACGGTTCGACGACTATGTGTATCCTTAACCGTTGTAATGACATTTTTGGGTTTATTTAAAATATAAATAACGCGGAGATTGACCGGTTTCACGACTTGCCCATCATATTTAATAACATCCGTATCAGAAACGGACATTGCAGGGTCAAGGATCATTTTCCCATTCACTTGTGTAGTGCCACGCTGGATTAGTTCATCTGCTCCACGTCTAGATGCGACACCACATTGGGCTAGGTATTTGTTTAACCTCATAATATTAGGACTGAGCTGGTTCAGATGGCTGTTCAAGTTCTTCAAATACAGCCATTTGTTCGCCAAGTGTTGGGTCCGCTTCAACAAGCTCAGATATTTCCTTTAATTTTGGTAAATCAGAAAGTCGGTTTAGCCCAAAATGTTCTAAAAACTTATCCGTTGTTTGGTAGAGTAATGGGCGACCTGGACCCGAGTCACGTCCTTTAATTCTCACTAAATTTCGATTCAACAATGTTTTTATCACACCCGATGAATCTACACCGCGAACTGCTTCAATTTCATATCGTCCTACGGGCTGTTTATAAGCAATAATAGCTAAAGTATCGAGGGCTGCTGGTGATAAAATCAATTTTCCTGATTTTGTAATAAGTCGACGAATCCACACTTCATATTCTTTTTTGGAAATAAGTTGATACCCTCCAGCCACAGATTCAATTTGAAATGCTCTTTCACTTTCGGCATATACTTTATTTAACTCTTCGACAATTTGGTTTAGGTTTGGAGCATCCGTATCAAAAACAAGATTGACCCGTTTTTGAGATAAAGGTTCAGGGCTTGCGAAAAGCAGAGCTTCAATAATTTGTATCTGTTCTTTCAATTGCATCAGGCCATGGCTCCAATATGAATTAACTCTAAATCACCAAAAGTTTCATTTTGGCTTACAGTAATATCACCCAGCCTTACTAAATCTAAAATGGCTAAAAAAGTAACTACAATTTCCATTCGTGTAGAAAACCGTTTTATTAAAGTAGAAAATTTTAATTTCCCATCACCGTCAAAATGCCTAATAATCATTTCTTTTTGAGCTTCTAATTTTACTGGCTCGCGTTCCATTTCAAAAATAGACATAACAGGACGATTTTCCATTGCCTGCTTAAAAACGATGGCTAAATCATATAGCGTTACATCTTTTAGCATGGATCCTAAATCAAATGAATCATCTTCAGATGGAACGGACATTTCAAATCCTTTGGAAAAGTGTTGGGATCGATTTTCGGCTAATAATTCGAGCGAATCAGAAACATCTTTAAATCGTTTATATTCAATCAATTGTTCAATTAATTCTCGTCGTGGGTCAATAATTTCACCATCTTCATCTATTTCCTGCCTAGGAATTAACATTTTTGCTTTAACACGCATGAGCGTTGAAGCCATAACAATAAAATCGCCAGCAATACTCATATTTAATCTTTTCCACATTTCAATTGTTTCGATGAACTCTTTTGTAATGGATCCAATGGGAATATCATAAATATCCAATTCGTCTCGACGGATAAAATAAAGCAAAAGATCCATTGGGCCTTGAAAATTGTCTAAATGAACTTGATATGTGTTATAAATCATACCCAAGCCCTACAGCTTCTCTAAGAGTTGACATTGTTTCTTCAGCCACAATTTTAGCTTTATCAGCACCCATTTTTAACATATCAATCACATGATCTTTATGCGAAATAAAATAATCTCTTTTATCTCGAAATGGAGAAAAGTGCTCCATAACTTTATTGAATAATTCTAGTTTTACATCCCCATACCTTAAACCGGGGTTATCGTATCGGTAGGCTAAATCTTTCATTCCATCATCATCTAAAAATAATGAATAGAGTTGAAATAAGGGTGTATCTTTATCTTTTGGTTCTTCTATGGGAGTTGTATCCGTTTTAATCCGCATGATTGTTTTTCTGATTTTCTTTTCAGTATCAAAAATAGGAATAGTGTTTCCATACGATTTACTCATTTTTTGGCCATCAATTCCGGGAACTAATTGAGTTGTTTTTTCAATATCAGGTTCCGGAACAACTAAAACATTTCCAAATTGATTATTAATCCGAACAGCAATATCTCGAGTCATTTCTAAATGCTGTTTTTGATCTTTGCCGACAGGGACAATATCACTATTAAATAATAATATATCTGCTGCCATTAATACAGGATAAGAGAATAAACCCAAGTTAGCCGAAATTCCACGCGCAATTTTATCTTTGTAAGATGTGGCGCGATCCATTAATCCCATGGGTGCAACATTAGACAAAAGCCAGGTTAATTCTGTTACTTCAGGTACATCTGATTGAACCCAAAAAGTTGATTTTTCTGGATCAAGTCCTAATGCTAAAAAATCACAGGCGGCTTCAAATGTGTTCAATGATAGAAAATCTTTATCGGGTGTCGTTGTTAACGCATGGTAATTCGCAATAAAACAGAATAGGTCATTCTTTTCCTGATATTGGATCATGCGGGACATCATGCCAAAATAATTCCCTAGATGTAGTTGTCCAGATGGCTGAATGCCACTTAATACTCTTTGTTTTTTCATTAATTAAACGATTCCATAAATAAATAAGGTTTCCAATCAGATTGGAGTGTATTCACATACTGCTGATAGTAATGAATTCGAGATGGTTTTTTGGGTTGCTTTAATAGATGCATACCAATTTCATCCGGTGAGCGGTCTCCCTTCTTTTGATTGCAGGGACGACAAGCTGTAATTAGATTATCCCAAGTATCTTTTCCACCTCTCACTTTTGGCGTAATATGATCCACCGTAATGGGACCTTTTTTTGTGCCACAATATTGACAGATATGATTATCCCGGAGTAATATATTTTTTCGGCTGATTTCAACATTTAGACTATTATAGTGAATAAACTCTTTCACCTTGACAACACTAGGTAAAGGTAAAGAAATAGATGGAGAATGAACTTTAGAATCATAGTTCACTAATACATCAACTTTATTTAAAACAGACAAACAAATAGCACGTTTAGCTGTACAAATTGCTAAGGGAATATAATTCGCATTTAATACGAGTACAGCCCGATTGAGAATACTCCCATTTACTGCTTTTGGATTTGGTGAAATCATGGTCGAAAATTACGTCTAATCGAATAGGATGAAAGATATTTATCCTCTAATGATTGATTGTAATTGGACTCATTATCATTGAAGGATTCTTCTTTAACCCAGCCTTGAGCATGAAGTATTTTTTTTCCATTTAATGAAAAACCAACATGGGTTACTTTATCCTTTTCTCCAAAAAAATGAATATCACCGGGCAAAGCATCTGATGCTTCAATTTGATACTCAGATAATGCTTCTTGTTGCTGCCATGCGTCTCTAGGCAATTGAATCCCACACGCCCGACACACAGTTTGAATTAAGCCAGAACAATCAAAGCCAAAAGATGTTTTACCTCCCCAACGATATGGAACGCCCAACAATGTCTTTGCTAATGGAATCACGTTTTCGATTACATGATTTTGCTTCAAAGGAACAATAGAGTTGCCCCAAGAATGATCGTTAAACATAGGATTATTTTGATCTATTCGTGCACCAAATGGAATAAATTGTTTTTGGCCATCCCAATCGAAACTAATTGTTTGACCAATATACAAATGCGATGTTGAAATAAATTTATCAGAAACATAACCAAAAAAAGAATTAACCCAACCTTTATAACCATCATCTTGCACCACTTGAAACCAATTTTTTTCGGTTCCAATAATTTCACAGGATTCTCCAAGAATTATTTCCGTGATTTTTCCACTGGAAAATTCTGGCTTGTTATACACAGGTACCACTGCTGTATTAGGATTGAAATATTTATTAACCATAAAATTGACGTGAATTTATTTTAAGTCTATCGTAGATACCATGAATTCTCTATAGGAATCATTTATTATTTTGAACTAAACTCGATCGTTATTTCACATGTTTTTGCAATAGGGAAGTTCGTGAAAGTCGAACACAGTCCCCGCTACTGTAATTGCCAAGTGGCTTTTTCAATCCATTAGTAAATACCTTACTGAGAAGGGAAAAAGTTTTAAAGCATAAGTCAGGAAACCTGGGTAAAAAGATGTCATTTAAAATCTGCTTTCGGGAGAAAAGTTATGGATAATCATATCGGCTTAGCCACCATAAACTTAAATGATCCCTCTCATATTGAGGGATTATTTGTACGTTAAATATTTCATAAAAGTTTGCCTAATCGTTTTATGCGGACTATTTGGACAACAAATCCGTGTTACTACAGAATCAGGGAAACCGCTTCCCTATACATTTATTACTCATAATAACTCTGACCAATGGTTTCAATCGAATGAAAATGGGTATGTAAATATACATTTTTCAATTTCGCCAGGGGATTCCATACAATTCTATCGATTCGGTTATCATACAGAATTACGGCAGTGGCCACTGAATAATAATCAAATAGTTTTAATTCCAAACCCCGTCCAAATGAAAACTATTTTTTCAATGGGAGGAAACGTTCAATCAAAAATAGTTTCATTCAACCATCAATCCGTAAAGTCTGTCCCTCTATCCGGCGTAGTTAATCATGGGAAAATACTAGAAACACTTCCCGGACTATCCATCAGAACATTCGGTGGTCCTGGCAGTATAAATTCCATCAGTATCAATGGAGGTCCCACATCTCAAACCCGTGTTAAAGTTGGAGAATTTGATTTAACAAACATTCAAACTGGAATGGCTGATTTATCCCAACTTCCATACCCTTTCATTGAATCAGCAACATTAATATCATCGGGAGAAAACTTAGAAGGATCTGGGAGTCAAAATGGAACACTTTCTTTGTCCCCTTGGAGTCATAATAATTCATTCGTTGTTTCATCTGGTTCTTTTGGACATTCATCCTTTCATACTACACTTTCTTTTTCCGGCGTAAAACATCAAGCATCATTTTTATTTGGTAATCGTCATGAATTAGGAAATTTCCCAGTTCAGTGGAAAGATGAATCTTTTTTAAGAACAAATAATCATTTCAACCAATCATTTGGGGCATTCCAAAGCAAAGGAATGATTAACAAATATATGTATCTACAGACTATTGGGCTTTTTTCTTCTCAGGACAGGGGTGTACCTGGCTTAGTTTGGTCTCCATCTCTAGCCGCTCATCAAGACGAATTAAAGTTGCTTGGAATAACAATGGGCTGGATGAATCCCTTTGGCGATGGAAAAATTCGAGCTATGATTCGCCATTCTAATGAAACTTATTCAGATCCAACTTACAATATTCAGACTAATCATAAAGTGTCATCCAAATTATTATCAATCAATCAAAAGGTTCATTTGACACAACAAGTAACATCTCTGTTGGCTGGTGAATTTAATTCTCAATCATTATTATCTTCGGTTTATTCACACAGCAGAAAAAGTTTTGTTGGGAAAATTGGATTAGATTGGAACTTGGCTCAATCGTTACAAATAAAGCCGTCCATTCGACATGATTATTCCGAAAATCTTTATAATGAATCCACACAAAGATTTTCTGTTCATTATTCTCGAAAAAGGAGTCTATTTAAATCTATCCGCATCCTTAGTTCGACTCATTTCCGCTTCCCAACCTTTAATGATTTATACTGGGAACCTGGTGGGAATCATGATTTACAGCCCGAAAATGGGAATCAACAATCTATAGATTTACATTTCTCTCAATCAAAATTAGGTCAATTGCAATTTCATTATTTTAAATCTGAAACAAATAATCTTATTCAATGGGTTCCACTGTTAACCTATTGGCAGCCAAAAAATATTTCTCACGCCAATCGTCGCGGTTGGACGACTAAATGGGATTGGGCATATAAAACAATTAAAACGCATTTCTCATACAGTTCTATTCATTCCAATAATGAAGAAAATGATAAACCATTACGATATGCTCCATCTCAGCTTTGGACTTTCACGACTGAATGGACGCCTAAGGAATGGCATTTCCATGGACAAATCCATGGAGCAAGTTCTATGGTTTCTACCTATAGCTGGCCAGAAGATATCATTATTCCATCTCATCAAATTTTATCGGGATCCATTGGGAAATCATTTCATACTCAATGGTTTCAATACATAACCACATTATTCGTAGATAATGTAACAAATATTCAATATGAATCATCGAAAGGATATCCTGAAGCTGGGAGATCTTTCCGATTCACACTTACACTCAAACAAAAAAAGAAAGGAAATCAATCATGAAAAAAATGTCACTAATACTCTTTATTTCTTCATCAATGCTCTTTGCCACAACACGTATTTTCACATTATGTGAAGGAAATTTTGGTACTCCCAATGCAAGTTTGTGGTCAATGAATGAATCAAGCTCGCAATCTGAAGGACCTATTTATTGGGATGAGAATTCAAACCCTTTGGGAGATGTGGGGCAATCAATGACTATTGTTAATCATGAAAAACTTTACATTATAATGAATAATTCTCACTCCATCGAAATTTTAAATTTAATGGGTTCTAATCAGACATTTTCAGGGTCTATTCCTTTACCTTCTGCGGCCCCCAGATATATGGTTGCAAATGAAAGCGGTTCAACAGCTTATGTGTCTTGCTGGAATTTGAGTGGGATCATTGTTATCGATTTATTGACTGATACTATCACCGATACAATTTCTGTTGGCGGTATGCCAGAAATGATGGTGATGCATGATGGGAACATTTATACATCCATTGCCATGAATAGTGATTGGAGTTCATCTGATCGTGTTATTCGTGTGGATGTAACTACAAAAACAGTCGTTGATTCATTTACCGTCATTCCCGGACCTGCAGCCCTTCTCTTAAAAGATGATTTCCTTTTTGTGGCGAGCACCTATTATGATGCCAATTGGAATACGTTTGCTGGAAACAGCAAAATTGATTTATCCACGGGAAATGTTTTAACATACGATGCAGGAATGACATTCGATTATGGATCTGATTTAGTTCAAGTGAATGATGATATTTATCGTATTTACACGAATGGTATTGCACCACTGAATGATGATTTATCCATAAATATTGCTTCAAAAATTGGTGATATCCCCGGACTTTATTCTGTAAGCACACACGATGATAAAATCTATTTTGGGTCAACAGATTATACGGCTCCCGATCATGTATATGTTACCGATGCAGATGGAATAATTATTTCAGAATATACAGTAGGAGCTTTACCCGGTTCTTTCGCATTTTACCAATACAATATTGAAAGTGTGAATCAGGATGCTTCACCAACAACATTTACTTTAATGGCAAATTACCCAAATCCATTTAATCCTTCGACCCATATTCAATTTTCGATCGAAACACAAACAAATGTTTCATTAATGGTATTTGATATTCATGGCGTTCTCATTGAATCACTCATTGATAATAGAATATTTGACACGGGTTTACATACAATAAATTGGAATGCACATCACTTTCCATCAGGTATTTATTTTGCTGTTTTAAATATTGAAGGTCAATCTCAAATTCAGAAAATGAGTTTAGTTAAGTAGAGTTTTGTAATAATGGGTAGAGATATAAAATAAA